>OOCN01000971.1_pt1 | contig 21143 bp, 28 predicted proteins | sample 1671361 | NCBI WGS metagenome assembly OOCN01 (sample SAMN06348149, study PRJEB24527) | human gut metagenome | biome: human gut; feature: ankylosing spondylitis patient; material: feces | host: Homo sapiens | place: China | collected 2015-10
GCGTTAAAAGGCTCATTGCTATAGCCGTTCACCCGGCATGCAGAGGTGGCTCGGGAATATGCCGATACGCTCCAATTTACAACGGCTACCGACTTTTTACATTATGACGGGATATGTTGGAACGAATCCGACGAACAAGCTCTCGCTGTGGTGCAGGAATTAACCGACAGGCAGCTACAAGAAGCGGAGACTGCGGAACATGTTGCTTGGCAAAAGCTAAAGCAATCCGGTGGTTCTGATGTGTTAGTCGGCTCCGGTGCAGCTAAGGCAAAGAAGCTGTTCGATGCAGCACAACTGGCAGCCTTTACCCAATATGCGATCGCAAAGGAATATAAAACGTTCGTCATTAAGCGTCGCGATACCAAGTATTTAAACTCCTGCCTGCAGGCGGCAAAACCCATGCTGCAATGTAAACCGACAGAGCTCGACAATAATGAATTCTTACTGAACACCCCACTAGGCACATATTATCTGCCCGATGGATTATGTGGCATACATCCGTCAACAGCAACAGATAAAATCACCAAGGTAACAGAGGTTTCGCCCGGTGACAATGGAAAAGATTTGTGGCGTTCTGCTATCAATACCTTCTTTTGCAAAGATGCAGAGCTTATTGAGTATGTCCAGCAAATCGTGGGACTGGCTGCTATCGGAAAAGTATACGTAGAAGCGCTGATCATCGCTTACGGTGAAGGTCGTAATGGGAAATCCACCTTCTGGAATGTTATCTCCCGAGTACTTGGCACCTATAGCAGCAACATATCAGCAGATACATTAACTGTCGGCTGCCGCCGGAATGTAAAGCCGGAAATGGCCGAGGCTAAAGGGAAACGGCTGCTTATTGCCGCCGAGCTTGATGAAGGTATGCGGCTCAACACGTCCATCATCAAGCAATTATGCTCAACGGATGCGGTCTTTGCAGAAAAGAAATATAAAGATCCCTTCCAGTTTATTCCCAGCCATACCTTGGTGCTCTATACCAATCACCTACCCCGCGTCGGTGCCAACGATCCCGGTACCTGGCGCAGGCTCATTGTGATACCCTTTAACGCTCGCATTGAAGGAAACAACGATATCAAAAATTATGCAGACTACCTGCTGAAAAATGCAGGCGAGTATGTCCTGGCTTGGATCATTGAAGGGGCACAGAAGATCATTCAAAAAAATTTTCAGCTTACCACACCAGCTTGTGTGCGGGAAGCCATCGGCTCGTATCGTGAAAACAACGACTGGCTCGGCCATTTCCTGGATGAGTGCTGTGAGCTTAGTAAAGCCTATCAGGAAAAATCTGGTGATTTTTATACTGCGTATCGAAACTTTTGTAATGTTACCGGTGATTATGTGCGAAATTCTGCCGACTTTTATACCGCCATTGAACAAGCCGGAATCGTGCGGTTCAGAAATCGCCAAGGCCGGTTTGTTCGCGGAATACGGCTGACAGAAAAAGCCATTTTAAACTAAAGCGTGACACCTCCGACACCTCCTACCCTAAAGTCTCTATAGACCCTTAAAAATGAACCCCTATAGGAAGTTATAGTAACCAGGTGTCGGGGGTGTCACACATCTTGATGAAAAGTCGATACTAAACACTCTGACGGAGGAAATCATGCGAGAAAAAATAATCGAACAGCAGCTTGTACATGCTGTAAAACATAAAGGTGGTATCTGTCCCAAATTCGTCTCCCCCGGATATGACGGGATGCCTGATAGATTGGTGCTGCTGCCCCATGGACGCATTGCCTTTGTGGAGCTTAAAGCACCCGGAAAGAAAATGCGACCGCTGCAGGTACATCGGAAGCGCCAGTTAGAAGCACTTGGTTTTCCGGTATACTGCATCGACAATAGTACGCAACTAGGAGGAATGCTGGATGCAATACAAACCTCATGATTATCAAACCTATGCCACAAACTTCATCCTAAAAAATCCAGCGGCTGCCATTTTGCTGGATATGGGATTGGGAAAAAGCGTCATTACCTTAACCGCCATAGAGCAATTAATCTATGACAGTTTTGACGTCCATCGCGTATTAGTGATTGCACCCCTGCGTGTAGCACGAGATACTTGGCCAGCAGAAATCCAGAAATGGGACCATCTGCATGATGTAACGTATGCCGTTGCTATTGGTACGGCTACGGAACGAAAAGCCGCACTCTTGCAGCAGGTCAATATCCACATTATCAATCGTGAGAATGTGCCTTGGCTAATAGAAGATTCTGGCATCCCCTTTCATTACGACATGCTGGTAATCGATGAGCTCTCCTCTTTTAAATCGTATCAAGCAAAACGATTTCGTAGTTTATTAAAAGTTCGTCCCAAGGTAAAACGCATCGTAGGACTAACCGGTACGCCTTCTTCGAATGGCCTAATGGATCTTTGGGCAGAGTTTCGCCTGTTGGATATGGGCCAGCGACTTGGTCGCTTTATCACCCATTACCGGAGTGAATTTTTCCAACCGGATAAACGGAACCAACAGATGATCTTTTCTTATAAGCCAAAACCCGGTGCGGAAGAAGAAATCTATCGACGTATTGCAGACATCACCATTTCCATGAAAAGCAAGGAGTATTTGACTATGCCAGCATTAGTACGAAATGAAATCCATGTACAGTTATCGAAACGAGAACGAAACATGTATGATACCTTGTGTTCCCAGCTTGTACTTTCATTAGATGGGAAAGAAATTGATGCCGTAAATGCGGCTGCCTTATCGAACAAGTTATGCCAGATGGCAAATGGTGCCGTCTACGATGAGGAAAAGCGAATCATTCCCATTCATGACCGAAAGCTCGATGCCCTAGAGGATATCCTTGAAGGTGCCAATGGCAAACCCGTATTGATTGCGTATTGGTTCAAGCATGACTTGGTACGAATCCAGCAGCGGTTTACCGTGCGAGAAATCAAAACTTCGCAGGATATAACAGATTGGAACGCTGGTGTTATTCCCGTTGCTATTCTCCACCCCCGCCTCCGCCGGGCATGGTCTAAACCTGCAACAAGGCGGCTCCACCCTCGTCTGGTTTGGACTAACCTGGAGCTTGGAATTATACCAACAAACGAATGCCCGTCTCTGGCGGCAAGGACAAACCGATACGGTCATCATTCATCACATCCTGACTGCCGGAACCATAGATGAAACCATTATGAAATCATTAAAAGAAAAAAACAAAACCCAGGCTGCACTGATTGAGGCAGTCCGGGCCAACTTGCAAGGAGGCAGCCTATGAGTGTTATCTGGAAATACCTGAATAAACGGAGCGGCGCCATTGATGCCATCCGGGATTACGACAGCATGAACTTTATCATCGAAAACACCAGCGAAGACATCAAGCAGGCATATGCTGCCATGACCAGCCTGCATCCGTCCGGTTTCGATGGGATGCCGCACTCCAGCAACCCGCATGCCGTAGAAGATCATATCATCTCCGGTCTGGCAGACATCGACATCCTGAAAGAACGGTACCGGCAGGCTGTCGAGTACATGGCATGGTTCCAGCCTGCATGGGAAAAGCTGAGCAGCGACGAGCAATACGTGCTGCAAACTTTTTATGCCGACGAGGATGCACAGACGAGTGCCGTCTATGCCATCGCTGATCATTTCCACATCGAGCGGTCGTCTGCCTACAAAAGGAAGAATCGTGCATTAGCTAAGTTTGCCATCCTTTTGTTTGGGAAGACATGATGTCCAAAATCGCGGACGCATTTATCCATTTGACGTGTTATACTAATAGCATGAAAGTGTGAGAGAAGCCTTCGAGGGAGCAAATCCTTTGGAGGCTTTTGCTATGTGTTTATTATATTTACATTGTGTTGACATCAGCCAAAAATAATGCTATATTCAAGACAGAAATGGAGGTGTTGAATATGGTAAATACAAATTTGAATATCCGGACGGATAAGGAAGTCAAAAATCAGGCTGAGAAAATATTCAATGCTCTGGGAATGAATATGACGACGGCGGTAAACATATTCTTAAAAACAACGATACGAGAAAATGGCATTCCCTTCCGTCTCACTCTTGACGTTCCTAATGCAACAACTAGATCTGCCATTGAAGAAGGCAAACGAATCGCCATTGATAAAAAAGTAAAAGGGTATACCAATATGACAGATTTGCGTGTGGCCCTTGAAAAATGAAGTACGAAGTAAAATTCACCACTCAATTTAAGAAAGATTTGAAATTGGCAAAGAAGCAGAACAAAGATATAGATGTGCTGTTCTCTGTCATTGAGCAATTGGCCCAAGGAAAACAATTGGATGAAAAATATAGAGACCATGATTTAGGTGGAACATACAAAGGTTGCCGGGAATGCCATATTGATCCAGATTGGCTTCTCGTTTATGAAACAAGAGATGATGTACTTGTTCTTCTTTTGTATCGTTTGGGCAGCCATTCCCAATTATTTTAGCAGCATGAGTAATATCGCGGACGCATGTACCTGCTTAACGTGTGATATACTAATAGCCTAAAAGTGTAAGAGAAGCCTTCGAGGGAGCAATCCTTTGAAGGCTTTTGCTATGTCTGGAGATGAGAACTTTGCCATGGAAACCAAAGAAACCGTGCGCCTACCCCGGCTGCAGGGAGCTGACCGTGAACCGGTACTGCGAACAGCACCAAAAATTAATGGACAAACGTTATGACACGTACGAGCGCAGCCCTGTCAGCAAGAAACGATACGGCAGAGCGTGGAAGCGCATCCGGGACCGCTATATCGGAAAGCATCCCCTGTGTGAGATGTGCCTGAAGAACCACAAGACCACACCGGCAACGGAGGTGCACCATATCCGTCCCCTCTCCCGCAGCGGCACTCATGACGAGGATAACCTTATGTCGCTGTGCAAGCCGTGCCACTCGAAGATAACCGCTGAGATGGACGACCGCTGGCATCATGCCAAAAAGGAATACCACTACGAATGACTACGCTCTGCCAGGAGGGGCGGTCCAAATCTCTGGCGCGCCAAAATGCTAGACCGGTGCTGGGGTCACACGCACAAAAACTGCGGTTCAAACAGGGGATTTACCGCATGAGAAAGGAGTTGAACAGCTATGGCCAAGGACGGAACCAATCGCGGCGGCAGACGGATCCGCGCCGGAGATAAGCCGGAGGCGCTGGCAGATAAAATCGACAAGGGAAAAGCAGCCACCATTATCGACCTGCCGACGCCTGCCTTAGAAGGTGCCGAGTTAAACGATGCCGCAGATCTCACCGGCGAGGATATGCCGAATCCCAGTGACTATTTGTCGGCCCGGCAGCGGGACGGCAAGCCGCTCGGTGCAGATGACCTGTTTCGCCAGACCTGGCAATGGCTGAAGGACCACGGCTGCGAACGGCTCGTCAATCCCCGGCTGCTGGAAGCCTATGCCCAGGCATTCGCCCGGTATATCCAGTGCGAAGAAGCCATCAGCACCTATGGACTGCTCGGCAAGCACCCCACGACCGGCGGTGCGATTACCAGTCCATTTGTGCAGATGAGCCAGTCATACCAGAAGCAGGCGAACCTGCTCTGGTATGAGATTTTCGATATCGTCAAGCAGAACTGTACCACAGCATTTGTAGGAAGTCCGCAGGATACGATGATGGAACACCTGTTGCAGGCACGGAAAGGAAAATAATTATGGAATTGATCAAAAAGAACATACAAGACCTTATCCCGGCAGCCTATAATCCGAGAAAGGATTTGCAGCCGGGCGATCCGGAATACGAAAAGCTGAAACGATCGCTGGACGAGTTCGGCTACGTCGAACCGGTTATCTGGAACAAGCGCACCGGCAACGTGGTCGGCGGGCACCAGCGCCTGAAGGTGCTCCAGCAGGAGGGCATCTCGGAAATTGACTGCGTCGTCATCGACATGGACACCGAAAAGGAAAAAGCCCTAAACATCGCCCTTAATAAAATCAGCGGCGATTGGGATACGGATAAATTAGCGCTGCTCATTACCGACCTGCAGGGCAGCGACTTTGATGTATCGCTTACCGGGTTTGATCCGGCGGAACTGGACGACCTGTTCAAGGCCGATATAAAGGATGGTGTACACGATGATGACTTTGATGTGGATGCCGAACTCAAAAAGCCGGTATTTTCCAAGGCAGGTGATATGTGGCAGTTGGGAATCCATCGCCTGCTCTGCGGCGACAGCACCCAGCCGGAAACATACCAGCGATTGCTGCAGGGAACACCGGTCAATCTGGTGGTCACCGATCCGCCATATAATGTCAACTACGAAGGCCGGGCCGGAAAAATCAAGAATGACCATCTGCAGGACGACAAATTCTACCAATTCTTATATGATGCGTTCACCTGCATGCACACCGTCATGGCAGACGATGCCAGTATCTATGTATTCCACGCCGACACCGAGGGACTTAACTTTAGAAAAGCCTTCTCGGATGCCGGTTTTTATTTGTCCGGCTGCTGCATCTGGAAGAAGCAGTCGCTGGTGCTGGGACGCTCTCCCTGCCAGTGGCAGCACGAGCCGGTGCTTTATGGTTGGAAGAAGAAAGGAAAGCACGAATGGTACACCGGACGGAAGGAATCCACTATATGGGAGTTTGACAAGCCTAGGAAAAATGCGGACCATCCAACGATGAAGCCGATCCCGCTGTTGGCTTATCCTATTTTAAATTCCAGTATGACCGGCTGCACCGTGCTGGATCCATTTGGCGGCAGCGGCTCAACGCTGCTGGCCTGCGAACAGACGAAGCGACGCTGCTATATGGTGGAGCTGGATGAAAAGTTCTGTGATGTGATCGTGAAACGTTACATTGAGCAGGTCGGCTCGGACGAACGGGTAACCGTGACACGGAACGGGAAAACGTATACCTATACTGAAATGGAGGCAACATAATGCGTGTATTTATCAACCCCGGGCATGACCGGGAACGGGACAGCGGCGCGGTGAACCCAAACACCGGACTGCGGGAATGTGATGTGGCTGCTACGATTGGCAGTCTCGTCCAAACATATTTGGAGACGGCAGGCTGCGAGGTGCAGCTCCTGCAAAGTGATAATCTGGCTGGGGAAACACCGGATCTGCCCTGTGTGGTGGATACAGCAAATACATGGCCTGCTGATGTATTCGTCAGTTTGCATTGCAATGCCGACAGCGGCTGCGCCAGCGGTACAGAAACGCTTATCTATGCCAACAACAGCGGTTCGTCACCGCAGCTTGCCGCCTGCATTCAGTCGCAGATTGTGCAGAGCCTCGGCACAGTGGATCGTGGTCTGAAGGAACGGCCCAACCTCATCGTGCTGAAGGACACCACGATGCCCGCCGTTCTGGTGGAAACAGCTTTTATTGATAATGACAATGATGCCGCGCTGCTTACGAATAACGCGGATGATTTTGCTCGGGCCATTGCCCGCGGCATAACAGATTTTGAAGGGAGATACTAACAATGGATATTGAAACGATTAAAAATGAAATTAAGGAACATATTTTGGATTCGGTGCAGGAGGATGCCAAGAACGCCACTATTTCCTGGCTCCATACAACGGTGCTTCCAGCAGTAAAGGAAGTAGCAGATGCCTACACAGTAGCCTTGCAGGAATCCGCTGGCAAGGAAACCGGCTGGAACAAATTCCGCGACCAGTGCTTTCTGCCGACGCTGATTGACAGCGGTCTGTGGCTGACCGGAAAGTTGCTCGGTAAAATGGTGGTAGTACAAGAATAGTACGTGTAATTTGTGGTATAAACCCCTTGCTATAGTTGCCGGTTAGAGTGATATATGTACATGACAAAAAAATGAAAGGGGTTTAATACCATGAAGATTATGTACCATGCACAAGGAAAAACACGTAAGGAACTGGCGGATGCCATCAGCACCATTACCGGAGCCGCTAAAATGTATCAGGGGATTCCCAGCTATGCCTATGAGATTGACTGCTTCACGGTCGACCGCGACGGCAATCTTAATTTTGATGACAGTACAGACATTAAGAATTTACTCGAGAAACTCGACAGCATGGGATTCCATGTCGATCCAGCCGAACCAATAGAGAAAGAACCTGACGATTCGGCATCTAAGCAGGAGAATATAGACGACTTGGTGATTGCCATGCCGCGCTCCTTCTTCACCGATACGGCACTGGAAAATCTCAAGAAACTGATTCAGGCCAAGAGCAATCTCATGTTAAAAGTTTTCCAAACTGATGTGCTGTGTATGCAGGTAACGGAGGATAAAGTGTTATTCCCCTGGTTCACCGGCTGCCCGGATGCCGATACGGTCAAAGCCTGCACCCATTTCATTACGGCGCTCTGCCATCTGGCAAAGAAGCAGAAACGGGTGCTGGCAACAGAGCACCCATCCACCAACGAGAAATACGACTTCCGCTGCTTTCTGCTTCGCCTTGGCTTTATCGGTACGAAATACAAGGACGAACGGAAGCTGCTCCTGCAGCACCTTTCCGGTTCCTCGGCCTTTAAAAACGGCAGAAAGGAACATAATGATGAAATATCCGAATAAGGAACGATTGGAGCAACTGCGCAGTGCATATCCTGACGGAACGCGGATTGTACTGCTGCAAATGGATGATGCCCAGGCTCCACCGAATGGCACAAAAGGAACGGTTGTCGGTGTGGATGACACCGGCAGCCTGCTGGTGCATTGGGATAACGGCAGCACATTGAACGTGCTGTACGGCATAGACCGCTGCCTTAAAATCAGAAAGAAATAATCACACAATATCATAATTTGTACACCAAGACTGCCAACCTCGGCGGTCTTTTTTGTTGCCGCAAAGGAGGTGATGCTGTTTGCGAACGTTGAAACGCTACCGATCCACGAAATTCAAGGCCAAGGATTCCAAATACAACAAGACCATGGCGGACTATGCCGTGTCCTTTATCGAATGCCTCTGCCACACCAAGGGAACCTGGGCCGGAAAGCCGTTTGAGCTGATCGACTGGCAGGAGCAGATTATCCGCGATGTGTTCGGCATCTTAAAGCCGAACGGCTATCGGCAGTTCAATACCGCCTACATCGAGATTCCCAAAAAGCAGGGCAAGTCGGAACTGGCGGCAGCGGTAGCACTCCTCTTATGCTGCGGCGACGGAGAACAGCGTGCCGAAGTGTATGGCTGCGCTGCCGACCGCCAGCAGGCATCCATTGTCTTTGAAGTGGCGGCGGATATGGTGCGGATGTGTCCGGCCTTATCCAAACGGGTGAAACTGCTGGCTTCGCAGAAGCGGATCATCTACCTTCCCACACACAGCTTTTATCAGGTCTTGTCTGCTGATGCCTATAGCAAGCATGGCTTTAATGTAAGCGGCGTGATCTTTGACGAACTGCACACGCAGCCGAACCGGAAGCTGTTTGATGTCATGACCAAAGGCTCCGGCGATGCCCGGACGCAGCCGCTGTATTTTCTTATTACGACAGCCGGGACGGACACCCATTCCATCTGCTATGAAACCCATCAGAAGGCGCTGGATATTATCGCGGGCCGGAAGATAGATGCCACCTTCTATCCTGTGATATATGGGGCCAAGGATACCGACGACTGGACGGATGTCAAGGTGTGGAAGAAAGCCAACCCGTCGCTTGGCATTACGGTCGGCATGGACAAGGTCAAGGCGGCCTGCGAGTCCGCTAGGCAGAATCCTGCCGAAGAGAACGCGTTTAGACAATTGCGCCTGAACCAATGGGTCAAGCAGGCAATCCGCTGGATGCCGATGGATAAATGGGATGCCTGTGCGTTTCCCATACAACCGGATGAGTTAAAAGGACGCGTCTGCTACGGCGGGTTGGACTTATCCTCCACCACGGATATTACGGCTTTTGTGCTGGTATTTCCGCCGCAGAATGAAGCAGACAACTATGTTGTGCTTCCTTACTTCTGGATGCCGGAGGAAAACGTATCATTGCGCGTCCGGCGGGACCATGTCCCCTATGACGTATGGCAGAAGCAAGGATTCCTGCATACGACGGAAGGAAATGTCGTCCATTACGGCTACATCGAAAAGTTTATCGAAACGATGGGCGAACAGTACAACATCCGCGAGATCGCCTTCGACCGCTGGGGCGCGGTGCAGATGGTGCAGAATCTCGAGGGCATGGGATTTACCGTCGTACCGTTCGGACAGGGGTTCAAAGATATGAGTCCTCCCACCAAGGAACTGATGAAGCTGACACTGGAAAAGAAGATCGCCCATGGCGGCCATCCGGTACTGCGCTGGATGATGGACAATATCTTCATCAAATCCGATCCGGCAGGCAATATCAAGCCGGACAAGGAGAAATCCACCGAAAAGATCGACGGTGTCGTAGCTACGGTTATGGCACTCGACCGTGCCATCCGCTGCGGCAACGACAACAGTGAAAGCGTATATGACCAAAGGGGGTTATTGATTTTATGAGTATATTCCAACGTATATGGGGCAAAAAATCACGCGACAAGCCAAAGAACTACCTGTCTACGGCCTTTACGTTCCTGTTCGGCCCGACCTCCTCCGGAAATGTGGTGACGGAACGGACAGCTATGCAGACAACAGCAGTTTATGCCTGCGTCCGGGTGTTGTCAGAGGCTATCGCCGGACTGCCGCTTAATCTATACCGTTATACACCGGATGGCGGCAAGGAAAAGACCATCAATCATCCGCTGTATAGGTTGCTTCATGATGCCCCCAATCCGGAGATGACGAGCTTTATCTTCCGGGAAACGCTCATGAGTCATCTTCTCTTGTGGGGCAATGCCTACGCACAGATTATCCGGAACGGCACCGGGCAACCGATTGCACTGTACCCGCTGCTTCCCAGCAAAATGGATGTCAGCCGGGCCGCGAACGGTCAGCTTATCTATACCTACTCCAAGGACTCGGACGAGTTCGGTGCGGATAACCGCTGCCAGCAGATTGTCCTGTCGCAGGATGAGGTGCTGCATGTTCCGGGACTGGGGTTTGACGGACTCATCGGCTACAGTCCGATCGCCATGGCCAAGAATGCCATCGGCATGTCACTGGCAGCCGAGCAGTACGGTGCGTTATTCTTTGCCAACGGTGCTACACCGGGCGGCATCTTAGAACATCCGGGCATCGTGAAAGATCCGGTCAAACTGCGGGAAAGCTGGCATGCCCAATTTTCCGGCACGAACCGGCACAATGTAGCCGTGTTGGAGGAAGGCATGACCTTCCAGCAGCTATCCATCCCGCCGGATCAGGCGCAGTTCCTTGAAACACGAAAGTTCCAGATTGACGAGATCGCCCGTATCTTCCGGGTGCCGCCGCATATGGTCGGGGATCTGGAAAAATCTACCTTCTCCAATATCGAGCAGCAGTCGCTGGAATTTGTCAAATATACCCTCAATCCTTGGTGCGTCCGCTGGGAACAGGCCATGAACTAGCAGTTGGTGCTGCCATCGGAACGCGCACAAATCTTTACAAAATTTAATGTGGACGGTCTGCTGCGCGGCGACTACCAGAGCCGCATGAACGGGTATGCCATCGGCAGGCAGAACGGCTGGCTCTCCGCCAACGACATCCGGGAACTTGAGGATATGAACCGTATTCCTGCCGAGCAGGGCGGCGATACGTATCTGGTCAACGGTAATATGCTGCCGCTGGACAAGGCTGGAAAATTTTATACCGAAAGCGAGGGAAAAACCCCATGAAGAAGTTTTGGAACTGGAATACCGATGACGATACCGGACGCATCCTTACCATTGACGGTACCATTGCCGAGGAAAGCTGGTTTGATGACGAGATAACGCCGAAGCTGTTTAAAAACGAGCTGGCATCCGGACAGGGCAATGTCACCTTGTGGCTGAATTCGCCCGGCGGCGACTGCGTAGCGGCCAGCCAGATCTATGCCATGCTGATGGATTATGCCGGGCAGGTCCATGTCAATATCGACGGGATTGCGGCTTCGGCTGCCTCCGTGATTGCCATGGCAGGTACGAGCGTCAATATGGCACCGACCGCACTGATGATGATTCACAATCCGTTCACGATCGCCATGGGCGACACCGATGAAATGGAACGGGCCATTTCCATGTTATCCGAGGTCAAGGAATCCATTATCAATGCGTATGAATTAAAGACCGGGCTCTCCCGCACCCAATTATCCCATCTGATGGATGCCGAGACCTGGATGAATGCAGGAAAAGCAATCGAACTCGGTTTTGCCGACAGTATCTTAGCCGACAGTATCTTAACAGATAGTGATAGTAAACAGATGCATGATACTGTCAGTATGGGAAGCTATTCTTTTTCCCGGCGGCAGGTCACCAATGCATTATTGAATAAGGCCATCGCCAAGCAGACCAAGCCAACACCAGCAGCAAACAAAACAACTATATCCGTAGCGTCGCTGCAGCAGCGGCTGTCGCTCTTAATACATTAAATGGAGGTACCAACATGAGTAAATTATTAGAACTGCAGGAAAAACGCGCCAATATCTGGGAACAGGCCAAGACCTTCCTGGATGAAAAGCAGGCAGCCGGTGACACGCTCTCCACTGAGGATGCTGCCGCGTATGACAAAATGGAAGCCGATGTCATGGCGCTGGGCAAGGAAATCGACCGACTGAAGACACAGGCTGCCATTGATCTCGAGTTAAGCAAGCCGACCTCGAGTGCTATCGTCAACCAGCCTGCAAAGCAGGATGTAACTAAGCATGGCAGGTTCAGCGACGCTTATGCCCCTGCCTTTTGGGACAGCATGCGCGGCAAGTCCCGTCCGGAAATCCGAAACACCTTAAAGGAAGGAGCCGATCCCCAGGGCGGCTACCTGGTACCGGACGAGTTCGAACGGACGCTGATCCAGATGCTGGCTGAGGAAAATGTGCTGCGCTCCCTGTCCCATGTGATCCAGACCGCCAGCGGCGACCATAAGATTCCGGTCGTTGCCAGCGAGGGAACCGCCGCATGGACGGATGAAGAAGCCGCCTACACGGAAAGCAACACCACCTTCGGTCAGGTGTCCATCGGGGCGCATAAACTGGGTACGCTCGTCAAGGTATCCGAAGAACTGTTGAATGATTCAGCCTTCGACCTGGAAGGATATATGGCGCAGGAATTCGCCCGCAGGCTGGGCAATGCCGAAGAAGAAGCCTTCCTTACCGGCACTGGAACGGATCGTCCGTCCGGCATCCTCGTTGATGCCGCCGGTGCTTCGGATGGCTCGACTGCCGCCTCTGCTACGGCGATTACCTTTGACGATTTGATTGAGTTGTACTATTCGCTCCGCGAACCGTACCGCAAGTCGGCTACATTGCTGCTGCATGAAAGCACTGTCAAAGCCATTCGGAAGCTGAAGGATACGCAGGGCCAGTATATCTGGCAGCCTTCCGTCAGTGCCGATGTGCCGGATAAGATTCTGAACTGCCCTGTCGTCACCAGCCGGTATATGCCGCAGATGGCAGCTGATGCCAAGACGGTGCTGTTCGGTGACTTCTCCTACTACTGGATTGCCGATCGGCAGGGCCGCACCTTTAAGCGTTTGAACGAATTATACGCGGTTACCGGTCAGGTCGGCTTTCTCGGCTCTCAGCGCGTCGATGCCAAGATCGTATTGCCGGAAGCCATCAAGACGCTCAAACAGGCCAGCAAATAACAGAAGGAAGGTGGCAGCATGGCAGTAACACGGGATGAAGCTAAATTATACCTGCGTATTGATAATGATGTGGAGGATGCTTTGATCGACAGTCTGATTCAATCCTCCACAACGACGGTGGAAAATGTACTGCGCCATCCGTTAAGCGACTACACGACGCTGCCGGAGGACATCAAGACGGCTATCCTGTATGGCGTGGCCTATCTGTATGAGAACCGGAATACGGCGGACTTCGATGCCATGATCAAGCTCATGAGGGCCATGCTGTTTTCCTATCGGGATGAGGTGTTCTGATGGATATCGGGGAAATGAAGCAGCGGATTGAGTTTATGGTGGAGGAGAATGTCTCTGATGGGCAGGGCGGGTATGATACCACGCTGGTCAGCAAGGGCAGTACCTGGGCCAAGGTAACCAATATCCACGGCGGGCAGTATTTCTTCGCCGCAGCCGTTCATCTGGAAAAGGATGTGTCGTTTGTTATCCGGTACCGCTCGGATATCTCGGAAAAATGGAACATTAAGTTCCGCGGGCAGAAGTATAACATCAAGTTTATCGATAATGTAAAATACGGGGACCAATATCTTGAAATCAAGGCTACCTTGGCGGGGTGATGCAAATGACATGGAATGAAATACGAATCGGATGTGCGGCTGTCGGTGCCTGGCTGGGATGGTTCATCGGCGGCTTTGACAATCTGCTTTATGCCCTGCTGACGTTTGTCTGTCTGGATTACATTACCGGCGTATTATGCGCCTGCAGGGAACGGCAGCTATCCAGTGAGATCGGCTTTATGGGCATCTGCCGGAAGGTGCTTCTTTTTGTACTCGTCGGTGTGGCTCATACGCTGGATGCGACGATGCTCGGTTCCGGCAGCGCCTTATGGACTGCCACCATCTTGTTCTACCTGTCCAACGAGGGACTTTCCATTGTGGAAAATGCCGCACGGATGGGACTTCCCATACCGGATCGGCTGCAAGAAGCATTGAAACAGTTACGAAAATAACAGTAAGAATATCCACCGTTGGCCTGCTGGAGTTTCATCACTCTGGCAGGTCTTTTTTTTATGTCTTGGGTTCGAATAGCAGCTTGTTTTATCGACTACAGATATAAAGGCTAACAAAATAGGTTTACTTTCCCCTATTTCATGGCCTATCTGTAAGGAGATGATTCGCTATGAACGACAGCCGTACACCCGAAGCAAGGTCAATATCACAGGAACAACTGCAGCACGAAGTCGATTATATCCGTGCCCAACACATACTGCAGTCCCTATTCCATAAAGGCCTGCTTTCTACCAATGAATTTGCCAAAATAACGGCAGTAAACCGAAAAACATTTTCACCAGTATTAGCGGCCATATTGCCCTCTATTCCTTGATATATCCGGCATATAGAGGTACTATGTCACACTACAAGGAGGTGAAAATCCATGAAAACGGTGACAAAAATCGGAGGCCAGCTTGTATTTCCTACACCAAAACATAAACTTCGGGTTGCGGCTTACTGCCGTGTGTCTACCGATAGTGACGATCAGCTGGTCAGTCTCGACACACAGATAAAACACTACGAATCCTACATCAAATCCTGACTGGGATTTTGCCGGGCTTTATTATGATGAAGGAATTACCGGCACGAAAAAAGAAAAGCGCCCAGCCCTACTCCACCTGATAGATGATTGCGAGCATAAAAAAATAGACCTCATTGTGACAAAGTCTATCAGCCGGTTTGCCCGCAACACCACCGATTGTCTGGAACTTGTCCGTAAATTACTGGAGCTTACCGTTTATATTTATTTTGAAAAGGAAAACCTAAATACCGGCTCAATGGAAAGTGAGCTCATGCTATCGATTCTGAGCGGCTTGGCAGAAAACGAGTCGGTATCGATTGCCGAAAACAGCACCTGGTCCATACAGCGCCGTTTCCAAAATGGCACCTTTAAACTTGCTTACGCACCATATGGATATGATGTAATAGAGGGAAAATTGGTACTGCAGCCGGAGCAGGCTACGATTGTAAAAGCCATGTTTGATCAAACGCTCGCCGGTATCGGTACAGATGCCATTGCCAAGAAATTAAATGCAAAGGAAATTCCGGCTAAACGCGGTACCCATTGGACTGCAACAACCATTCGCGGCATATTGAAAAACGAGAATTACACTGGGGATGCTATTTTCCAGAAAACGTATACCGATTCGCATTTTAATCGTCATCATAACCATGGTGAGAAAGATAAATACCGGGTGGAACACCACCACGAAGCTATCATCACCAAGGACATATTTGAAGCAACCCAGCAGGTCATTCGGCAGCGTGGTAAAGAAAAAGGTGCGCTGCCACAGGATAAAAAGTACCAGAATCGTTATCCATTTTCCGGTGTCATTCGATGTCATCAATGTGGTGCTACCTTCAAGCGGCGTATCCAAGGCGGTCGCAATTCCTATGTGGCATGGTGCTGCGCCACCCATTTAACAGATGCCACAAAATGCTCATTAAAATACATCAAGGAAACGGCACTGAAATACGCCTTTGTTACGATGATGAATAAGCTCATCTTTGGTCATGCCTTTGTTTTAAAACCATTGCTTGCCAGTTTGCGTACCCTCCATTCGGACGACAGCATCACCGTCATTCAAGATCTAGACACAAAGCTGGCGGAAAATGCCGAGCATCAAAAAACACTGGCGTACCTGCTGACGAAAAAATATCTAGAGCCTGCGATGTACCAGAAAGGAAATAACGAGCTACTGCAGGAAGCTGAACAATGGCAGCACCAAAAAGATTCCCTTGTAGATTTTTTGAATGATGATAATAAAACGGTCCATGAAACGAGAGAATTACTGCAGTATACTTGTAAGGCGAAAATGCTAACGGGCTTTGACGAAGCAGTATTCCAACAATTTGTAGAACAAATTCTGGTCTACTCTCGAACAGAAATCAGCTTCAAGTTAAAATGCGGCATTACGCTACGGGAAAGGCTGGTATAAGTGATGAGCCATACACCGTTTGGGTACCGGATTAAAAATGGCAAAGCGATAGTAGACAAGGAGGAAGCCGAAAAAATACGAGTGCTGTTCCAAGCCTATCTTGCCGGGGATGCACTGGCTACGGCTGCAAAAGAAGCAGCGATCCACGCCTTCCACAGCGGTATCCGTCATATCCTGCAAACGACGCATTATATCGGTGATGATTATTATCCGGCTATTATTGATGCCGATACGTTTACTGCGGCACAAAAGGAAATCACCAGCCGGGCCAAAAAACTGGGGCGCATCCGGGAACCTAAAAAAGCGTCACCGGTTCTATACCCCACCACCTTCTCCCTTGCAGAAAAAACGCAAACCTATACTGATCCATTTCAGCAAGCTGAATATGCCTACAGTTTAATAGAAAGTGAGGAATCCATATATGGAATTACAGACGCGGAATGTCACGATCATTCCGGCACGAACCTATCTACACCGAAGCCATACTGAAGAAAAGCCAAAATGCCGTGTGGCTGCTTATTGCCGGGTTTCTACCGACAGCGACGAGCAGGCCACCAGTTATGAAACACAAATTGAGCACTACACCACCTACATCCACAATCATCCAGACTGGAAATTAGCCGGGATCTACGCTGATGATGGGATATCCGGTACCAATACCAAAAAGCGGGATGAATTTAATCGCATGATCGAAGATTGCATGTCAGGTACGATTGATATGATTATTACCAAATCCATCAGCCGGTTTGCCAGGAACACGCTGGACTGCCTGAAATACATCCGGCAATTAAAGGACAAACACATTCCCGTCTTTTTCGAGAAGGAAAATATTAATACAATGGACTCTAAAGGCGAGGTGTTGCTTACCATTATGGCATCCCTAGCCCAACAGGAAAGCCAATCCCTAAGCCAGAATGTGAAGCTGGGCCTGCAGTACCGCTACCAACGGGGTGAAGTACAAATCAACTGCAATCATTTTCTCGGTTATGCCAAGGATGAAAATAAACACATGGTCATAGTTCCGGAGGAAGCAGAAATCGTAAAACGCATTTACCGGGAATACCTCGAAGGTGCCAGTATGTTAAAAATCGCCCGCAACTTAACAGCGGACGGGTTAAAAAACGGTGCTGGTCACACCAAATGGCGGGACAGTAATATCAGACAGATTTTGCAGAATGAAAAATATATGGGTGATGCCCTCTTGCAGAAAACCTATACGGTGGATTTTCTTACCAAAAAGCGCGTCAAGAATACTGGCATCATGCCACAGTATTATGTAAAAGATAACCATGAGGCCATTATCCCCCGCGACATTTTCCTGCAGGTGCAGGAAGAAATGGTACGGCGAAGTTCTATTCACTTGAAAAACGGCAGGAAATTGACCTACAGCAGCAACCATTGTTTTTCCCAGCGGATACGCTGCGGTAAATGTGGCGAGATATTTCGCCGGATACACTGGAACAACCGAGGAAAGAAATCCATCGTCTGGCGCTGTGTCAATCGAGTAGACCATACAGGTAAATGCGATGCCCGCACCATATCTGAATTTGCACTCGAGCAGGTCTGTCTAACAGCCATCAATCAGGTGCTATGCGGAAAGAAGGATTTTCTTGCCATGCTGCAGCATAATATCGAAACCGTTCTCAGCCATAACAATGATGAAACGCTGGCAACTATCGATACCCGATTGGAAGAACTGCAAACACAGCTTGTAAAGTTAGCAAGTTCCAAGGCTGGCTACGACGATGTTGCCGAAGAAATCTACCACCTGCGCGAACAAAAACAGCAAACATTGGCGAAAAGTGCCAATCAGGATGAAATCCGTAGCCGCATAGAGGACATGGCTGCCTTCCTAAAAACACAATCCACTGCCATTACCCAGTTTGATGAGCACCTTGTCCGGCAGCTAATTGAAACCATTACGGTGTTTGAAGATAGCTGTACCGTAGAATTCAAATCAGGTGTGACAGTGGATATAAATGCATAAGGAATTAAATAACATTGTAAAAACTTTATGTTATAAAATTGCCATCAGATACCATGCCTTATATCTTTCGCTGTAAAAGGTCTCGGAAAATCTATCCTTTGCAAATGTTTCGTTTGTAACATAAACATGAGTATAAGTACCTTCAGCATCAATAATAATACAACCTGCTTGATTATTGGTAATATGATCAAGTCCTCGATTATTCCAAGAATTATAATCTAAATATTCACTTCTAGCATTCCCAAACAAAGTTAGTTTTGGTTTTAATACATCTAAATAATCATTATTTCCTCCTGTTTTTCTACCATGATGTGGTGCAATTAATATATCAATATCAGTTACATCCATTTTGTGATTTTCTAAAATATAGTCCCATGTTTTTTCCGCTGAATCTCCAGCAAAAAGTATTTTCCCACCATTTGCAGATTTATAAAGAATTACATACGAACAGTCATTATATTCTTCAGATTTATTGGCTTCATCTACCAATTCTGGAGTTGGTGCTAATATATACAATCCATCCCCACCTGAGTTACCATTTTCATCTTCATTATAATATTTACCACGAGAACCAGCATATAAATTTAGTACAGTTAAGTCATCTTTTGATGTTCTTATTTTTTGGTAGAATTCCCAATCTTCTTTGTTGTATTTTCCCCAAGAGGTATCATCAATGATTTTAGTGTTTTTAGTATCCCAAAAATTACTGACATCAAAATTATCAAATAACGCCTTTATTCCATCCATATGATCCATATCAGGGTGTGTTAGAATAAACCTAAAAATAGTACTTACTTCAAAATCATTCATATATGTGATAGGATTAACTGGATGATTTTTTTGTTGGTAATTACCTAATACGCTTTTTGATTCTTGCAACTTAGCTACGGATGGACTAGTAGCAGCAGAAACATCAATAACAGTAAAATGACCAGAGGGATGATGAATCCATGTACAATCACCTTCATTAACATTTAAAAAATGAATAGTACCCATAATATGCCTCCTAAAATAAATTATATAAAATTATTTTATCGAAAAATCACTTCATTGCCTTACTTTCATTTTTAATACTTGCTATGTCTACAGCAATAACAGTATTAACAAATCTATCCATCTTTATATGTGTTGCAATATTTGTAATTATCGCCATAAGTATAAGTATACCAATAAATGTTACAGAGAATTTTACCATTCCATAAAATAATAAAATTAGAAAGCCATATATAACAATAAATGAAATTGTTTCTATAAATAAATCTCTACATAGCAGTGAATCTTTTTGGCATTGAATAACTTGTCCCTTTTCTTGATGGCAAAGATAAATTTGATACCAATTCGCATTTTCGTATTTATGTTTTTCATCTTTTTCTTGTGGAATACCAGAAATAATAGTATTATAAATGATTTTTGCATCACTTGTTAAAAATCTATCATCTGCAATACTATTTGAGGCTATACGAGTAAAAATAGTATTACCAGGACGCGGTATAAAAAAAAGGCCAACTAATTTATCTTTGATGTTGTTATTAATAAGGCAATCACATAAAAATACAGTTAAGGACAATATACTTGATACTATAATACTTTTCAACATTGTAACAATATTAGTTGCATCTAATGAACATGAAAAAGCGGGTGTACACCAAAGCAAAAATAGGAAAGCCAATATTAATGATAAATATTTCATTTCTTTTTCACGATAATCCTTCATTTATACTATCTCCTATTTAGATTCAAGTACCCTGTTCCATTTGTTTTTTCCATATGCTATCTTTTTGATATAAATGCTGGTTTAAAGTCAAATATTCCTGTCTGCCATTTGGATATAAATAAAGTAGTCGTTTGCGATCAAATACAGGATTAGTATCATGAATAATGCTGTGATGATTTGGGCAGACAATTAATTGATTTTGTGAATCATTATTTAAACTTTGTACAAAGTAATCTATATGATGAGCCTCAACTATATGTGAACCATATTCCTCGCCAATTTGTCGACCACAGATTTGACAACGATAATTATATAATAACTTCAAATTATCTCCAATTTTTTTATTCAATTTACGAATTTTTACAATTCGTTCAGATGCAAATATTGTTGCACTTTCATCTATTATATCATAATTAAAGCTTGTTTCCATGACTCTTTCTGATTTATTTTTTATTACTTTTTGTAATGCATAAATGTCGTCAACACAAATAGGTTCTAAAATATATGTATCATCATATTCAGTTGTATAAATTGCTAAATATTCTATTGTCTCTTTCGGTAATCGTATAATGCGCCGATCATCAGGCTTACGAAGTTCTCTCTGCTTAACAAAAAATTGGTAGCTTCGAAAAAAGCACTTACGCAAAGCTTGAGCTAATTCACTATTACGAGAATACCTTATTTGTAAGGTATCTTTTATTCGATGAAATTTTGGTGCAAATTTTACGTTGGTAATTTTTGCCGTATAACTTTTGCCGTTTAAACACAATGTGATGGATTTTGATTCCCCTCTAGCTAAAAAACGATTGGTAGTGTCAAGATTCTTTCGCAAATTCATTTCATCCGCCAGTAAATATCGTAATCAGATATATGGATTTTCCTCGTCATTTGGCTGCTCAATTTCCATCTTGAA
>OOCN01000973.1_pt1 | contig 21106 bp, 16 predicted proteins | sample 1671361 | NCBI WGS metagenome assembly OOCN01 (sample SAMN06348149, study PRJEB24527) | human gut metagenome | biome: human gut; feature: ankylosing spondylitis patient; material: feces | host: Homo sapiens | place: China | collected 2015-10
GTTTGTATAGGGTATAGGAAGTGTTTTCAAAAGTAAGCCAATTCGCTACGGCATCACTTCTGAAAATCCCATGAAGGTCCGCGAATGCAATCGGGTAGAGGATGCGACGCTCCTCGTGACCTCTCACTGGACGACATCCGAGCAGGTGGGGGACAGCCGCATGCAGACGCTGATCGACCGCGCGAAGCTCTACCGGACCTGGGGCGACTGCTTTGGGTATTTCGCCGTGGCATCCGGCGGTGCGGACATCATGATTGATCCGGATCTCTCGTACTGGGATGTGGCTGCGCTGATCCCCGTGGTTGAGGGAGCGGGCGGTGTCATCACAAGCACTTCAGGCGGCAACCCCCTGAAAGAGAAGTCCGCTGTCTGCACGGCAGGCGGAGCACTTCACGAGGAAGTGCTCCGGGCGCTCAACGCTTAAGCTTTTTCGCTTTTCCCCGCGGGTTTCAGGGGGAGTGTGATTGTGATCTTCAGGCCATGCGGAAGGATATTTTCCGCATGGACCGTTCCGCCGTGGTGCTGGGCCGCCTGCATGGTGATCGGCAGCCCTAGCCCATAGCCGGATCCGGTCGCCTGGTTAGCGCCTCTGAAGAAAGGATCAAAGATTTTGGCCATTTCTTCCTGCGGGATGCCGGGGCCTTCATCCTGAACGGAAATCTGAAGCGAGCTGTCGGACACCATCCCGCCCTGAATCGTCACTTTTCCGCCGTCAGGCGAGAACCGAAGAGCGTTGCGGACGACATTCTCAATGGCGTGCGCAAGCAGATCGGCGTTGCCGGTCATGATGAGATCATCCTTCGGAAGGTCGCAGATCACCTGAATCTTCCGCGCATCCCCCTCAAGCGACGCGTTATCGGCGATGTCTTCCACAATCTCGCTGACATCAATTTCCGAGAAGGGAATAGAGACTTCGGCGTTCAGCCGTGTATAGGTGAGCAGATCGCCGACCAGTGAGTCGAGCTTCTGCACATCACTCTCAATCCGGTCAAGCATTTTCGGCGTGATATCGGGGGAGCGCCGGGCAAGCTCAACCGCACAGTTGATCCGGGCGAGGGGCGAACGCAGTTCGTGGCTCACACTGTGGAAGAGGTTCTGCTGCCGGTCGATCAGCTGCTGGATGGTGGCGGCCATCATATCGAACTTTTTGGCGAGCTCTATAAATTCAGAGCTGCTCCCTTTGACACTCTCTGAAATCCGGACATTCAGGTCGCCCGAAGCGGCCTGGACCATGGCCCCCTCAATCTGTCTGAGCGGCCGTGTGAGCCGCCAGGCCAGTCCCGCGGCCACAGCGCTCGCAACCAGGAGCGAAATGATGCAGGTGAGCCAAAGCGGAGCGCCGTGGGGCGCGAAGAGCAGCACCCGGGTGGAATCCTTGAAGAAATTCACCGGTTTTCTTGCGGCGAAGACCAGTATTTCCTCACCCTCGATATTGAAAGACCGGATGCCGAGCGTGTTGCCCCCCTGACGTACCAGGGCACGCGCGCGCTCCAGCGCGCCGTTCGGGATTTTGTGTCCGCCAAGATCGTGGTCTGTGCTGTCGACCGCGTACACACGGGCATGGTCCGGACCGGGGTTCTGATTCTGAAGCCAGCTTGTGAGAGCCGGTTTCCCGCCGAGAGACACGACTTCCTCCGCGAATATCACCCGGTCTTCGCCCGGATGATTAAGGAGCAGAGTATGGTCTGGATTCAGAAAACCCCAGGCGACGGCGAATACCAAAAATCCGGACAGCGTCATAGCGACGATCAGACCCGCAAGGGTCTGCCAGAAGAAGGTGTTCGCCTTGAAGAGAGAAAGCCGCGTTTTTTTCTGCATAGAGATCAGCTGGCGGAGTCGTCCAGCACCGACATCTGGTAACCGAATCCCCGGATGCTCGCGATGGAGATCGCGGGACCGACAGCGTCATTCAGCTTATGGCGGAGCGCGCTCACATGGACGTCAATCGCCCGGTCGTAGCGGCCCATGTCCCGGCCGAGAACCTGCGTATAGATATCCGCCTTGGAAACGCGCTGACCGAGATTCCGCCCGAGCATTTCAAAAAGCGAGAACTCGGTCGATGTCAGCTCGATATTCTTTTTCGTCGCGGTGACCCACACGCGGCGCTGTGCCGGGTTGACGGTGAGAGGACCGACAACGAGCGGCGTGACAGGGGACTCCTGGCTCGCGGTGCGGCGCAGAATAGCGCGGATTCTCGCGACCAGCTCACGCGGCGTAAAGGGTTTCGGCACATAGTCATCTGCGCCGAGTTCAAGCCCGATGATCCTGTCCGCGGGATCGCCTCTGGCTGTCAGCATAATGACCGGAATATGAGAGTGCTCGCGGATCTTGGCAAGCACTTCAGTTCCTTTCATGCCGGGCATCATGACATCGAGAATGACGAGATCAAAATTTTCCTGCGACAGCTTCAGCAGCCCATCCTCACCGTTATAGGCAGGGGAGGGAGAAAAACCTTCCAGCTGAAGGTTATCGGTGAGAAGGGAAACGAGATCGGCGTCGTCGTCAATAATAAGAATCTTGGTAGCACTGGCTGGCATCTTTAACCTCTGCAGAAAACTCTGCAAAATCCCGGTTGAACATCATAAGACTTTAATCATGGCTATACGCCAGAATCCGGTTTTAGGGCGAATTAAGCGTATTACGGGGCTGTTTTTGACGAAGATCCCTGCACCGAGGAGTAAATAAGTAATTCCTATGCAGGGGAATCACCTCCCCCTGATTTATAATAAACAGAAGTTTCGGTTTACAGACTGGGAATTTAATGCTGGTCCTGCTGTTGGTGCGGCAACCCGAAATCAGTTGAAAGAAAGGGTTAGCGAGAGTCGGTCCTCCGGTTTTTGCTAGAGCCCGAATTGTCACGAGAATTCCTTCGAACAGAAGATCACTCACAAATGCCTGAAAAGACAATCACGGTTCTGCTTGTTGAAGATGACGCTGAAGTTCGGCGCCGTTTTGAAACCACCATTAATCAAGACCCTATGATGAAGGTCGTCGGCTTTGCTTCTACTAAGCATGAAGCTCAGCAGCTGATCGAGACTCTGGATTTTGAGGTCATGGTGATCGATCTCGGCTTGCCTGACGGCAGCGGCATCGATCTGATTCGCCTAGCGAATCGCCTCCATCCCTCCTCCGACATCATGGTCATTACGGTTTATGGCGATGAACAGCACGTGGTGAGCTCGATCGAGGCAGGCGCTACCGGCTACATCCTCAAGGAAGCCGATAGCGAAGATATCACCGGCCAGATTCGGCTGCTGCGAGGCGGCGGATCTCCTGTCAGCCCGTCAGTCGCGAGAAGCGTGCTCCGCGCGCTGCAGAATCATCCGACCGGCAATGGCATCGTTCCTGATGCCGAACCGAGCCCGCTTTCTGCCCGCGAAACGGAAATTCTGCATCTTCTCGCGAAGGGTATGAGCTTCAATGAAATCGGCGAGATTCTGACGATCTCTCCGCACACGGTGACCGCTCATATCAAGAAGATCTATCGCAAGCTTCAGGTCCATTCCCGCGGTGAAGCCGTGTATGAAGCGAGCCAGATGGGACTGCTCCATAACTGACCCCCTCTTGATCTGGCCGCAGGACGCGACGCGTGGGTTCTTATCCAATCTGGATCCTAATCCTCATCAATCTAAGGCATCTCGTTTTCGGAGCTGCCCTGGTGGGGATTTTTGCGTCCATTCCCCGTCTGACTGAGACAACTGGCCGCCGCACTGCGGCGGCGGTGCTTTTGGGCGTCAGCGTTGTAATCGCGGTTCTTCTGAGTCCGCCTGCCGCGCAGCTGCAGACGCTTGGCGGAATCCCCGGACTTCTGCTGCTCGTTCTTGGCGGCGCGGCCGCAGCGGCAGCCAGGTTGAAGCCCGGTATCGGTCTCTTTTTCCCCGTTTTTGCCTTTGCCTCTTATCTTGCCGGATTTGTCACGCTTCTTCTGACAGGCCGCCCCTTCGCGCTCGTGTTCGGTGAGTGCGCAGCAGCCTTCAGCGCGGCGGCCTGGGGTATTGCGGTGGCTGAAGAGCACCGTGAAAAGGAAGCGAAGGCCCGTCTCTCTCAGATTGAGAGCGCAGCGAGGAAAGATGCGGAGTCAGAGAGCAAAGTCATTTCAGCAGCTGTCGCCGAAGCGGTGCAGAAAGAGCGTCAGCGCTACATTCAGGATATGCATGACGGGCTGGGCGCTGAGTTGATTTCGACGCTCTCCGCGGTCAAGAATGGCAATCTCCCGAAAGAGGATATTGAAAGTGCCCTGCAGTCCTGCCTTGATCAGATGCGTATCGCGATCGATGCGAGCGGAGTGAGCACAGAGGATTTCGGCACTGCTCTCGCGAATCTTCGCTACCGGCTCGCGCCGAGACTCAAGGCGGCGAAGCTGGAGCTGAAGTGGAACACGCTTTCGCTTCCTGATGAACTGTCGCTGCCGCCCCAGAAGGCCCAGTGCGCGCTCCGCATGGTGCAGGAAGCGCTGACAAACGCGATTAAGTACAGCCAGGCGACCCGTGTTGAAGTAGCCGCCAGGACGGAGGACAGCAGGCTGCTGCTTTCCGTGACGGATAATGGCGTCGGGTTCAAGCCTGAGGAGCCTGCCGCGGCGTCAGCTACCGGCAGCGGTCTGGGGCTGAAAGGCATGCGCCGCCGCATAGCGGCGGGACGCTGTCAATTGAGAGCCCGGAAACGGGCGGCGCCTCTGTCAGGCTCTCACTGCCGCTTTAAATCATTTATCCAGCTGCGGCGCGGGAGAATCCGATACCCAGTGCCTGCTCTTTCCGCCGGCCTTATCCAGAAGCCGGATATCGGAAAGCACCATGCCGCGGTCAATCGCCTTGCACATGTCGTAAATCGTGAGAAGACCGACCTCGACTGCCGTAAGCGCTTCCATTTCGACCCCGGTCTTGCCATAGGTCTCGCAGGTCACACGGCAGACAATGCTGGAGGCTTCCGGATGCAGATCGAACTCAGCGCTGACATGCGTAAGCGGCAGCGGGTGGCAGAGCGGAACGAGTTCGGAGGTTTTTTTGCTCGCCATGATTGCCGCAATGCGGGCAATACCGATGACGTCTCCCTTTTTCGCGCTGCCGGACGCAATGACCTGGAAAGTTTCCGGCTGCATGCGGATAACGCCCTGAGCTGTTGCTGATCGGTGAGTAATCGATTTCTCTCCCACATCTACCATGTGTGCCTGTCCCTGGGAGTCGAAGTGTGTCAGTCCGCCGTTCTCAGTCATTTTGTCGAAAATTCTCACTAAAAAGGTACAAAATCCAGCAGTCCCCCGCCGGCAATCTTCTTATGATAATTGAGTTTGTAAGCGAGTCTCCGTCTCTGCAAAACTCCAAAGGATCCGTATGAAGCCATGGATTGCTGTTGCCGCCTGCTGCCTCATGGCGGCCTCTCTGCCGGCCAAACCGCAAATGACCAGTCAGATCAATCTGCCGTCGCTCGGTGCGCCGGCCGGCTCAGGAGAACTGTCTCCGGCTGACGAGCGGAAGATCGGCGAGCAGTCCATGGAGGAGATCCGGCAAAGCCCCTATTACCTCCATGATCCCGATATTCATGAATATCTGATGAGGCTCGGTTACCGGCTGGTTGCTGCCGCGCCGGTGACGCCGTACAGTTTCCAGTTCTTTCCGATGAAGCTTGGGGAAATCAACGCTTTTGCGCTTCCTGGCGGTTTCATCGCGGTTTTCACGGGCACACTGGTCGCGGCGCAGGACGAGAGCGAGCTCGCGGGCGTTATGGCGCATGAAATTGCCCACGTGACACAGCGCCACATTGCCCGCATGCTCGAGAATCAGAAGGGAAATGTCGCGGCCTCTCTGGGCTCATTCCTTCTCGCGATTCTGGCTGCGTCGGCTGGCGGCAATTCGGGCGGTGACGCGGCGGCCGCGATCATGATGGGCGGCCAGGCCGCGCTCATATCGAATCAGCTGAAATTCTCCCGCAGCGCGGAGCAGGAAGCTGACCGAATCGGTTTCCAGATTATGGTGCGGGCCAATTTCGACCCGAACGGCATGACCCGCTTCTTCCAGAGGCTCCTGCAGCGCACCGGCCCCTATGAAGCGAATGCCTCGGCGTACCTGTCTGATCATCCGCTCACTGTTGAGCGAATCGCGGACATGGAAAACCGGGCGCGCGAGCTCCAGCGTCCCTTTATCCGGCATGACAGCTTTGATTTCTATCTGATGCAGGCACGAGCTCTGGTGCTGCAGTCCGGAAGCTCAGCCGGCCGGGATTCAGCGAAGGTTCAGTTCCAGACTGTGCTGAGTAAAAAGGCGACCGGGGTGCAGGCCGCGGTAGCGCATTACGGACTCTCGGTTGTCTATGCGCTGGACGGCGACGCGGCACAGGCGTACGCCGAAGCGCAGAAGGCTGTCCAGATGGCAGGCAGAAATGATGTCTTCCTGCAGAAGAATCTTCTTCAGACCCGATACGCGATGGCAGCCGATAAGAAGCCGGTGCTGAAAGAAATCGCTGCGCTCGCGAACGATAATCCGCTTTCTGTCATGCTCGCGAAGACCTACATCGAGGATCTCTATGAGCAGGGGATGCATGAAGAGATTCTGAAATACCTGAAGGGTCAGAGCGCGATATCCCAGGATAACGCGGACTATTTCCGTTATCTCGCGAGGTCAAGCGAGGCACTGGGCCGGCGGAGTGAGGCCTTCCGGGCGACCGGAAAGATGTACGCGCTGCAGGGCGACTGGAAGATGGCCGCCTATCAGTTCAAGCAGGCGCAGCGCGTGTCGGACGGGGATTTCTTCACGATGAGCGAGGTGGATGCGGATTTTCGCGAAGCCGAGGACCACCTGAAGCAGGATAAACCCCATCATTAATTAGTTGTTTTAGCGCATGTGCTCGGGGCTAAATAATGCGAGAATACACCCCTACGCGTATTTTTTTACCCAGGCGAAGCCTGCGGCTGAACCGCTCCCGGACGGGGAGCGCCTGAACTCTTATATATCAACAGAAATGGCTATTAAAGATTACTTGACCGTTGCAGAGCGGACTGACGAAATCATTGAAACAGACGTCGTTGTCGTCGGTGGAGGTCCGGTCGGGCTGTTTCAGGTTTTCGAACTCGGTCTTCTGGAGATGAAATGCCACGTGGTGGATTCTCTTCGGAATGTGGGCGGCCAGTGCATGGAGCTCTACCCCCAGAAGCCGATTTACGATATTCCGGCTGTTCCGGTGTACTCGTCGGCTGAGCTGACTGAAAACCTGCTGAAGCAGAATCATCCCTTCAAGCCGGTCTATCACCTGGGCGAAGTCGTCACGAAGGTTGAGAAGCAGGAGGACGGTTCCTTCCATGTGGAAACCGATCTGGGCACCCGCTTCCACTGCAAGGCCGTGATCATCGCCTCCGGTATGGGCTCTTTTGATGCCCGTCCGATGCGTGTTCCGGGCATTGAGAAGTTCGAGAACAAGCAGCTCTTCTATCGGGTGCGTGATCCGGAATTCTTCGCTGGCAAGAACATCGTGATCTGCGGCGGCGGTGACTCCGCTCTCGACTGGACGCTGAATCTCGTCGGCAAGGCGGAGAGCGTCATTCTGATCCATCGCCGCGATGGCTTCCGCGCTGCTCCCGCCCGTGTGGCCGAGATGAAGCAGCTCTGCGAAGACTGGCAGATGCAGTTTGTCGTGGGCTCGGTGACGGGTTTCGAAGAGAAAGACGGTGTGATGACGGAAGTCCGTGTGACCGGTAACGACGGCATTGTGCGCCGTATTCCGCTCGACTGCCTCCTCGTCTTCTTCGGCCTGCAGCCGAAGGTGGGCCCGATCGCTGAATGGGGTCTTGAGCTTGATCGCAAGCAGATCGTGGTCGATACCGCCCGTTTTGAAACCAACATTCCCGGTATCTTTGCGGTCGGCGACTGCAACACTTACCCTGGCAAGAAGAAGCTGATTCTGTCCGGTTTCCACGAGTGCGCTCTGGCGGCCTTCGCGGCTTCCCAGTATGTGTTCCCGGATAAGAAGGTGTTCCTGCAGTACACGACGACGTCTCCGAAGCTGCATAAGGCTCTCGGCGTGCCGGATCCCGCCCATCACAAGGGTGAAGAGGGCTCTGAAGAGTAATTCTCTTCCGGCCTCAGCCTGAGACAGGCATAGAAAAAGGCTTCCCTCACGGGAAGCCTTTTTTCATTCAGAGCGTCATCAGGCCTTGGGGGCCGCGTTCTGAACCGTGACCTTCGGAATGCCGGAGGAGAAATCCTTCGGCGTTTCTGAGAGCGCTACCGCGGTCTTTCTCGCGATGGCACGGAAGATCTCTGCCGTTTCGCTGTCGGGCTCAGCGAGCACCGTCGGATGCCCGGAGTCCGCGTCCTCGCGGATGCCGCGCTCAAGGGGGAGGCTGCCGAGAACCGGAACACCGTACTCCTTGGACATCCGTTCCGCTCCGCCTTCACCGAAGATCCGCTCAAGGTGACCGCAGTGGGGGCACTTGAAGAGCGCCATGTTTTCCACAATGCCGAGCACAGGGATATTCACCTTGCGGAACATCATGAGTCCCTTCACGGCGTCAAGCGTCGCGATGTCCTGCGGCGTGGTGACAACAATGGCGCCGGTGACCGGTACCTGCTGGGAAAGCGTGAGCTGAATGTCACCGGTTCCAGGCGGCATATCGATCACCAGATAGTCGAGATCGTGCCAGTTCGTCTGCTGCAGGAGATCGCGCAGGGCGGAGGAGACCATCGGACCGCGCCAGATAACGGGATCGGCCGGATTCACCATGAAGCCGATGGAGTTGATCTGCAGGCCGTTCGCTTCGATCGGTTCCATCGTCTTGCCGTCTTTCGACTGAGGAGTGCCGGAGGCACCCAGCATTGTGGGCTGGCTGGGACCGTAAATATCAGCATCCAGCACACCAACCTTGGCGCCTTCAGAGGCGAGGGCAAGCGCGAGATTTGCCGTGACGGTGGATTTGCCGACACCGCCCTTGCCGGAAGAAACCGCGATGATGTTCTTCACGTTCGGCAGCACGCGGAGCGTGGAGCGGACTTTGTGAGCGCGGATGTTCTGCCGCACCTCCACTTCAGAATCGATGCCGGCAGCGCGCAGCGCGTCTTCAGCCGCTTTTTTAATCAGTTCAATCTGGCTTTTTGCCGGGTAACCGAGCTCAATGATGACCGCTCCGGGGAGAACGGAAGCGATTTCACCGCTGTCCTGGAGTCCCTTGCCGGTATTGGGATCAATCACGCCGTTCAGCACCTGGGCGATAGCTTCTTTTGTTGCCGTCATGGCTCTTCCTTCTGTTGAAGAACGGGATGCCCAATTATGCCATTTCACTAAAAAATGCATGAGTCTCAAAAGAAGTAAGCAGCTTGGGGATATAAAATAGAAGATCTATTTAATTTTTCTGTGACAGCTGCGATAAGACAGAGACTTATGACGAAGCGCAATATTTTTGTAACGACGGCACTGCCGTATGCCAACGGCCCCTTCCATATCGGCCATATCACTGAGTACATTCTGGCTGATATCTGGGTGCGTCATGAGCGGATGGCCGGCAACCAGGTTTATTTTGTGGGTGCTGACGATACGCACGGCGCTCCGATGATGATCGCGGCTCAGAAGAAGGGTGTCACGCCTCAGGAGTTTGTGGCGGAAATCCGTGCCGGCCGCAAGCAGTACCTGGACGGCTTCCATGTGAAGTTCGACTGGTGGCACACGACTGACTCCCCTGAGAATGTCGAGCTTTCCCAGGACATTTATCGCCGTCTGAAGGCCGCGGGACTGATCTACAGCAAGGAGATCACCCAGTACTACGACACTCAGAAGGGGATGTTCCTCGCGGACCGCTTTATCAAGGGCAAGTGCCCGCACTGCGGCGCTGAGGATCAGTATGGCGACAGCTGTGAAGTCTGCGGCTCGGTCTATCGCCCGACTGAGCTCATCAATCCGTATTCGGTTCTCTCCGGCACGAAGCCTGAGCTTCGCAGTTCCACGCACTATTTCTTTAAGCTCTCCGATCCGAAGGCTGTGCAGTTCCTGCGCGAGTGGACGAGCGGCAATGGCGCTGACGGCAAGCCCCGCGTGCAGCCTGAGGTGCTCGCGAAGGATCAGGAGTGGCTCGGTGAGGGTGCTGAGCTTGAGGACTGGGATATTTCCCGCGACGCGCCGTACTTCGGCATTCCGATTCCGGACGCGCCGGGCAAGTACTTCTACGTCTGGCTGGACGCTCCGGTTGGCTATCTCGCCTCTCTGAAGTCCTACTTCAACAGCATCGGCAAGAATTTTGATGAATTCCTGATGGATCCGAAGACCGAACAGATTCACTTTATCGGCAAGGACATCATTTACTTCCACACGCTTTTCTGGCCGGCGATGCTGCACTTCGCCGGGAAGCCCTACCGCGTGCCGGATCACATCTACGCACACGGTTTCGTTACCGTGGGCGGTCTGAAGATGAGCAAGTCCCGCGGCACTGGCATTGATCCGCTGAAGTATCTCAATCTCGGCATGGATCCGGAGTGGCTGCGCTACTATCTCGCCGCCAAGCTGTCCGGCCATGTCGAGGATATCGACTTCACGAAGCCTGACTTCTTCTCCCGTGTGAATTCCGATCTGATCGGCAAGTACGTGAATATTGCCTCGCGCTCGGCCGGCTTCATCGTGAAGCGCTTTGAGGGCCGCGTGCTGGATTCCGCCATGTCGGATTCGCTCCTGAAGGCGCTGCGTGAAGATGCACCGAAGGTAGTCGAGCTCTACGAAGACCGTGAGTATGCGAAGGCCATGCGCCTTGTGATGGAACTCGCCGATAAGACGAACGAGTACGTCGATCACATGAAGCCCTGGGAACTCGCCAAGGATCCGGCGCAGTCTGAGAAGCTGCACGAAGTGTGCTCGGTCTGCCTGGAGGCTTTCCGCATTCTCACGAACTACCTGAAGCCGGTGCTTCCGGGAGTGGCTGAGAAGGTTGAGGCGTTCCTCGGCTGCGGTGAACTCACCTGGAGCACGGTGGATACGCCGCTCTCCTCCGCTAACCCGATTCAGCCCTTCAAGCATCTGATGCAGCGCGTCGATATGGAGAAGCAGCTGGATCAGCTGATCTCAGAGGTGAAGGAAGAACCGAAGGTGGAAGCGCTGCCTGGCGGGGAAGCCATTGCCCCGACCTGCACGATTGATGATTTCGCGAAGCTTGACCTCCGTATCGCGAAGGTAGTGGCGTGCGAAGCCGTGGAAGGCTCCACGAAGCTCCTGAAGTTCACGCTCGATGTCGGTGAGGGAAAGACCCGTACGGTCTTCTCCGGCATCAAGGCGAGCTACAGTGAGCCCGCGCAGCTGGTCGGCAAGCTGATCGTCATGATCGCGAATCTCGCACCTCGCAAGATGCGTTTTGGTCTTTCCGAAGGCATGGTGCTCTCGGCGGCTGACGCGGATCAGAAAGCTACCCCGGGATTCTTCCTGCTGGAACCCTTCCCCGGCGCAAAGCCTGGTATGAGAATTCACTGATGAGAAGTGCGCCCCGCCGGGGCGCATGGATCGCAGTGCAAAGCCCTGCTCATTCACTTCAGATGAGCGGGGCTTTTTGCTTTCTAGAGAAGTGTTTCTTCGCGGTGAGACAGCGTGAGCCAGATGGGGGCAAAAGGCGCCGCCTGCGTGATGCGGATCATTGCTTCTTTCGCGAGTTCAAGGATCGCGAGATAGCTGACAAGAGCGTGGGCAAAGGTCGGTGTGTTTTCGAAGACATCCGTGAATTCCACGTAGGACCTCGTCTGAAGCTGTTTCAGAATGGAGGACATATGTTCGCGGACAGAAAGTTCCTCGCGGGTCACAGTATGCCGCTCCTGCAGCTTGATCCGGGCCATGACGGAGCGCCAGGCGCGCCGCAGTTCATCAAGTGACACATCCGGGAGATCCGGGGCGGATTCGGGTTTGCTGACATCCACCGGGCTGAAATCCCGGCCGCTGATCGGCAGGCGGTCCAGCTCCTGGGCCGCGAGTTTCATCTTCTGGTACTCGATCAGACGCCGCATCAGTTCGGCCTTGGGATCTTCCACTTCCTCCCCGGTATCGGCTTTCCGGAGCGGGAGCAGTAGCTGGCTTTTGATCGCCATCAGATGAGCGGCCATGACGAGGTAGTCACCCGCCAGATCGAGATTGTTTTTCCGGATCAGTTCAACGTACTGCATGTACTGCTCGGTCAGCGTCGCCATGGGAATGTCCATGACGTCGAACTTCTGCTTCTGGATCAGCCAGAGCAGCAGATCGAGCGGTCCCTCGAAGGATTCCAGAAACACCTTCAGAGCGTCGGGCGGGATATAGAGTCCGGCCGGCACTTTATCCAGCGGCTTGCCGTAAAGGAGGGCAATCGAGTCGCTTTGGGAGAGGGGCAGTGTGTTGTCCAATGTCTGTTCCATAAGGAAAAAACACGGCCGGATGCCGCGAAGGCATCTGGCCGTGCTTGGTCAGTCAAAACTGATCGCAGATGCCTTATTCGTAATCAGGCGTGTACATGTTGTCGGTGACAAACTTCTCGATGTCAGCCGGAGCCTCAATCTGAGCCTGCCCGGTCGCCAGCGCGAGCTTGATGATGTTCACGGCAACGAGGTGAGAAATCTCACGGACGCGCGTGAGGGACGGGTAGAGCGAGCCATGAGCCAGGTCGTCTTCCGTCACCATATCGGCGCAGGTGTGAGCCGCAGAGAGGAACACTTCCTGCGTGATTTCCTTGCACTGGGCGAGAATGGCGCCGAGACCGATGCCCGGGAACACGTACGAATTGTTGCCCTGACGCGGCACGTAGGTCTTGCCCTTGTAGGTCACCGGATCAAACGGGGAACCGCAGCTGAAGAGCACCTTGCCGTCAGACCAGGTGTAGGCCTGTTCTGCCGTGCACTCGGCCTTGGAGGTCGGGTTGGAAAGAGCGAAGACGATCGGGCGCTCGTTGATTTCAGTCATGGCCTTCACGATCGATTCCGTAAAGGCACCGGACTGAGCGGAGAGACCAACGATAGCGGTCGGACGCAGCGTGCGGATGGCTTCCTCGAAATCCTTCACCGAGGGGATATCCTTCGCGAACGGCAGCTTGTGGGCCGCGAGCGTATCACCGCGGGTCGTGGTGACGAGTCCCTTCGAGTCAAAGAGATACAGACGGGCGAGGGCGTCTTCACGGGAGAGACCATCCTCAACCATGGCGTCAGCGATCAGGCCGGCAACGCCGGTAGCCGCTTCACCGGCACCGAGGAAGAGAATCTTTTCATTCGACAGCTTGGACTTCTTGGCGCGCATGGCGGAGAAGAAGCCGGAAACGACGATGGAGGCCGTACCCTGGATGTCGTCGTTGTAGCAGCAGTAGCGGGAACGGTAGCGGGCGAGCAGATCGAAAGCGTGGTTGTTGCCAAAGTCTTCGAACTGGACAACGCACTTCGGCCACTTCTTGTAAACCGACTGGAAAAATTCCTCGATGAAGTCGTCGTACTCCTGACCGCTGACACGGGGGTGCTTGTGTCCGAGGTACAGCGGATCGTTGAGATAACGTTCGGTGTTCGTGCCGACGTCGAGGATAACCGGCAGCGTGCGGCGGGGATCAACACCGGCGCAGGCGGTGTAAAGGGCGAGCTTGCCGACCGGAATGCCCATGCCGTTGATGCCGAGGTCGCCGAGGCCGAGAATACGCTGGCCGTCAGTCACGACAATCATGTCGACCGCTTCCTGCGGAAGATTCTCGAGGATCTCGCTCACGTGGCCCTTGTCTTCGATAGACAGGTAGAGGCCCTTCGCGAAGCGGAAGAGGTGGCTGAACTTCTGGCAGACTTCGCCGACCGTCGGCGTATAGACGAGCGGCAGCACTTCTTCGATGTGCTCGAGGAGCAGTCGGAAGTACAGCGTTTCATTGCTGGACCGAAGCCCATCGAGGAAGAGCGCCTTCTGGAACGGCGTATCAAACGCGCGGAGCTGTTCCATCATGGCTTCGACCTGCATAGAGATCGTGGCCGGAACCGGCGGAAGGAGTCCCTTCAAATGGAGGGCAGCGCGCTCTTCTTCAGAGTAGGCGGTTCCCTTGCTATAAACTCCGTTCTGCAACAGCGTAGTACCGGTTAAATTATGAGCACCCATAACCTTTATCCTTAATTTAACTTGCTTGATAACTATGGCTTAAGCCTGAGCAGAGAACACTGCACAAGCATAAAGATAACCACCGCAATGAGCTGCAGAAGGGGTGCAGTCGCTATTGCGGTGTAATACCTCTCTTTTTTTATGGGGCGAAGAGTCGCCCCCTCTGAGAGTGGATGTAGTTTAGCGCGCCTTCTTTTTCCCTGCTTTGCTTGTCTTAGGCGCGGCTTCGGGTTCGGGCGGCAGCGCGGCCTTCAGTTCCTTCTGTCTCTGAGCGGCGAGTTTTGCCTGTTCAGTTTTCGGGAACCGCTTCTGCAGTGAAGTGAGGGTCGAATTTGCGGCGCGGATGTTGCCAAGCGCGGTCTGCGCTGAGGCCAGAGAAAGGAGCGCGTCCGGAGTCCGGGTGGAATTCGGGTACTGGCGGGTCAGGCGATCCTCAACAGCGGCTGCTTCCTTGTACTTCTGGAGCGCGAAGTAGGCGTTGCCCTGCCAGTACATGGCTTCAGGCAGATAGGTGGACTGCGGGTAGCCCGAGATCAGGCTCGAAAAGGCTTTGACACTGTCCGCGTACTGACCGCTCTGGAAGGAGGAGAGGCCTCTGTCATAAAACCCCTTCTCATTCGAGGCTGCCGCGGCCTGCCCCTGGGCAGCGGGATCGGATCCTGGTTCACCAGCCGGAGCGTTCTGCGCGGCGGTTTCAGCTTTCGCCACGCGGCCGTCAAGCTTTCTCAGACGGCTGTCGAGATCGGTGTAGAGATCCCGGGAATTTTTTTCCTGCTGGGCGATCCGGTTTTCGAGTGTTTCAAGACGTCCGGAGAGAACGGATTGCCGTTCCTGGAGACTTGCGATCTGATCCGACAGAGCGAGGCTCGCTTTCTGGCCATTCTCCAGCCGGCTGATCTGAGCCTGCATGGTAACCATGTCTTTCCGCATGGCGTTGATGGCGATGCGGGCGTCATTGTCTTCAAAAAGCGCCTGAGCGCTGGAGACATAGCCAAGGCCGGCAATCATGGCGGCGGCTAGCGGTAAAAGGCGGCGATTGGACATTCTTTCGAACCTCATCCTGTTCTGTAAAAAAGCAGCCCGGAACCAAAGGATCCGGGCTTTGGATCAGCGAACTATCAACGGTAGCGGATATCGGCGCGGCGGTTCTTCGCCCAGGCTTCTTCATTGGAACCCTTGGCGAGCGGCTTTTCCTTGCCGAAGCTCACCGCTTCCATGCGGGTGGCGGGAACGCCAAGCAGCTTCAGCTTGGAGATGACGGCCTCGGAACGCTTCTGACCGAGTGCGAGGTTGTATTCGCTGCTGCCGCGTTCGTCGGTGTTGCCTTCAACAACGATGTTGCGGTTCTGATGGCTCATCAGATAGTTTGCGTGAGCGGACAGCATCTGGTCGTACTGCGGAGCAACCGAGTAGGAATCCAGGGCGAAGTAAACGGAGCGCTGAGCAAGCGGGCTCTTCGGGTCATTCAGCGGATCCACTTCAACAGTCTTCACGGCGCTGTTATCGACAGTAACGCCCTGACCATTCTGGCTGCCTGAGGTGGAAGCAGCGGTCGTGGTCGTGCCGGCGGTCTTGGCTCCGTCAACAGGAACAGAAGAGCAGCCTGCGAGGATGCCGGCAGTGGCGAGCACGGCAACCAGGGTGCGAACTGAAAATTGCATTTTATGTTTCTCCAAAGGAAAGAAGGACTTCCTGAACTATCGGATCAAAGGTCCCCAGGCGGGTTCGCGGATGCTTCCACCGCGGCTGCGAAGCCGGGACGACATGCTTCCGTCTGCGCTGGCCATAGCGAGAACACCCTGCCTGCCGGAGACTGTTGCGTAAACAATCAATTCGCCGTTGGGCGAAAAACTTGGGGATTCATCCCCGCTGGTCTTGGTAACGGCCATGTTGCTGCCGCTTGCAAGATCCAGCACGTTCACCTGGAATCCACCTCTGGAGCGAGCAATATACGCCAGCTTTTTGCCGTCGGGCGAAAGCGCCGGACTGACGGCGTAGCCGACAGAGAATGTGACGCGGCTGGCCTTGCCGCCTGAGACCGGTTTGCGGTAAATCTGAGGATTTCCGCCACGGTCAGAAGTGAAGTAGATCCAGGCACCATCAGGGCTGAAGACAGGCTCGGTATTGATGCCGGCCCCTGTCGTGAAGCGGGTTGCCGAACCGCCGCGGGTGCTCATCAGATAGATCTGAGTGCCGCCGTCGCGGGAAAGCGCAACAGCAAGCCTGGATCCATCCGGGCTGAATGCCGGAGCTGAATTGTTGCCGGGGAAATTCGCCACCACGCGGCGGTGCCCTGACATCAGTTCGTGGATATAAACCACCGGTTTCCGGGATTCAAATGAGACATAGGCAAGGCTCGTGCCATTCGGGGCCCAGGTGGGCGAAATGATCGGCTCACGGCTGCGGAGAGCGACGCGGGGATTCTCGCCGTCGCTGTCAGCAATCACGAGCTCATAGACACCTCCCCGGTTCTGCACATAAGCGATCCGGGAAGCAAAGCAGCCGGGCGTGCCTGTCAGCCTGAAATAGATTCTGTCTGCGATCTGGTGCGCCGCCATGCGGAGGTTGCCGGTCGTGCTCGTATTGACGAAATTGTCGAGGAGCTTCCCGCTCACCACGTCGAGCAGCTTGCAGCTGATTTCCCAGCGGCCGGCGCCTTTTGGCGCGATGGAGCCGATAACTGCGGCATTGCTGTTTTCCGCTCGGAACGCCTGAGGATCGGGATTCAGCACCTGCGCATAGGACACCTCCGCCGTGGATCCGACCTGACGGAATTTGCCTGATCTCACCAGATCAGCCGCAATAACGGAGCTCAGGCTGCCAGGAGCTGAACCCGTACCGGAAAAAGCCGGAACCGAAATGGGGAAAAGCTGGGAGCCAACGCCCGTGATTTCAATATCGAGCTGCGCCCAGGCGGGCAGGCTTAGCAGACCGAGTCCGGCAGCCGAAGCGGCAAGAAAAGCGCGGCGGCTGACACCTGCTTGTTTATTGGCGACCATAGAGATGCTTCCAAATACAAAAAGGAGACAGATAACTGTCTCCTCATGCTACTACATTGAAAAAAGCCTAAAGCGCGGTGCCGCTTCAAGTCGTGACTTTTTGTTACCGCGCTTCGGCTCCTTTCTGATTAGTGGCGGAAATGACGTTCGCCCGTGAACACCATGACGATGCCGCGTTCATCAGCGGCAGCGATCACTTCAGGGTCACGGATCGAGCCGCCCGGCTGGATCACGCAGGTCGCGCCGGCGTCACAGATCACGTCCAGGCCGTCGCGGAACGGGAAGAAGGCGTCAGACGCGGCGGCAGAGCCGACGAGCGACAGACCGGCTTCCTCAGCCTTTTCCTCAGCAATGCGGGCAGAGTCAACGCGGCTCATCTGGCCGGCGCCGACACCGAGCGTCATGCCGGCGTGGACATAAACGATGGCGTTCGACTTGACCCAGCGGCAGACGCGCCAGGCAAACATCATGTCGGCAATCTGCTCAGAGGTCGGCTGCTTCTTCGTCACAACCTTCAGAGCGCTTTCCGGGCAGATCTGGATATCCGGGGTCTGAACGAGGAGACCGCCGCCGACACGCTTGAAGTCGAAGTCGTTATGGGCACCGCCGTTCGCGACAACGAGGAGTCGGAGGTTCTTCTTCTCGCTGAGGAGCGCGCGGGCTTCAGCGGAGAAGGACGGGGCGATGATCACTTCAGCGAACTGCTTGCTCACGAGCTGGGCCGTTTCGAGGTCCACTTCGCGGTTGAAGGCGATGATGCCGCCGAAGGCAGACTTGGAGTCCGTCTTGAAGGCCTTGGCATAGGCTTCAGCCGGATTGAGACCTACAGCGGCGCCGCACGGATTGGCGTGCTTGATGATCACGCAGGCCGGCATGTCGAAGGAGCGGGCAGCGTCCCAGGCGGCATCCGTATCAGCGATGTTGTTGTAGGAGAGTTCCTTGCCATGCAGCTGGGTGTAGCCGGCGAGGAGACCCGGGGCGACCTGCTGTTCACGGTAGAAAGCGGCCTGCTGGTGGGGATTCTCACCGTAGCGCATATCCTGAACCTTGACCCACTGGCGGTTCAGCACATCCGGGAACTTGGTGGCCGGCTTGTTTTCGGCATCGAGGCTCGTGAGGTAGTTGGTGATCATGCCGTCGTAGCGGGCGGTATGAGCGAACACCTTCTTCGCGAGGGCGAGACGGGTCTTGGCGGTCACGGCACCTTCAGCCTTGATCTCCTCGACGATCTTCGGGTAGTCAGCCGGATCAACGACAACTGCGACGGAGCCGTGATTCTTGGCCGCGGCGCGGATCATCGTGGGGCCGCCTATGTCGATGTTTTCGATGGCGTCAGCGAACGTGCAGTTCGGCTTCGAGATCGTCTGCTCAAACGGGTAGAGGTTCACGACGACGAGGTCGATCGGATCAATGCCGTGCTCTTCCAGAGCCTTCATGTGCTCGGGGATGTCGCGGCGGGCCAGAATGCCGGCGTGAATCTTCGGGTGAAGCGTCTTCACGCGGCCGTCGAGCATTTCAGGGAAGCCAGTGTAGTCTGCGACTTCTTCCACAGCCACGCCTTCCTTCTCGAGGAGCTTGGCGGTGCCGCCGGTAGAAAGAAGGTGGTAGCCGAGGGCGACGAGCTCACGGGCGAAATCCACAATGCCGGTTTTATCTGAAACGCTCAGAAGTGCCTGTTTCTTCATGTCGTTCTATTTCCTTAAAAATCCCTGGTCAGAGAAGTCCGTAAAGTCGGAGTTTCTTTCGCAGGGTGTTTCGATTAATACCCAAAATTGCCGATGCGGCGCTCTGATTTCCCTCACAGCGCCGCATGATGTATTCGAATAGAGGCTTCTCCACGGCACTGATCACCATTTCATGCACACGGTTCGGCTGCGCTCCTTCCAGATTGCTGAAATATTGGTCCAGCATCTCATTAAGCGCCTGGTGCAAAGGCGTTGTGGCATGTTCGCTCACGCGGGATTCCTCTGAAAAAATTTTCCGCGGGGATGTTCCGGTCCGACCCCCCGCTTGTTGTGTGCTAATGATAAAGCACTAAAAGGTCTTCTTGAGAAAAATAGAGAGCCCGGAGACTAGTTCTGAAGTATTGCTGAGGCGTGAGAGAGGGCGGAAAGCCTCCGTGCCGCCGGGGAATCTCTCCAGATACCAGAGCAAATGCTTGCGGAAAGACCGGATGCCGTTTTTTTCACCATAGAAGTCAAGATGACGCTTCAGGTGACGGAACACCGTTTCAGCTTTTTCCTGCACTGAAGGCTCACCAGGATCGACACCGGTTTCGAGATACGCGCTGATACGCCCGGGGAGCCATGGCGCCCCGAGAGCGCCTCGCCCCACCATGATGCCGTCCGCGCCGGTGAAATCCAGAACAGAAGCGGCTTTCTGAGGAGAATCGATGTCGCCGTTCGCGATAACAGGAATACGGACTGCGCTCCGGATTTCGCGGATGGTTCTGTACTCCGCCTCACCCGAGTAGCCCTGTTCACGGGTCCTTCCATGAACGGTGATCAGCCTCACGCCGGCAGACTCCGCGATACGGGCCAGTTCGGGGGCGTTCAGATGATCACTGTCCCAGCCTGTCCGCATCTTGAGGGTCACAGGGACGGAAACCGTTCCGCAGACTCCCCGGATAATCTCGTCCGCAAGGGGCAGGTTTTTCATCAGGGCCGAACCGCAGTCTGTCTTGCAGATCTTCTTTGCGGGGCACCCCATGTTCTGGACACTTTGTCCAGAAGTGCCGCTGTCCGCAGCCCCGGCACCGCCTGGGGAGCCGCCCCCAGCGGCCCCGCCAGGATCGGCGGCGCTCTCCCAGGAGCCGGGGCGCTCCCTGGCCTCCTGTTTGGGCTTATTCGGTTTTCGCTTCATTCTTCAAATCCTCCGGGCGGGTAGTCAGCAGGTTATAGATTTCTCCACGGGGGAACCGATCCACAAAGGGGATGGTCACATCGCCATAGAACAGCAGGCCCTCGCCGGAATTGGAGTGGGTGATATAGGAGAGCTGGTGCTCGGAAATGCCGAGCTGTTTCGCCAAAATCGCCCGGTCACTTTGGGCCTGGGACAGCAGGATCATAAAGTCCGTGTTGTCCAGAATAGCCTCGATCTCCCGACTGGCCAAAAGGTCTTTGACGTTCTGCGTCAGGGCTGAAGGGACACAGCCTTTCTTTCTCAGCATCTTCCACACGGCCACAAAGTAGCTGGCGGTGAGCGCGTCCCGGAGCAGGATATGGAACTCGTCAAAGTAGCACCAGGTAGAAACGCCGCTGTGAAAATTCACATTGACCGCCGAAGTTACAAAGTCGTTGGTAACGTGCATGGCGATCTTGCGGAGGTTTTCTCCCAGCCCTTTTAGAACGATGCACACGATATGGGACGTGAGCTTTACGTTGGTCTGGTGGTTGAACAGGTTAAGGGAGCCGGTGCAGTAGAGCTCCAGCGCTGTTGCCACACGGCGGGCCTCCGGCTCCGGCTGCTTCAAAAGCTCCTCGTACAAGTCCTGCAACAGCGGGGTTTTGGCCGTTTCCAGCCCCAGCGCCATCTCCCGATATACCAGCCGCACACAGCGGTCAATGACCGTCTTTTCAATGGGCTGCAAGCCCTCCCGTCCGCCCACGATCAGCTCACACAGGGACAACAAAAAATCCGCCTTCATAGAAAGCGGACTTTCATCGTCGTTGGTGTTCATCTGCAAATCCATAGGCGAAATGTGGTGGGGGCTGTCTGGGGCGATGTCGATGACCTGTCCGCCCAGCCGCTGCACCAGCGGGGCGTATTCGCCCATCGGGTCTACTACGATAATCCGGTCATTGGTGGCAAGAAACACATTGATCAGCTCCCTTTTGGCGGCGAAGCTCTTGCCGGAGCCCGTGGAGCCGAGGTACATCCCGTTGGCCGATTTCAGCTTTTTGCGGTCAGCCATGATGACATTGTGGGAAAGGGCGTTCATGCCGTAGTAGAGCGCCTGTCCGCCCATGCGGAGCTCCCGGGTCATAAAGGGAATGAAGATGGCCGTGGAGCTTGTGGTCATGCCCCGCTGGATTTCGATGCCGTTGTAGCCCAGTACCAGCGAGGAC
>OOCN01000979.1_pt1 | contig 20971 bp, 18 predicted proteins | sample 1671361 | NCBI WGS metagenome assembly OOCN01 (sample SAMN06348149, study PRJEB24527) | human gut metagenome | biome: human gut; feature: ankylosing spondylitis patient; material: feces | host: Homo sapiens | place: China | collected 2015-10
GTGTTGAGGCAGTCGGCCCCTGTGAGGTCACCGCTGACAACATCAAGCAGGGCGACGACATCGAAATTCTGAACCCTGAGTGGCACATCGCAACCCTGGGCGAGGGCGGCAAGCTCGTCATGGAGCTGACCTTCGATAAGGGCCGCGGCTATGTGCCCGCAGAGCGCAACAAACAGGCTATCATCGAGAAGAACGATATCAACACTCTTCCCGTTGACAGCATTTACACCCCTGTGCTCAAGGTGAACTACAACGTCGAGAGCACCCGTGTTGGCCAGGCGATCGATTATGACAAGCTGACCATTGAGGTTTGGACCGATGGCACGATCAATGCGCAGGAAGCCGTTTCTCTGGCTGCCCGTGTGCTGACCGAGCACCTGAACCTGTTCGTCAACCTGTCCGACGAGGCCGCTGGCGCTGAGATCATGGTGGAGAAGACCAACGACGATAAGGAGAAGGCTCTGGAGATGACCATCGAAGAGCTGGATCTGAGCGTCCGTTCCTTCAACTGCCTCAAGCGCGCCGGCATCAACACGGTGGAGGATCTGGTCAGCAAGAGCGAGGACGAAATGATGAAGGTTCGTAACCTCGGCCGCAAGAGCCTCGAGGAAGTCATGGCTAAGCTGGACTCTCTCGGCTTCAAGCTGAACACAGACGATGAGTAATATTAAAGTTAAGGAGTGAAACGGGATGCCCGGTACCAGAAAGCTCGGTAGAACCAGCGACAGCCGCAACGCTATGATGCGCGCTATGGTTACCTACCTGTTAGAGAATGGCAAGATTGAGACCACTGTCACTCGCGCCAAGGACGTTCGTTCCATGGCCGAGAAGATGATCAGCCTTGGCAAGGCAAGCGACCTGCACACCAAGCGCCAGGTTTATGCCTACATCACCAAGGAAGATGTTGCAAAGAAGCTGTTTGACGAGATCAGCCCCAAGTACGCTGACCGCAACGGCGGCTACACCCGCATCATCAAGATCGGCGCTCGCCGCGGCGACGCTGCTGAGATGGCAGTTCTGGAGCTCGTCTGATCGACTCTGACTGAATAAATCAGTATCAAAAAGCCCTTTCCCGTCCGGGAGAGGGCTTTTTCTGTTTTCGCCGCTTGGCAGAGCCCTCCTTGCGTGATATACTGATACTGTTATGGTATGCAGATTTCCACGAGCAGGAGGGAACATGTTGAAGATCAAAGAATGGCTGCGGGCGGCTGCGCTGTGCGTGGCGTTCTGCCTGCTGCTGACCGGGTGCAGCATCCCCATGCAGGAAGAAACGGTGCAGGTGGAGGAACTGCTGCGTGCGCCCCGCCTTGCGGGCGATTACGGCGCATTGCAGACCGCCCTGAACGACTGGCTGGGGGAGAGCGCCCAGCTGAAATATCCGCTGCAGGGCGACCTGCTGTCGCCCTTTGTGTTGCAGGATTTCGACGGCGACGGCGAACAAGACGCAGCGGTGTTCTACACCACGGCCCTCACCTCCAATGTATGCGTTGCTTTCTTACGCAAGAACAGCGGGGGTGTCTGGCAGGTGAGCCAGACCGTAGAGGGCCTGGCCGATTCGGTGGACAATGTCCGGCTGGCTCAGCTTCAGGCGGGCGGCACGGCCCAGCTCGTCGTGGGCTATGCGGCTTCGCAGGATGACCACTATCTGGCCGTTTACTCCTATGAGAACGGTGAGGTGTCGGCTATCCTTGAGCAGGCCTATGAGCAGTACCTCGTGGAGGACATCACCGGCGGCGGCAGCGAAGACCTTATCCTGATGTCCACGCTGGAAGACAGCGGCGTCCAGATCGAGCTGCTGACCGTCGATAAGGACGGAAGTTTCCAGCAGGTGGCCGTCATGGCACTGTCGGGCGATAAGTTCTCGGGCTGCGCCTCGGTGGCGGCGGGCCTCGGCGCGGACGGAAAGCACTATCTGGTGCTGGACGGCTGGACGGGCATCTCGGGCAATAATCTGGCCTCGGTGCTGCTGCGGTTCGACGATGAGAGCCAGCAGATGGTGCCGGCCTCTCAAATCACCAGCGAGGAGCTGTACAATGCCTCGCTGCGCAATGTCCCAAGCCTCGTGAGCCGCGATCTGGACGGCGACGGCACCGTGGAGATACCGACCCAGCCCGACGAAGCGGGTCTGCTGAACATGAGCCAGAGCCGACGGATGGATTTTATCGTCTGGATGGACTACACGGCGTCAGCGCCGGAAAAGAGTTTCGGCCTGCTGGATGAGGAGACCGGCTGCTATATCGCCCTGCCCATCGAGTGGGAGGGCAACCTGATGCTGACGGACAGCACGGACGAGGAGGACGCCGTGGAGCTGCGGACGGTAGACGAGAACAAGCTGGTGCTTACCCTGCGGCTGGCTTCGTCCAGCGAGAACGCTGTGGGATGGACCCGCCTTGGTGTGGTGGCGTCCCGCCAGATGCAGGCAAAGCTCGGCCCGGATGTGACCATAGAGGACCCGGATTACCGGCTCTCCCGGTCGCTGTACCGGCTGAATTAGCCCTCTCAGGCGCTTCGCGCCAAGGTCGGGTTGCGGCTCCCAGCATCTGCTTCGCTCTCGCTCGCATCCTGCTGGCCGCTGCCCCAACAGTTCCTCCCTGTTTCCGCCACTGGCGGCGGTCGTCGCCGTTGCTCCCAAGGGGAGAGCCATTGGCAGGCAGGGTGAGTCTGAGCGGACTGAATAAAAATGATTTTTCGTAACATACCGGGCCTTGCGCATAAGGCAAACCGGATAGAAACGGAGGAACGATAAATGGTCAAGGTTCTGGTAGTGGAAGATGAGGCCAGCATTCGCGAGATGATAGCGCTGAACCTGCGTCTGGCCGGGATGGAGGCTGTGGAGGCAGACAGCGCCGAAGCGGCCCTGCCTCTTCTGGAGCAGCGGCCGGGCTGTGACGCGGCCATCCTGGACGTGATGCTGCCGGGCATGAATGGCTTCTCGCTCTGCGAGACCATTCGCCGCACCGACCAGAAGATCGGCATCATCATCCTGAGTGCCAAGGGGCAGGAGCAGGATAAGATCCGCGGCCTGTCCATCGGTGCCGACGACTATATGACCAAGCCCTTCAGCGTCAGTGAGCTGCTGGCCCGTGTGGAGGCGCTTTGCCGCCGCGTGGGCCGTTCGGCCGGCGCCGAGGCAGGGGAGCAGGCTCCGGCCTCACTGGTGAGCGGCAGCTTCGTGCTGGACGAGAACCGCCGCGTCCTGCTCAAGGCGGGCAAGCCCATCGAGCTGACTCAGGTGGAGTTCCAGATCATGGAGCTGTTCTTCCGCAACCCCGGTGTGGCGCTGGTGCGCGAGCGCATCCTCAAAGGTGTCTGGGGTGAAAACTACTTCGGCGATGTCAAGATCGTGGACGTGAACATCCGCCGTCTGCGGATGAAGGTGGAGGATGAGCCCAGCCATCCGGCACATATCCTCACCGTGTGGGGATATGGTTATCGGTGGGAGGAGTGACATGCGAAGCGGTATCACCCGGCGATGGCTGCGGGGCAGTCTGCTCATTACGGTACTGCTGGTGCTGCTGGTGGAGGTCATGTTCCTCTACAGCGCCACCCGCAGCTACTACAACGGCGTCCAGCAGACCATGTACCGCCGCTTTTCGTCCATCACCGGTCAGCTCAAAATGTACACCGGCGAAACGAGCCAGAAGACCGCCGCCAGCCGCAGCGTGGCTCTGCGTCGGATGGTGGAGCAGTTCTCCGATAAGGACAAATACGAATTTATGCTGCTGGACAGCTATGGCGGCGTTATCGCCTCGTCCAGCGGCACCGATGCCGAGGGCATCGTCACCCGCACCGATTTTGAGCAGGCGCAGGACGCCGTGGACGGGCAGGGCATCGCCATCTACCGCACCCAGAGCGGAGAGATGGTCATGGCGGCCTGCTGTCTCGTACCCTATGCAGCCGAAGATGTGGCTGCCATGCGTCTTGTCACCAGTCTGACACTGGTGGAAGAACAGCTCAAACGCACCGTGGTGGTGGCCCTCATCATGGGTGCGGCGGTGCTGGCCTTTACCATCATGTCGGGCCTGTACTTCGTGCGGAGCATCGTGGTGCCGCTGGGACAGGTGGAGCGTACCGCCGCCGGCATCGCCCGGGGTGAGCTGGACGTCCGTCTGCCCGTCACCGGCGACGAGCGGGATGAGGTGGACCGCCTGCGCGGCACCATCAACCGAATGGCCGAGGGCCTCGAAGAGACGGAAAAGATGAAAAACGAGTTCATCAGCTCCGTTTCCCACGAGCTGCGCACCCCGCTCACCTCCATCCGGGGCTGGGTGGAGACGCTGCGCACACTGGACGACCCCTCCGACGAGAACTACCGCAAGGGCCTCGAGATCATCAACAACGAGACGGCCCGCCTCTACAACATGGTGGAGGAGCTGCTGGATTTCAGCCGCCTGCAGAATGGCCGTCTCAAGATGACCTGCCGCCCCCTCGACCTTGTGGCCGAGCTGACCGATGCGGTGCTTTTCTGCGAGGCCCGCATCCAGCGGGAGGGGCTTGTGCTGGTGTACAATGAGCCGGAGGAGATGCTCCCGGTCTACGCCGACCCCGACCGTCTGCGGCAGGTGTTCATCAATATCCTGGACAACGCCATCAAGTATTCCGCCCCCGGCGGGCGCATCACAGTCAAGCTCTGGGCGGGCGAGTACAAAGCCTTTATCGAATTTATCGACCAGGGCCGCGGCATCCCGCCCGAAGACCTCGAGAATGTCAAGACCAAGTTCTACAAGGGCAGCAACTCGGTGCGCGGCAGCGGCATCGGTCTGGCGCTGGTGGACTCCATCATGACCGCCCTCGACGGCACGATGGACATCAAGAGCACTCTGGGCCGGGGTACGGTGGTCACTCTGGGGCTGCCGCTCTATAAAAAATAAGATTTTGTCATATTTATATGATAAAATAAAAGTCAAAAATTTGACAGGAGAAATCCATTTTATGAATCACGAACCCAAGAAGGAATGCTTCAAGACCAGTGTGGGCGGTCAGGCCCTGATGGAAGGCATCATGATGCGCGGCCCGGAGCACATCTGCTGCGCTGTGCGCAAGCCCGACGGCACCATCGAAACGAAGATAGAAGACACCCCGAAACACGGCATCTGGGCCAAGATCCCTCTCGTGCGGGGAGCCATCTCGATGATAGAGAGCCTCATCACCGGCTACCGCTACATGATGTACTCTGCGCAGGTGAGCATGGGCGACGAGTACGACGCCGAAGAGGAAGAATCTGCCTTTGAAAAATGGGTGGGCGACCATCTGGGCAAGAAGGCCGAGGACATCCTGATGGCCGGTGCGGCCCTCGTGGGCGGCCTGTTCGCTATCCTGCTGTTCACCGTTCTGCCGACGGTGCTGGTGGGCGGCCTCGGCAAGGTGGTCATCCTGACCCGCTGGCCGAGAGTCATCCTCGAGGCGGTGCTGAAAGTTGCCATTTTCCTCAGCTACATGGTGGCCATCTCCAAAATGAAGGAGATCCACCGCGTTTTCGAGTACCACGGCGCAGAGCACAAGACCATCGCCTGCTACGAGGCCGGCGACGAGCTGACCGTGGAGAATGTCCGCAAGTACACCCGCTTCCACCCCCGCTGCGGCACCAGCTTCCTCATTCTGGTGGTCATCGTCAGCGTTTTTCTCTACAGCGTGCTGCCCTGGAGCAGCACCAGCCTCCGCGTCCTGTTCAAGCTGCTGCTCCTGCCGGTGGTCATGGGCATCAGCTACGAGCTGCTCAAGTGGTGCGGCCGCTCGGACAACATCGCCACCCGTATCATCCGCCAGCCCGGCCTCTGGGTGCAGAGGCTGACGGTCTTTGAACCCGACGACAGCATGATCGAGGTGGCCATCGCCGCCGTGACGCCGGTGCTGCCCGAAGACCCGGAGGACGGCAAATGGTGAGCGAAGCGATGCTGCCCCGGGCAGCGGTCAAAGAAGTGGAGGCGCGGCTGACGGCGGCGGGCTGTCCGGACGCAGATTTCGACGCCCGGGAGCTGTTCCGGCTGGCGACAGGCCGGGACGTCCGCCTTTCTGACCGTCCATTGGACGCCGCCGAAGCGGCAAAGCTCGAAGAACTGACCGTTCGCCGTGCGGCCCGGGAGCCGCTGCAATACCTCTGCGGCAGCTGGCCTTTCCTCGACTTTGAACTGGCCGTGGGGCCGGGCGTGCTCTGTCCCCGTGCTGATACCGAGGTGGTGGCTGAGACGGCTGCCGAGATGCTGGCGGGCGTGGAAACGCCCCGGGCGCTGGACCTCTGCGCCGGTACCGGCTGTCTGGGCCTTGGCGTCAAGCGGCTCTGCCCGGCGGCGCAGGTCGTCTGCGTGGAAAAGAGCCCGGAAGCCTACGTCTATCTCGAGAAAAATACCCGTCTGGCCCTGAAAGGCCGGGGCGGCAGCACCGAAAACGTGCTGGATGCCTCGCCTTTTGAAGAACCGGCCTTCGACTGGGGCATGAAGCCTACCCGCGCCGCAGAGCCGGTGGAGGGTGACCTCTTCACCTACTGGGAGAGCTTGCCGGAGGGGCAGCTCGACCTCATCGTCTCGAACCCGCCCTACCTGACAGCGCAGGAGATGGGCGAATTGCAGCCCGAAGTGGCCAAAGAGCCGGCCATGGCACTGGAAGCCGGGGAAGACGGTCTCGTATTTTATAAGGCCATCGCGGAACACTACCAGAAAGCTCTGCGCCCCGGCGGTGCGCTGGCGCTGGAGATCGGCTGGCAGCAGCGGGAGGCCGTGACCGCCCTGCTGGAAGCAAACGGCTGGGCAGACATTGCCTGCCGGAAGGACTTCGGCGGCAATGACCGCTGCGTGACGGCCCGGAGACCCAAATAAGCGTGAGAAAAAGTGAAAATATCTACAACTATCTGTTGTAATATTTGAAATCTGTGATATACTATAGAGGAAAGAATCTGTACAGCACCGCCTGCACCCCGCAGGCCATGTGATAAAGGAGCAGCACGCTATGGCAAAGAATCAGAACAACAACGTCGCCCCCGCCACCCAGAAGACGGAGCCGGGCGCAAAGAAGGATGCGCTGGCAACTGCGCTGGCCCAGATCGAAAAGCAGTTCGGCAAGGGCGCCATCATGAAGCTGGGCGATAACACCGCCATGCAGGTGGACGCCATCTCTACCGGCAGCCTCGGCCTCGACCTGGCGCTGGGCGTGGGCGGTGTGCCGCGCGGCCGTATCATCGAGGTGTTCGGACCGGAATCCAGCGGTAAGACCACGCTGGCCCTCCACATCCTCGCCGAGGCCCAGAAAAAGGGCGGCGAGGTGGCCTTCATCGACGTCGAGCACGCCCTCGACCCGGCCTATGCCTCCGCACTGGGCGTGAACATCGACGAGCTGCTGGTCAGCCAGCCGGATACCGGCGAGCAGGCCATGGAGATCTGCGAGGCGCTGGTGCGCTCCGGTGCCATCGACGCCATCGTCGTGGACTCCGTCGCTGCTATGGTGCCTCGTGCCGAAATCGAGGGCGAGATGGGTGACAGCCACGTCGGCCTGCAGGCCCGTCTGATGAGTCAGGCTATGCGCAAGCTGACCAGCGTCATCGGCAAGACCAACACGGTCTGTGTCTTCATCAACCAGCTGCGCGAGAAGGTGGGTATCGTCTACGGCAACCCCGAAGTTACCACCGGCGGCCGCGCCCTGAAGTATTATTCTTCTGTCCGCATCGACATCCGCCGCGTCGAGGGCCTGAAGGACTCTTCCGGCCAGTTCATCGGCAACCACACCCGCGCCAAGATCGTCAAGAACAAGGTGGCTCCTCCGTTCCGTGAAGCTGAATTTGACATCATGTTCGGTGAGGGCATCTCCAAGATGAGCGAGCTCATCGACGTGGGTGTCAAGCTGGGCATCGTCCAGAAGAGCGGCGCATGGTTTAACTACGGCGACATCCGTCTGGGTCAGGGCCGTGACAACGCCAAGCAGTTCCTCAAGGACAACCCCGAGATCGCCAACGACATCGAGGGCCAGATCCGCGCCAACGCGGACAAGCTCTACGCCACCCGCCGCCCGGCGGGCAAAGCTGCTGCCGCTGCGGCAGAGAAGGAAGAGGGCGGCGAGACCGCTTCTGCCTCCAAGGAGCCTGTCGTCAAGGCCCCGGCCCGCAGCAGCGAGAGCGAGCTGGACATCATGGTGGAGGACTAAATGTCCTTTTCGAGAAGAGGCCGTCCGCTGGCCGAAGAAGAAAAGTCCACCGACGCCGCCAAGGCCCGCGCCCGGGCCATGGAGCTTCTGGCCGGGCAGGAGCTTTCCTCCGGGCAGCTCTATGAGCGCTTGGGGCGGAAGTTTACCCAGCCCACCGCCGCCGCTGTGGTGGCGGAGATGGTGGAGCGGCAGTATGTGGACGACGAGCGCTACGCCCGGACCCGGGCGCACGGCCTGCTGGTCGCCCGCAAGAGCCGCCGCGCTGCCGCGCAGGATCTGCGGCAGAAGGGACTGGACGCACAGCAGATCTCTGCTGCGCTGGAAGAGGCCTACGCCTCGGACGAAGCGGGCGGAGACCCGGAGCTGGAAGCCGCTGCCGCCCTCGTGGGAGGGCGGTACCGCGGCAAGCTGGCCGCAGGGCGGAAAGACCTTGTGGTGGCTGCGCTGGCCCGGCGGGGGTTTGCATATCCGGTTATTAAAGAAGCAATAAAAAGAGTAGAAGAAAAAAATTGACCCTCAAGAGAGAAAGAGAGTATTACCCCATATGAAAATTGCGTGTATTTCCCTTGGCTGCCCGAAGAATCAGGTCGATTTGGACGTGATGGTCCACATCCTGCTGTCGGCGGGTCACGAGACGGTGGCTGACCTCGCAGATGCGGACGTCATCCTCGTCAACACCTGCGGATTCATCGAAAGCGCCAAGACCGAGGCCATCGAGAACATCCTTGAGGCCTGCTCCTACAAGCAGGCGAATCCCAACCTGAAGGTGGTCGTCACCGGCTGTCTGGCCGAGCGCTATCGCAGCCAGATCGAAGAAGAAATCCCCGAGGTGGACGCCGTAGTCGGCTGTGCCTCCAACAAGGCCATCGACTCCATCGTGGCCCGTCTGTTCAACGGTGAAGAACATCTGGAGAGCTACGGCCTCAAGAAGGACTTTCCTCTGGGCGGCAAGCGCGTCATCGGTACGCCTGCCCACTATGCGTACTTAAAAATCGCCGAGGGCTGCAACAACCGCTGCCACTACTGCGCGATCCCCGGCATCCGCGGCCCGCTGTGCAGCCGCGAGATGGCTGACTGTGTGGCCGAGGCCCGCTGGCTGGCCGGTGAGGGCGTCAAGGAACTCATCATCGTGGCCCAGGACCCTACCGCCTACGGTGAGGACTGGGGCAAGCCGGGCAGCATCTGCGAGCTGCTGGACAAGCTGAACAAGATCCCAGGCCTCGAGTGGATCCGCATCATGTACGCTTACCCGGAGCGCATCACCGACGACTTCATCGCCGCCATGAAGCGGAACGAGAAGGTCCTGCCTTATCTGGATCTGCCCATCCAGCACTGCAACGACACGATCCTGAAAAACATGAACCGCCGCTCCAACCGCGCCGAGCTGCTGGACGTCATCGGCAAGCTGCGCCGTGAGATCCCGAACATCACCCTCCGCACTACCCTCATCGCGGGCTTCCCGGGTGAGACGGAAGAGCAGTTCGAGGACCTGTGCAACTTCGTGAAGGAAGTGCAGTTCGACCGTCTGGGCTGCTTTGCCTACTCCGCCGAGGAGAACACCGTCGCCGCCAAGATGGATGGCCAGATCGAGCAGGAAGTCAAGGACAAGCGCGCTGAGCTGGTGATGCAGATCCAGACCGGCATCATGGCCCAGAAGCAGGCCGCAAAAGTGGGCCAGACTGTCCGCGTCCTCTGCGACGGCGTGGACGACGAGAGCGGCCTCTACCTCTGCCGCACCGCTGCCGATGCCCCCGAAGTGGACGGCAACGTCTGCGTGTCCAGCGAAGAGCCGCTCTATCCCGGCGAGTTCTATGATGTGCTGGTGGACGACAGCGACCTTTACGATTTGTATGGTACTGTTGCAAAATAACAGATTGGAGGATAATTTTGTATGAATCTGCCTAATAAACTCACTCTGACCCGCATCCTGCTGGTGCCGGTGTTCATGATCTTTGTCTCGCTCGGCCAGTATATCACGCCGAGCTATAACCCGCGGTACTACCTCATTGCCGGCCTCATCTTCGCCGTGGCCAGCTTCACCGACTTTCTCGACGGCCATCTGGCCCGCAAGTGGAACATGGTCACCGACTTCGGTAAGTTCGCCGACCCGCTGGCCGACAAGCTGCTGACGACGGTAGCCTTCATCTACATGATGCGGGACGGCGTGTGCAGCCCTGTGGTGCTCTGCATCATTCTGGCCCGCGAGTTCGCCGTCTCCGGCCTCCGCATGGTGGCCGCTGGTGCAAAGGACGGCAAGGTCATCGCCGCCAACATGTGGGGCAAGGTGAAGACCGTACTCCAGATGCTGACCATCATCTTCTACTACTTTACGGTCTCCCTGACCGGCAATGTGCTGGGCCAGCAGTGTGCAGACATCGCCTCTGTGCTGTGCTGGGTCGTGGCCGCTGTCACCGCCATCTCCGGCATCAAGTACCTGTGGGATAACCGCAGCTTCATCAATACGGCAAAATAAGCGCCCGTCCGGGTGTAAAAAAGAAACGAGCGGAAAAAAACGCTCGTTTCTTTGATATTCCAACAAAAAATTACAGATGGGAGAGTGAAACGGTGCTGAAAAACATCCTGACTGTCCTGCGGAAGCTGGCCTCGGCGGCAATGAACTTCCTTATCGTGTACTTCGAGACCATCGCCGTCCCCATGAGCTGGGCCATGGGCGGGACCATCATGTTTACGATGTACACCGAGCTGTCCAACATCTTCAACGGTGCGGTCTGCCTGCTGGTGGGTCTGTGGCAGCTGGGCTGCATCTTCACCGGGCGGGAGCTGCCCCTCTGGCTCAAGCGGCTCAAGTTCATCTCCACCAGCTGCCTCGCCATGACCTTTTTAACGGTGGTCATCATTCTGGCCCCCATGTACGAGGACGGCAACGGCTGGTACATCATGCTTTTCACGGGCTCGATGCTCTACCACCATTTCCTCAACCCGGTGCTGGCGATTCTGTCGCTGGTGCTCTTCGAGCGTCTGCCCCGCCTGCCGTTGCGGCAGGTCTGGTGGGCGCTGGTACCGACGATCCTATACGGTCTGTATGATTTGCACGGCAATATTACAGGAGCCATCGACGGCCCCTACCCCTTTATGCGGGTATACGACCAGACCATTCAGGAGACACTGATGTGGTTTACCATCATCCTCGTCACGAACCTGCTGTACGCCTTCCTGCTCTGGTGGCTGGGCGGAAACGGGAGAAAAAGCAAGGTGGGTCTGGAATTCAGGACATAAGAAAAAGGACTGTTGCGGATGCATCAGTCCTTTTTGTATACAGTCTTACAGCAGCGGGATGCCTGCCTTCTTGCAGGCTTCGCGGGTGGCGTTGTCCCAGACGCTTGCCTGCACCTCACCGATGTGGGCGCTGCCCAGCAGCAGCATGCACAGACGGCTCTGGCCGATGCCGCCGCCGATGGTGTAGGGCAGCTCGCCGTTCAGCACAGCCTTGTGGAAGGGCAGCTCGCGGCGGTCGTCGCAGCCGGCGGCGGTGAGCTGGCGGTCCATGCTCTCGGGGCTGACGCGGATGCCCATGCTGCTCAGCTCGTAGCTGCACTGCAGCGGCTCGTTCCAGAACAGCAGGTCGCCGTTCAGATCCCAGTCGTCGTAGTCGGGGGCGCGGCCATCGTGGGGCTTGCCGCTCTTGAGGGGAGCGCCGATCTTCATCAGGAAGGTGGTGCCATTCTCCTTGACGATGGCATTCTCCCGCTCCTTCGGGGTCAGGTCGGGGTACTTATCCTCCAGCTCCTGGGTGGTGATGAAGGTGACGTTGGGGGTGTGGAGCGGCAGATCCTGCAGCTGGGGGAACATGGCGTGCAGGTTCATCTCGGTGGCGCAGACCGCCGACACGATGGAGCGCACGACGTTCTTCAGATACGTCTCGTTCCGGTCTTCCTCACGGATGACCTTCTCCCAGTCCCACTGGTCCACATAGATAGAGTGGAGGTTGTCCATGTCCTCGTCGCGGCGGATGGCGTTCATGTCGCAGTAGAGGCCCTTGCCCACGCGGAAGCCGTAGTCCTTCAGAGCTTTGCGCTTCCACTTGGCCAGCGACTGGACGACCTGCACCTCGATGCCGCTGTCCTTGGTGTCGAAGGTGACCTTCCGCTCGACGCCGTTCAAATCGTCGTTCAGGCCGGTAGAAGCCTCGACGAAGAGCGGTGCCGACACGCGGTAGAGATTCAGCGTGGCGCACAGGGTGTCGGCGAACAGCCGCTTCACGGTGCCGATGGCGCGCTGAGTGTCGTACAGGTTCAGCGCGGGCGTGTAGTTTGCCGGAATGATGATCTTGCTCATAGCAGATTACCCCTCTCTTGCTGCCCCGCGCCGCCGAATCGCCGCGCCGAGGACAGCTTCCCTTAATCGCAAGTTCCACAGATATGCCTATGGGTAACAGCATATTTGCGATATGCAGTTTGCGGATGTTGCCAGACCATTGAAAACGCAAACTGCTATATTAGAATAAATTATGGCACAAGTTGAGGGAGATGTAAAGGGGAAAGCGCTGATTTGGCGATGGAGTCAAGGCTTTTGGCGCAGAATAAACCTCGGCCCTTCCGCGCCCACAGTCCCGGTCGGAACAAAGCCCACCCGGTGCAGCACCGCCTGCGAGGCAGCATGATCGGGGTCAGTCTCGGCCTCGACGGCGGTGACGCCGGGCTGTTCGAAGGCCCAGCGGCAGGCGGCGCGGACAGCCTCGGTGGCGTAGCCCTGATGTTCATATTCCGGCAGAAGGCCGTAGCCAATTTCCGGCTGGCCGTTTTCAGGCAGGCCCTTGAAGCAGAGGTCGCCTACCCAGTCGCCGGAATCGTTCTGGTAAAGCCCCCATGCGGTGTACCAGACCCACTGCTCGGGGTGGGCGAGGGAAAGGTCCAGCATATCGGTGTAGGGCTGGATGAGCTCCGGGTCGGTGGTGCGGGCCAGAAGGGTGCGCATCCCATCGGGCTGCAGGGGGATGAGAAAAAGACGTTCGGTGATAAGCTGCATGATAAAACCTCCGGGCTGCATTTTTGCCCAGTGTAGCACAAGCCGGGCAGAGGAGTCAAACGCTTGACTTACGCCCCGGCGGCTATTATAATAAGTTTGTAAAAGGATAAATGCGTTTATCCGGGCAGAGTAGCGCTGCATCGTCTGGGCAGAGAGAACGGGCCGTTGGCTGGAAGCCTGTTTGCAGACCGCCGCGTGAAGTGCGCCTGGGCAGCACGCTGCGGGAAGCTGAGTATCGCAGCGCGGATGGCCGCCGTTATCGGCTTTGAGCGACAAACCGGAGTGGAACCGCGATTTTGAGAAAAGACCGCCTTCGATGCTGTGCTTTTGGCATGGCATGGGAGGCTTTTGCTTTTTCGGGCAGGCTCGCAGGAGCTGGCCCTCTTTGCCAAGGGCTCCCCTCGACAGGGGAGCTGTCGAGCGAAAGCGAGACTGAGAGGTTTATGATCACGGCTTCGGTCTGTCCCACAAAAAGGAGTATTCAACTATGCAGATCTTCAACACCCTGACCCGCCAGAAGGAAGAGTTCGTGCCGCAGGTGCCGGGCGAGTACCGCATCTACGTCTGCGGCCCCACCGTCTACAACTATATCCACATCGGCAACGCCCGCCCGCTTATCGTCTTCGACACCCTGCGCCGTTACCTTGAGTACCGCGGCAACAAGGTCATCTATGTCTCCAACATCACCGACATCGATGATAAGCTCATCAAGAAGGGCCAGGAAGAGGGTACTTCCATGAAGGAAGTCGCCCAGCGCTTCGAGGCCGAGTACCTCAAGGATGCCGCCGGTCTGAACTGCAAAAAGCCCACCGTCCAGCCCCGCGCTACCGAGCATATCCAGCAGATCCTCGACATCGTGAAAGACCTCATCGAGAGCGGCCACGCCTATGTCGCCAAGAACGGCGACGTCTACTTCCGCGTCAAGAGCGACCCCGAGTACGGCAAGCTGAGCCACCTCAAGCTGGACGACCTCGAGAGCGGCAACCGCGAGCTGCGCAGCCAGATGGAGGACGACCTGAAGGAAGACCCCGCCGACTTCGCCGTCTGGAAGGCTGCAAAGCCCGGCGAGCCCGCATGGGAGAGCCCCTACGGCATGGGCCGTCCGGGCTGGCACATCGAGTGCAGCGCCATGAGCCGCACCCATCTGGGCAAGACCATCGACCTGCACTGCGGCGGTCAGGACCTGATCTTCCCCCACCACGAAAACGAGATCGCGCAGAGCGAATGCGCCAACGGCTGCGAGTTTGCCCGCTACTGGATGCACAACGGCTTCATCAACGTGGACAATCAGAAGATGTCCAAGAGCCTGCACAACTTCTTCACCGTCCGCGACGTGGCCAACCTCTACGGCTACGAGCCCATCCGCTACTTCATGCTGACCGCCGGCTACCGGATGCCGCTGAACTACACCGTGGACCTCATCGAGAGCTGCAGGAACAGCCTCGAGCGTCTCTACACCTGCCGCGAGAACCTCGACTTTGCCCTGAGCAAGACCGAGTTCGGCACCGACGAGACGCTGAAGGAGAAGGCCGAGGAAGCAAAGAAGAAATTCTGCACTGCCATGGACGACGACCTGAACACCCCCGACGCCCTGGCTGCTGTCTTCGACCTCGTGAAGGACATCAACACCCTGTCCGCCGCTTCCAGTAAGGCTGCTCTCGAAGCCGGCGCTGCCGCCTTCGACGAGATCACCGGCGTGCTGGGCCTGATGTACAACCGCAAGAAGGACGAAGTTCCCGCCGAGGTGACCGAACTGGTGGAGAAGCGTGCCGCCGCCAAGAAGGCCAAGGACTGGGCTGCCGCCGACGCCATCCGCGCACAGCTCACCGAGATGGGCTGGGCCGTGAAGGATACCGCTCAGGGTCCCCAGCTGAGCAAACTGTAAGCTGAATATCCGATGCAGGGCAGACCTGCGCTCTGCCAAAAGCCGGAAGCTTTGGGCGGCGCGGGCCTGCCCTGCTTTTTTGTGGGAAAGGGGAAACGTAAAAATCGACAAAATCCGAAAAGAGTTGTTGTGATATTGCTGATTCTGACAGAAAATGTTTACATCTCTGACCGCATGGTGGTATGATAAAAGTATCTTTGGGAATCAATAAGTCTTCATAATGGGGAGAAAGTTCATGATGAAACGAATCGGAATGCGCCGTCTGGCCGCGTTTGCGGCGGCTGCAGCTCTGGTGTTGTGCCTCGTGGGCTGCGGGGGTGCTCAGAGCACCGCACAGGGTAACACTGAGCCGGTAGATCTGAGCGTCTGGACATATTACAACGGCGACCAGCTGGAAAGCTTCAATAAGCTGGTGGATACCTTCAACGACACCGTCGGCAAGGAAAAGAACATCACCGTGGAGAGTTACAGCCAGGGCAGCGTCAACGACCTCGAGGCGCAGGTGATGGCTGCGGCACAGGGCAAGGTGGGCGCTTCTGCCATGCCCAACATCTTTATGGCCTATGCAGACACCGCCTATGCCATGGACCAGATGGGCGAGCTGGCTGACCTTGCTCCCTATTTCACCGACGAAGAGCGCGCCGCCTATGTGGACAGCTACCTGACCGAGGGCGACTTCGACGACAGCGGCAGCATCAAGATCTTCCCGGTGGCAAAGTCCACGGAGCTTCTGTTCCTGAACGATACCGACTGGAAGCCCTTCGCTGCCGCCACCGGCGCACAGTATTCCGACCTTGAGACGGTGGAGGGTCTGGTCAAGACCGCCGAAGCCTACTACAACTGGACGGATGCCCAGACCGATACGCCCAACGACGGCAAAGCCCTGTTCGGACGCGACGCGGTGGCAAACTACATGCTCATCGGCGCAAAAGAGCTGGGCGATACCATTTTTGACGTCAAGGACGGCAAGATGACCATGGGCCTGAGCGAGGACGCGGCCCGCAAGCTGTGGGATAACTACTATGTTCCCTATATCAAGGGCTGGGCCGCCGCCAGCGGCCGCTTCCGCAGCGACGATATTAAGATCGGCAGCATTCTGGCCTATATCGGCTCCAACTCCAGCGCGACCTACTTCCCGACGCAGGTGATGCTGAGCGACACCGAGAGCCACGCCATCGAGCTGAAAGTCCTGCCCAAGCCGCACTTTGAAGGCGGCAAAAAAGTCGCTGTCCAGCAGGGTGCCGGTATGGCCGTGGCAAAGACCACCGATGCCGAGGTGGAAGCCAGCGTGGTTTTCCTCAAGTGGTTCACCCAACCGGAAAACAACATCGCATTTGCAGTGGGTTCCGGCTATCTGCCCGTGACCCATGCCGCCAACGATATGGATGCTATCTACAGCAGCGGCCTCGCCCTGACCGGCAACATGGAAAATGTCCTGACGGAGGCCGTGGAGGCTGTGAATACCAATGAAATGTACACGACCAAAGCGTTTGAGGGCGGCACCAACGCCCGCAGCAAGCTGAGCTACAGCATGATCGACCTTGCCGCGGCAGACCGCGCCACGGTGGAAGAGCGTCTCGCAGCAGGCGAGAGTGCGGAAGAGGCCGAGGCGGAATTCCTGACTGATGAGTATTTTGAGGCATGGTACCAGAGCCTCTGTGACGCACTGAGTCAGTACGAAGGCTGAGGCGTCTTACAAAAATGAGCGGAAGGAGGGGAAAAGCATGAAACTGCTGATGCGGGATGAAGCAAAGGGAAGAGAGCATACTATTTTCGTTACCATCTTCTCGGCGCTGATGGTCATGCTGGCCATCGTGGTCATGCTGATGGCTTCGGCCACTGCAATCAGCGGCGTTACGCTCCAACTGGATGAGAACGCGGTGGACATCCTGGACAAGCAGGTGGAGAACCGTGCAGGCTACATTCAGGACCAGCTCCAGCAGGCACAGGAGCTGACGGATCTTTCGACCTACATCAATGAGACCGCCCAGCAGATGCTGGACGACGAGACGCTTTCCCTCAAGACGCTGGATTCCAGCAGCAGCGACAGTCTGCCGCTGCTGCTGGCTGCAGCCCCCAGAATGCTTGAGACGCTGCGCTCCAAGCGCATTACGGGCATCTTCCTCATCCTGAACACCCACGACTTCACGGGCCGCACCTCCGGAGACCGCCTGCCCTGCGTTTACCTGCGCGACCTCGACCCGGATGCAGCCCCCTCTGTGGTAAACTCGGATATTTTGCTTGAGTGCGCTCCGTCGGAGCTGGTGCAGACCTTTGACATCGCTACGGACAAGGCGTGGTCGCCTGCGCTGCAGTATCTGGACGGAGAGCAGGATGTGTTTTATGTCCGTCCCTTCCAGACAGCCTACGAAGACGTCGAGCGTATGGGGGCGGCGAACTATGGCCGCTGGACGATTCTGCCATATAAGCTGCTGGGTGACGACCGCGAGGCCATCGCCTACGCGCAGCCCCTTATCCTGGACGACGGCACAGTCTACGGCGTTCTGGGCGTCGAGCTTCTGGAAAGCTACATGGACACCAAACTCCCGTGGAACGAGCTGCAGAACGACCATCACGGCAGCTATCTGCTGGCCTCCACCACCTCCGACCTGAAGGGCGAGGTGCTGGATCTTCATGTCACCTCCAACACCGGTGAGCAGAGCGTACCGCTGCGGAATGCGAAATGGGAACTGACTCTCCGGCGCAGCAACAACTACTGGTATTACATGATGGACGGTAGGCAGCAGATCGCCAGCATCCGGCAGATCAGCCTGTACAGCCGCAACGCCCCCTTCTCGGGTGAGCGGTGGCTGCTCGTCGGCGTGGTGGGCAAGAACGATCTGTTCAGCTTCTCCCAGTCGATGACGAAGCTGATGGGCCTTGCCGTACTGCTGACAATGGGCATCGGTCTGGCCTGCGCCTTCCTCGTCAGCTTTGGTCTGGCACAGCCCGTTGCCCAGCTCTCGAAAGAGCTGGTGGACGCACAGGAACAGCGCAAGGCTGTGCCGGAATTTTCCCGTACCGGCATCCGGGAGCTGGACCAGCTGGCGGAATCCATCGTGACCCTGAGCACCGACAACTACAAGGCGGCGGTGGCCGAGCGCAACCGCATTGAGCACGAGCGCGATTATGACGCACTGACCGGACTGTACAGCCGTCAGGCCTTCTTCCGGGTCTGCGGGGAGCTGTTCGAGAAGCCTGATACTCTCCGTCACGCGGCCCTGATGATGACCGACCTCGACAACCTCAAGACCATCAATGACACTTATGGCCACGACTGGGGTGACATTTATCTGCGGCAGACGGCCCACAGCTTACGGCAGAACTCGCCCGGCGGCACTGTGGTGGCCCGCCTTTCCGGCGACGAGTTCCTGCTGCTGTTCTACGGCTATGAGACGCGGGAGGCCCTGCGGGCGGACATCAAGAAGCTGGAAGAGAACTTTGCCCAGAGCAGTGCTGCTCTGCCGGACGGCAAGGGTCTGTGCATCCGGATGTCCGGCGGCGTGGCATGGTATCCGGAGGACGCACTGGACCTCGACACCCTCAAGAAGTATGCGGACTTTGCAATGTATGAAGTCAAGCATTCCACCAAGGGCGAGATACGGGAGTTCGACATGGAGCGCTACCGCGCCGGTGTCTATGCGATGGAGCAGCGCAGCGACTTTGAAAAACTCATCCGGGAGCGGCGGGTGGACTACGACTTCCAGCCCATCGTCTCAGCTCACGACGGCCATGTGGTGGCCTATGAGGCCCTGATGCGGCCCCAGCTGCCCACCCTGCGTTCGCCGCTCACGGTAATGCAGCTGGCCAGCGAGATGGGCCGGATGTATGATATTGAGAAGCTGACTCTCTTCCGGGCCTGTGAGTGCTACGAGGAGCTGAAAGCTGCCGGTAAACTGGACGCTGACGCTCTCATCTTCGTCAACAGCATAGCCAGCGTCAGCCTGAGCGATGAGGACTGGGCGAGCTACTGCGAGGCCCACAGTGCCACCCTTCCGAAGCTGGTGGTGGAGATCACCGAGGAGGAAGAGATGAACGAACGGGAGCTGGAACGGAAGCGGGATTTCCTCGGTTCGCCCGGCGCCTTTGCGCTGGATGACTACGGCAGCGGCTACAGCAACGGCAACAGCCTGCTGACGGTCGCGCCCAAGTATGTCAAGGTGGACATCGCCATCATCCGGGGCATTGATACCGATGCCGACAAACAGCAGTTCCTCAAGACCCTCATCGACTATGCCCGCCCCCGCGGCATCTATGTGCTGGCTGAGGGCGTGGAAACGCTGTCGGAGCTGCGCAAGGTGCTGGAAATGGGCGTGGACCTGCTGCAGGGTTACTGTCTGGCCCGCCCGGCGACAGAGCCTGTGGCCATCGACGAAAAGGCCGCCGAGGTCATCGCCGAGGTAGAACGCCAGAAAGCCGAGCGGGAAGAAGCCGGGCCTTAAAAAGCAAAAAATATCGCCCTCTGTATTGGCATCGTGCCGGTACAGAGGGCGATTTTTTGTCTATCTTTACTGAATGAAGCTGACGAAGAAGGGGCAGAGCACGGCGGTGAGGACGCCGGCCACGGCGATGGACAGGCCGCTCATGGCACCTTCGACCTCACCCATCTGCAGAGCTTTGCTGGTACCTACGGCATGGGCCGAGGTGCCGATGCCGACGCCCTTTGCGATGGGGTCGGTGATGTGGAAGATCTTGCAGACCACCTCGGCCAGCAGGTTGCCCGCGATGCCGGTGAGGATGACGATGGCACCCGTCAGGGCCGCGATGCCGCCCAGCTCAGCGGCGACATCCATGCTGATGGCCGTGGTGACGGACTTCGGCAGGAGGGTGGCGTACTGCTCCCGAGTGAGGTCCAGCGCGAGGGTCAGAGCCAAAGCGCTGCCCAGGCTCACCAGAGTACCCACGGAGATGCCCGCGATGATGGCGGCGGCATTCTCCTTCAGCAGGTCCCATTTTTCATACAGCGGGATGGCGAGGCTGATGGTGGCCGGCAGCAGCAGATAGTTTACCGGGGCGGCACTGGCCTTGTAGTCGGCGTAGGGGATGTTCAGCACACTCAGCAGGATGATGACGAAGATGCTGCCCAGCAGCAGCGGGTTGAAGATGGCCTTGCCGGTGGCTTTGTTGAGGAGAGCACCCAGCGCGAAAGCGGCCAGCGTCAGCAGCACGCCCCACGCGGCGGACCCAGAGAGGAAGCCCTGTAAAAGATCAGTCATGTTCGGCCTCCTTTTTTGCAGCGCGGCGGCTGGTGAGGGCCTGGGTGGTGCGGCCTGCACTCACAAGGACCAGCACAGTCACCGGGATGATGGCGATGACGATGGGCAGCAGCATCTCGCCCATCTCAGCCCACAGCTCCATGACGCCTGCGGCGGCAGGCACAAACAGCAGCGGGAAGATGCCGGTGAGGAACAGGCCCACTTCCTTGACCTGCTCGAGCTTCACGATGCCGAAGCGGAGCGCGGCCAAGAGCAGCAGCAGGCCGTAGATGCTGGCCGGGATGGGGAGCGGGAGCACTGCGTGGCAGATCTCGCCCAGAAAACAGAACGCCAGAATGCGCGCAAATTGAAACAGATAGTTCGTAAGGATGCCTCCTTTGGCTCGGCTGAACAGGAAAATACAAAACAAGATACAAGTCAACAGTATAACCCAAAAGTCCCTGCGGCGCAACGGCAATACTGGCCAAGATTTTGCACCCTTGGCGCGGAAAATTGGAGGTTTGGATAGCGTGACTGCCCCAAACCCTGATGTTGAGGTTTCGACAAACTGGAATTGTTCTAAATCTTCTCGGCTGCACCTTCTTGCCCTTCGGACAAGGAGTCTCCCTCGTTCAAAGTTCTTACAAAATTTCTGTTTAACGATTTCTTTTTCCGGTATTTTCTGTCCCTCGGATTTCCTCATGATAGAAATAATCCACGATCGCCGGATGTCCCTGCGGGACTCTGCCATAAGGCATTTCATTATCCACAAAGG
>OOCN01000992.1_pt1 | contig 20689 bp, 16 predicted proteins | sample 1671361 | NCBI WGS metagenome assembly OOCN01 (sample SAMN06348149, study PRJEB24527) | human gut metagenome | biome: human gut; feature: ankylosing spondylitis patient; material: feces | host: Homo sapiens | place: China | collected 2015-10
GCGTGCAGCCGCGGCCACAGGGCGGCCAGCGGCACGGCGGCGGGGGTCAGCGGGCATTCGGCCAGGCCCAGCAGCGCCAGCAGCTTATGGCTCAGGGATTCCAGCCGCCGCCCCTCGTGGGCGATAGCCGCCGCGGCCTCGCGCTGTTCATCGGGGTCGGTCTGCATCGCGGCAAGGATATCCGCGTAACCGATGATGCTGGTCATCGGGGTTTTCAGCTCGTGGGTAAACGCCCCGACAAAGTCCTCCCGCTTCTGCACGTCGGCTTCCAGGTCGGCAATTTTCTCCTGCACGGCGTCGGCCATCTTGTCAAAGCTTGCGCTCAATGTCTCGATCTCGTCGCCGGTATGCAGGGCGGTGCGGCGGGCGTAGTCCCCGGCGGCGATCTGCTGCCCGGCATCAGTCAGCACGGCCAGCGGGCGGGTCAGGCGGGCGGCCAGCAGGGCGGTGACGGCGGCGGCGGCGGCCAGCACGGCGGCTTCCAGCAGCAAAAAGCGCGTTAAGGCGGCGTCGCGGTCGCGGTACAGGCCGGTCAGGTCGTAGGCCGTGACCAGCCGCAGCCCGCCTTGCAAATCGCTGGCGTAGACGGCATAGACACTTTCCTCGGTGCGGACCGTGACGGTGGCGGCGTTTTCCAGGGAAAAGTTTTCCAGCCCCGGCAGAGTAGCACAGATGAGGGTATCCCCGCGCCAGAGGGCGGCGGGGTTGTCCCGGGCCTCGACGCGGGCGGTCAGGGCAGCGTCATCCATGGTGGTGCCGCGGCGCTGCAAGTCGAGGATCTCCGTTTGCAGCAAGGTACAGGTCTGGGCGTGGGCCGCTGCGTTGGCGGTGGCCATGCGGCCGCGCTGCACAGCGAAATCGCTGTACAGCAGCACGCACCCGCCGACGCCGAAGGACGCCGCGAGGACGAGGACGAGCAGACAAATCATTTTTTGTGCGTAACGCATGGTTCACTCCTTCCGCAGTCGGTAGCCGATCTTAAACACCGTCTCAATCTGTTTATCTGTCCAGCCGAGCTTTTTGCGCAGGCGGGCGATGTGGGTGTCTACGGTGCGCAGGCTCTCGGTGTCGGGCAGCTCGCCCCAGACGCGCTCAAAAATCACATCACGATAGAGCGCCGCGCCCCGGTTGCGCATCAGCAGTTCCAGCAGGTCAAACTCCCGCCGCCGCAGTTCCAGTGGCTCGCCGTTCTGCCTGGCCACCCGGTCCACCGTATCCAGCACGACATCATAGGCCCGCAGCTCCCGCCCGCCGCGGCCGGTGCGGCGCAGCACCGATTCCATCCGGGCGACGAGCTCTTCCGCTGCGAAGGGCTTGGTGATATAATCATCCGCGCCCAGCCGCAGGCCCAGCACCCGATCCTTCACCGCGCTTTTCGCCGTGATGAAGATGACCGGCACGCCCTGGGGCCGCAGGCTTTCCAGCAGGGCGTAACCGTCCAGCCCGGGCAGCATGATATCCAGCAGCGCCATATCGAAGTTGTTTTTCTCGATCAGATCCGCCGCCGTGCGGCCATCCTCGGCCACGGTGCAGGTGTACCCGGCGCGGGTCAGTGTCATCTCGATGAGCCGCGCGATCAGGTGCTCATCCTCGGCAATCAGTATGTTGTTCATGGCAAATCTCCCTCGTTTGAGTGCATTATAAACCCCAGTTGTTTCCTACTTGTGACACGGGCACTATAATTTTACACTTTTTTATTTATTTTTGCACATTCGGCGTGTTATAATGTGGGAAACCACCCATACTATAAAAGGAGAACCACCATGAACGTCGAAGAGCTTGTCAGCGCCCTGACGCTGGAAGAAAAGGCCGGGCTGTGCTCCGGCGCGGATTTCTGGCACACCAAGGCAGTGGAGCGGCTGGGCATCCCGGCTATCAAGGTCAGCGATGGCCCCCACGGCCTGCGCACCCAAAAAGAAGGCAGCACCGACCCCAACGATGCCATCGAGGCCGTGTGCTTCCCCGCAGGGTGCGCGGCGGCAGCATCCTTCGACCCGGCACTGACCCGGCGCATGGGCGCAGCCCTCGGGCGGGAGGCCCGGGCCAGCGGCGTGCAGGTTCTGCTGGGGCCTGCGGTGAACATCAAGCGCAGCCCTCTCTGCGGCCGCAATTTTGAGTATTACTCCGAGGATCCCTACCTGGCGGGCGAGCTTGCAGCCGGGTTCATCCAGGGCGTGCAGAGTGAGGGGGTCGGCACCTCCATCAAGCATTTTGCCGCCAACAGCCAGGAGACGCGCCGCCTGTCCGCCGACAGCCGTGTGGACGAGCGCACGCTGCACGAAATCTACCTGCCCGCTTTTGAGACGGCGGTAAAAAAGGCCCGGCCCTGGACCGTGATGTGCAGCTACAACCGCGTCAACGGCGACTACGCCAGCGAGAACAAGCCGCTGCTGACCGATATTCTGCGGGACGATTGGGGCTTTGACGGCTTTGTCATGTCCGACTGGGGCGCGGTGAACGACCGCGTCAAGGGCGTGGCAGCCGGATTGGAGCTGGAAATGCCCGGGTCCGGCGGCGTGTACGACCGCAAAATCATCGAGGCTGTGCAGAACGGCACGCTGGACATCGGCGTTTTAGACAAAGCCGTGGCCCGCATTCTGAACATTGTGCTGCGCGCGGCTGATCTGGCAAAGCTGCCCGCCGTGTTTGACCACGCGGCGGACCACAAGCTGGCCGTGGAGCTGGCGAAGCAGAGCGCCGTGCTGCTGCGCAACCTGGGTGCGTTGCCGCTGCACAAGGGTCAGAAGGTGGCCTACATCGGCGCGTTTGCCGACCATCCGCGCTATCAGGGCGGCGGATCCAGCCATGTGAACACGACGGCCATCAGCGCGATGGACGCCGCCATCATGAACGACCGCAGCGTCAGCTATATCGAGGGCTTCCCCGCAGACCGCGACCAGCGGGACGAGGCTGAGTTTTTGCGGGCCGTGACCGCCGCCGAAGCCGCCGATGTGGCCGTGATTTTTGCGGGCCTGCCCGACAGCTTTGAGAGCGAGGGCGCGGACCGCCGCCATATGCGCCTGCCCGACTGCCAGAACAACCTGATTGCCCGCGTGGCCGCCGTGCAGAAAAACACCGTGGTCGTGCTGCACACAGGCTCCCCGGTGGAATGCCCCTGGGCGGACGATGTATCGTCTGTTTTGTGTATGTACCTTGCGGGCGAGGGCGTGGGCGAGGCCGCCGATGCCCTGCTGTGGGGCGACGCCAACCCCTGCGGCCGCCTGCCGGAAACCTGGCCCCTGCGGCTGGAGGACACGCCCTGCTACCTGGACTATCCCGGCGACGGCGTGACCGCCGACTACCGCGAGGGCGTCTATGTAGGCTACCGCTGGTACGACGCCCGCAAAATGCCGGTGCGCTGGCCCTTCGGCCATGGGCTGAGCTACACCGGGTACGTCTACCGGAATGCAGAGCTGAGCTGTGACACGATGGCCGCCGACGGTGAAGTGACCGTGCGCGTGACCGTGAAAAACAGCGGCGCAATGCCGGGCGCGGAGGTCGTGCAGTTGTATGTGGCCGACGCCACCGGCACGCCGGTGCCGGGCGGCCGCGTGCCCCAGGCCCTGCGCGGGTTTGCGAAGGTGGACTTGCAGCCCGGGGAAGAACGCGTTGTGACGTTTACCCTGACACCACGGGATCTAAGCCGATACAGCGCAGAAATTCACGATTGGTATGCCGCGCCCGGGCGGTATGAGGTGCGCATCGGACATTCCAGCCGGGATATCCGATCCACGCTGCCGCTGCATTATGCGGGGGCGAAGCTGCTGCCACTGACAGTGGATGAGACGGCGCCGCTGGGCATTCTGCTGGCGGACCCGCGCACCGCGCCCATCGTGCGCGGGATGCTGGACGCCCAGGTCCAGGCCATGGCCAACGGCGGCGGCGACGGCCTGATGCCGCCCGAGGCGATGATCCAGATGTTTGACGGCCTGACCCTGCGGAACATGATCAATTTCGGCGGGCCGCAGGCTGAGGAACGGCTGAATGCCATGCTTGCAAAATTAAAAGAAGCCGTACAATAATTGCAGGGGGGCGGCGTCCCCGACGGCTCGCCCCATAAAAAGAAAGGATGTATCTATGTCTATCAAACTCACCGAACAGAATTTTGACACCGAAGTTTTGCAGAGCGCCATGCCGGTCGTGGTAGATTTCTGGGCCGAGTGGTGCGGCCCCTGCAAGATGATGGGCCCTGTGCTGGAGGAAGTGGCTGCCGCGCACCCCACCGTGAAATTCGGCAAGCTGAACACCGACGAGAACCTGAAGCTGGCCATGGCCCGCAAGATCGACGCCATCCCGGCGCTGCTGCTGTTTAAGGACGGCCGGGAGGTCAGCCGTTCCGTCGGCTACCGCCCCGCTGCCGAGCTGGAAGCCTGGCTGCGGGAAAACGGAGCGATTTGACACCTGTATAAAAAGAGCCGCACCTGCCTTCGTCAAAAAGGGCAGGTGCGGTTTGTTTCATCCTATTTTAAAGCTTCCGCAATTTCTTCTGCGGTCAGCTGCTTTCTCACCGGCTGGGGTTCGCCCTCACCGTCCTGTAACGGCAGCACCCAATAATCCAAATCCAGCCATTGGCCGAACTTGTACCCGGTGCGCTTTTCGATACCCATTTTGGTGAAGCCCAGCGCCTTGTGGAAGTTGTTGCTCTGGCAGTTGCTGCCGGTTACGAGCGCAAAGGCGTTATAATATCCCTGCTTTTTCAGCAGGGCGATCAACGCGCGGTAGAGCCGCCCGCCCACGCCCTGACCGATGCAGTCCGGCGCACAGTAGGCCGTCGTCTCAACGTCCCAGGCGTAGGCCTCGCGCTCGTGCCAGAGGTGTGCGCAGGCGAAGCCCTGCAGCCGGCCATCGGCGCTTTCGGCCAGGAGAAACGGCGCGTTTTGCAGCGTGTGCGCAATGTTTTCGCGGTATTCCTCCACCGTAGACGGCGTGTACTGGAAGGTCTGCACGCCGTGGCGCACGTACCAGTTGTACAGTGCGCAGACGGCGGCGGCATCGTCGGGCGTCGCCATGCGCAGGGTAATTTTGTTGTCGGCGGCCCACTTTTCGGCCAGGGCCTCTTTCTCGGCCTTCGGCAGTTTTTTCAGCGCTGCTTCACGCTTCAGGGCCGCACTTTTGTCGGTGCATTTTTCGGCGTAGGCCAGGCGTACGGCGTCGCGGCCATGGCTTTTGGTGTACTTGGCCCCGCCCTTGCCGCTGCGGTGGGCTTTCAGGCGGCGGGCCAAATCATTGGTCCAGCCGCCGTACAGGCTGCCGTCCGGGCAGCGCAGCAGGTAGACCCAGGCGGGTGCCGGGGTCGGTTCGCGGTCGGCGGCGGTGCTGGGGGCCGGTCCGTAGATTTCGGATCCCTCTGCGCTCATTCGCTTACCTTCTTTCCGGCGGCCCGCAGTGTGCGGCGGCAGGCCTCAATGGCCGTTGCCTTGTCGTCGGCGGTAATCAGGAAACGGCTGGGGTGGCAGAACCTCAGGCCCAGGCCGCTGATCTGGCGCAGCTGTTCCTCCGGCTTACCGGCCCAGGCCACCGGGAACGGCTGCTTGCTGCGCTTGGTGCGGTGGTCGTTGACGCACTGGGCGCTGTACCCGCCGCGCTGGCTGGGGTAGACGACAAAAATTGCATCGGTCTTGTACAGACCGTTTTTCCACGGCATATAGGCAGGCAGTACGACGATGCCGTCGCGCATATTGGCGTAGGCTCTGCGGACGGTATCGTCGGCGCGGTTCACGGCGTTGGCGGCGGCGATCTCATTTTCGAGGATCTGCTTTGCCACCGGCACAGCGCGCCAGAAGCACTCGTCGGGGTCGTCCTTCGAGTCCCACAGCGGGTTGAAGCTGCCGATCGCGTCAGCCAGGGAGTTTTGCTCGCCGGTGTTGTCGTTTAAGTCAAGCGGCTGGATGAAGTTTTCGTCCAGCAGGCGGGCCTGGTGCTCGCCCACGAGCTGGGCGCCCACCACCCGCCACAGCAGGCCGAAGGCCGCGTAGGGCACGCCGTTGGGACGGCACTCCCGCGGTTCGGAGTGGTGGTCGAACATACCGCCGCCGACATCGTAGACGATGCCATCGAAGTCATCGGGCACGACAAAGCCGCGGGTGACCTGGATATCCGGGCGGAGAATTTGCAGCAACGCGGTGGAAAAAACATCGTCCGCATGGAATTTTCCGCCATGCGTAAAACCTTTGGCAGGGATTTTCATGGGTGGTACTCCTCTATCTATAAATGGATGTGCGGTGGGGTCGCAGGGGGGTGCCCCCTCTGCGGGGCGTCGAGGACGCCGCCCCCTACACCTTGTTCTTTGCAGGGGCCGGGCATACCCGGCCCCTACGGTCACACTTTTACTTCGTGATACTTCTCCCCATCCAGCGTTTTCCACGTAAACACGCCGTCTTTCAGCGTCATATACCCGTGGGCGCTGTTCTCCTTGGGGATGGAGGTGGAGCCGGGGTTGAGGTAATAGTTATCATTGCCGAACGCCTGCCATGCGGGCACGTGGGTATGACCGTGCAACAGGATATCCCCCGCTTGCAGCGGCGGCAGGTGCGCGGTGTTGTACACGTGGCCGTGGGTGGCGTAAACCAGCCGCTGGCCCGCCGTGAACACCGCGTAATCGGCCAGGATTGGAAATTCCAGCACCATCTGATCCACTTCGGTGTCGCAGTTGCCGCGCACACAGAAAATTTTGTCCTTCCGCGCGTTCAGCAGGGCAATGACCTCTTTCGGGGCATAGTCGGGCGGCAGGTCGTTGCGCGGGCCGTGGTAGAGCACATCGCCCAACAGCAGCAGGCGGTCGGCCCCCTCGCGGTCCCAGGCATCCAACAGCTGGCGGCAATAGCCCGCCGCGCCGTGGATATCCGATGCGATCAACAGTTTCATAGCGTCCTCCTTACACCGTCACGTCGCCAACAAGCATACCGCCGGCGGAGTCGATGGCGTAGACCGTGTACTTGCGCGGGGTGTCGCCGCGTTCCAGCAGGATGCCGCCCTGGGCCGGCTCCACATAGGTGAACTGCCGGTGGGCGGTGGTGGCATGGGGCTGGGCGTCGGGCAGGCTGTATGCCAACACGCCGCCCCTGGCGCAAAAATCATCGGCCAGCAGGTGCTCCTCGCCGTTGATGTACATATGGTAGACGCCGGGCGCATCGGTACCCACCGGGCGCAGCCAGACGCTGCACCGGGTGCGGCCCAGCGGTGAGGTATTGTTTTTGCGCTGGCGCATCAGCAGGGCCAGGTTGTCCCACGCGACCATGAAATCATCCAGCGGCATATCGGTCTCGCAGTCAAAATCGTTCCCGCTGGCCCAGGGGTCGCAGAGCAGCACTTTCGGGCTGCCGTCGATGGCCGCAAAGCCGCGCACGGCGGCAAAGCGGCGCTCCGGTGCACCGGCGGCGATCTGTTCCGGCGAGGATTGCAGCCCCACCACCGCGCCGCACCCGGCCCGGGCCTCGGCACGCAGCAGGGCCAGATCGCCGTAGGCCACCCAGGCGGGGAAGCCCCACTGGGCGGCAGCCGCAGCGGCAAAGCTCAGGTTGCGGGGGTCGCAGTCGTCGGGGGCGCGCCAGTCCCGCAGCACCTGGGCAAATTCCTCGGGCAGCAGGTCGGCGCCCCAGCGGTTCGTCAGGCTGGCAAGGCAGTTTGCCAGATCCATCCAGGGCCGCAGCGCGGGAGTGCGGCGGGCGGCAGCATAGGGCATCAGGTGCAGCCGGGCGTTGACCGGGCGGCCCCGGGCGGGGATGACATCCACCACATGGGTGCTGACCCCCAGCAGCGTGACGGCGGGGGTGGCCTTTTCATCCTTGGAATACAGGTAGATGCGCAGCTGGGCCTGGTTGGCATACTTGCTGTCCAGCTGCAGGTGGGCGGGCCAGTGCTGCACCGGCCCGCGCTCCTGATAGGCCGGGCTTTCGCGGTGCAGGTAGGGGCTCCATTTGCCAAAGCCCACCCAGGGCGTCCAGTTGCCGTCCACCAGTACGCGGGCCTGGGCCTCCACAGCCGTGCCCCTGGGCGAGGCCGCGTTCCAGCTGACCCGCAGCGCATCGAATACCGGCATCGAAATCGGCGCACTGGTGTAGCAGCCGAAGGGAACATAGCTGCCCTGCACCAGATCCAGTACGATACTGTTCTGTGAGACGGTCACGTTGTCCAGTTCGCCGCGCATGAACGCCTCGGTCTCGCGCAGCAGAACGGTGTTTTTCTCCATAGCCCGGCCCCCTTATTTGTTTTGAAACGTCGGCTGGCTCTCGGCGATGCGCTCCTCGATTTCGGCGTCGCGGCGGGCGCTGAGGGTCTCTTCCAGCTTGAATACCTTGTCGAGGCCAGGGTACAGGATCATCAGCGCAATGACCACCGGCAGCCAGAAGCCGAAGGCCAGCAATGTGATGATGGTAAACGGCAGGTAGAGCAGCGTCAGCCCCCAGTAGACGGCCAGCAGCAGCGCCGCCGCCAGCGTGCGGGGGAAGAAGCCGAAGAACATCAGCCCGGCATTTTTGGCAAGCTGGGGCAGCGGCAGATCCACCAGCGGCACCTGGGCCAGCAGCCAGCTGAAAAAGCCTGTGCAAACAAAGATGCCCGCCAGCGAGGCGACCCACATCATCGTGCTGGTGTTGCCCACCGCGGCCTGGGCGCGGAGCATCCAGCTCCAACTGCCGACAAACAGGCCCAGCAGCGCACCGGGCAGCAGACTCTGCTTCCAGTTTTGTTTCCAGGCGCGCTTGTAGGTGTGCCACCAGTAGCCCGGCTCGTCGCGCAAGGCGCGCAGCGTGGTATCGATCATACCGGACAAGAACGGCCCGCCGATCAGGCCGCCCAGCAGGCCGCCCAGCACGGTCAGCAGCGCTGAGCCGCCCATCTGGCCGAAAACAGCCAGCGCCGTACCGGGCAGGAAGCCCAGCAGGCACAGAAAGCTGGCGCGGTAGAACGCCCACAGGTCGCGGCCGAGCAGTTCAAAAAAGCGCGGCAGTCCGACCTTGCGCGGCGCAGGTGTATAGCCGGTGGCCGGCGTTTCGTTGGTTTCAGGTTGGTTGGACATGGTGGTTCTCCCTGTTGATAATTTCTTTGCCTTCCCCCCTCTGGGGGAAGGTGGCGCCGCAGCGCCGGATGAGGGGCAGGTGTGCCGGGCAGCCCGGTAACGGGCAGCAATGGGCGGACCGCCCCTCATCAGTCTGCTTCGCAGACAGCTTCCCCCAAGGGGGGGGGAAGCCTTTTTTCCCTCTTTATCATACCCTCTTTCCCTTCCTCTTGCAAGGCGTGGTCAAAATAAGTTTACAATTTTCCCGGTCGATTTGTGGTATAATAGGAAAGATATTATAAAAGGAGTATATCCACACTATGGCTTGGGTCACGAAAGACAGCACCGAAACTTACAACCAGACGCCGGAACCCCCGCGCGAGTACACCAAAACCGAAAAGGCCGCCAACTGGTGGCACTACCACTGGGGCATCGTGGTGATCGTGGTGCTCTGCGCGTTCTTTGGCATTTGGATCATCAAGGATACCGTCTTTCAGACCCGGCCCGACGTGCAGATCGCTTATGTGGGCACCCATGACCTGCCCGCCGACACCGTGACGGCTTTGCAGGACGCGCTGACGCCCTTCTGCGAGGATACCAACGGCGACGGCAAGGTCGTGGTGCAGGTGGACACCTACAACGTGGATTTTGACGCCGACAATGTGAACACTGACGCCTACAACCAGATGGCCGGTGTCACCCGGCTGAGCGCCGAGCTTTCCAGCGGCGGCAAGACCTATATCTTCCTGCTGGAGGATCCCGCCGCCTTTGAGAGCAGCACCGGTGCGCTGCAATACCTGGACGGCACCGTGCCCGATGACCCCGACACTGCCAACCCCGATTGGACCGAGATGGTCTACCGCTGGACCGACTGTCCGGTGCTGGCCGGGCTGGAGCTGGGCGACTACGACGGCTACACCCTGGTGGACGACGCCACCGGCACGAACCAGAGCGTGCTGGCCGCCCTGTATGTGGGGCGGCGCGGCGTCTGGGATGAAAAGCAGGTAGCCACCTACGAGGGCTGCGCCGAGCTGTGGGACACCCTGACCGCAGGGGCTGTTTCCACCGCCGCCGAATGAGCCGGGCGCTGCCGCCCCTGAAGGGGCATCTGCGGAAAAAGGTGCAGCCCAAGCCCAGCACCCCGCCGCTGCCGGAAAACCCGTACAAGCGTTTTTTTACAAAGCAGCGCAGTTTTGAGGATTTGATCAACGAAAAGCGCAAAGCTCAGCATCGCTAAAAAATGTCGCATCCCACCCCGGGATGCGACATTTTTTATGCCCGCCGTACCTTACAATAAGGTCTGTAATGACTTTTTACGGAGGGAATTTTACTTATGCTGCAAACTCTGGAACGTACCAACACTTTTGACGCCCGCGTACTGACCGCCAGCCACGCCGAAGCTCTGCGGGAGCTGACCGGGGATACCGGGCTGCCGCTGCTGCCCTGCCTGCATCCGGCGCTGGAGGAAGGTCAGATCGTGGGAGATTACGCCGGGCAGGGGGAATTGCAGGCCGCCGCCGCGCTGCTGCCACTCTATGCGGACGACCCGCTTCCCACAAGCCTGCGGGCCGCCGGTTATGGGGCCGACGGCCAGGGCGCGGTGCTGACGCCGCCGGTGCTGCGCAGCGATTACACGCAGCTGCGGCATTTTCTGCGGTTGGCGCTGCGCTGGGCCACCGAGCGCTATGCCAGCTACCACGTCTGGGCCGTGCTGCCGCTGGACTTGGAACACCCGGAGGCGTGTGATGACCTGTGTGCGCAGTATCTCTCCACTGGGCTGACCCTGCGCGGGATGCGCCCGATGGCCGGGGCCGACCAGATGTTGATTTTTTCAGCGCGGGGGTTAGCCCAATGGCGTGACCCGCTGCGCCGCTGCCATCTGGCCGACCCGGCGCTGCCCCGCGTGTTGGAGCGCGGGTATGCGGCCGCCGATTTCGGCTGGGGGAAAGACGGATTGGAGTTGGTGCTGAGGCCGGTGTGATGCAATACTGTGGGGGCGGCGGCCAGAGGGCTGGCCGCCCTACGGACCTTCACCTTGTAGGGCGGGCAGTCCTCTGCCCGCCGCGGAGGGGTCAAGACCCCTCTCTACAATGCAAATTATAAAATGGATGCGATGAAAAAGCTGCGGACCGGGCATGCCCGGTCCCTACATCCCCGCCCAACAAAAAAGCGCCCCACGCGTTTCCGCGTGGGGCGCAATTTTATGCTGCCTTACAAATTACTTGTACAGGTCGACCAGCTTGGTCAGATGCTCGTAACGGGCATCGGCGGCAGCCTGGTTCTTCTCGAACAGGGCCTTGGCGCGATCCGGGAAGGCGCGAGCCAGACGGCTGTAACGAGTCTCGTTGGCCAGGAAGTCCTGATACTTGGACATATCGCCAGCCTTGGAGGTCAGGGTGAAGGGGTTCTTGCCCTCTGCCTTGGCAGCGGGGTTGAAGCTGAACAGGTTCCAGTAACCGGCAGCAACAGCCTTCTTCATCTCGTTCTGGCAGTTGGTCATGCCGCCCTTGACACCGTGCAGCTCGCAGGGAGCGTAGCCGATGATGAGGGAGGGGCCGGGATAAGCCTCAGCCTCGGCGATGACCTTGACAGCCTGGGCCATGTTGGCACCCAGAGCGATCTGGGCAACATAGATGTAGCCGTAGGTCATGCAGATCTCAGCCAGAGACTTCTTGCTGATCTCCTTACCAGCAGCAGCGAACTGGCAGACCTCGCCGATGTTGGAGGCCTTGGAAGCCTGTCCGCCGGTGTTGGAGTACATCTCGGTGTCGAAGACCATGACGTTGACATCGTGGCCGGAAGCCAGGACGTGATCCAGACCGCCGTAACCGATATCGTATGCCCAGCCGTCGCCGCCGAAGATCCAGAAGCTCTTCTTGGCCAGGTACTGCTTATCCTTCAGGATCTCCTTGGCCTCATCGCAGCCGCAGGCCTCGAGGGCAGCGACCAGAGCCTTGGCGGGCTCATCGTTGGCCTTGGTGTTGTTCTTGGTCTCCAGGAACTTCTCGATGACAGCATCCAGGTCAGCAGACTTGCCCTTCAGAGCCTCGACCTTGGTGATCAGGTTCTCACGGACAGTCTCGTAACCGATCTGCATGCCCAGGCCGTGCTCGGCGTTGTCCTCGAACAGGGAGTTGATCCAAGCGGGGCCGTGGCCGGAAGCCTTGTTGGTGGTGTACGGGCTGATAGAAGCGGTACCGCCCCAGATGGAGGAGCAGCCGGTAGCGTTGGAGATGAACATCTTCTCGCCGAACAGCTGAGTGATCAGGCGGGCGTAAGAAGTCTCGGCGCAGCCTGCGCAGGAGCCGGAGAACTCAAGCAGCGGCTGGTTGAACTGAGAACCCTTGACAGAGACCTCGGAAACAACGCCGGGGATGTTGTCCTTCTTGCGGATGTTCTCGACGCAGTAGTCGAAAGCAGCCTGCTGGTCGGCCTGGCTCTCCTGCGGCTTCATTTCGATAGCAGCAGTCGGGCAGACGGTGACACACTCGCCGCAGCCCATGCAGTCCAGAGGAGACACAGCCATGGTGAACTTATACTCGCTTGCCTTGGGCTTGGTGTCGGCCAGCTTGGTGCTCTCGGGAGCAGCGGCAGCCTCATCAGCGGTCAGGCAGAACGGACGGATGGTGGCATGAGAGCAGACGAAGGCACACTGGTTGCACTGGATGCACTTCTCAGCGTTCCACTCGGGAACCATGACAGCGGTGCCGCGCTTCTCGTAAGCGGAAGCACCCTGCTCCCACTCGCCGTTGACGTTGCCCTCGAAGGCGGAAACAGGCAGGCTGTCGCCGTCCATACGAGCGATGGGCTCCATAACGTCACGGATCTGCTTGACCAGAGCCTCGGGTCCCTTCAGGGCCTTCGGAGCCGGGTCAGCAGCGGGGTTGGACCAGGAAGCGGGGACCTCGACCTTATGGACAGCGTCCAGGCCGGCGTCGATAGCCTTCCAGTTCATCTGGACAACAGCGTCGCCCTTCTTGCCGTAGCTCTTCTTGGCGGCGGCCTTCATGTACTCGACAGCATCGTCGATGGGCATGACGTCGGCCAGCTTGAAGAAGGCAGACTGCAGGATGGTGTTGGTGCGCTTGCCCATGCCGATCTCGATAGCCTTATCGATAGCGTTGATGGTGTACAGCTGAATGTTGTTGTCGGCAATGTACTTCTTGTCGGCAGCGTTCAGGTGCTCATCCAGCTCGGCATCGGTCCACTGGCAGTTGATCATGAAGACACCGCCCGGCTTGACGTCCTGGACCATCTTCATGCCCATGTGGATGTAAGCGGGGTTGTGGCAGGCAACGAAGTCAGCCTGGTTGATGTAGTAGGGGCTGCGGATGGGCTTGTCGCCGAAACGCAGGTGGCTGATGGTGACACCGCCGGTCTTCTTGGAGTCATACTGGAAGTAAGCCTGAATGTACTTGTCAGTATGGTCGCCGATGATCTTGGTGGAGTTCTTGTTGGCGCCGACGGTACCGTCACCGCCCAGGCCCCAGAACTTGCACTCCTTGGTGCCGGGGGCGGAGGTGATGGGAGCGGGCTTGACCTCAGGCAGGCTGAGGTTGGTCACGTCGTCGGTGATGCCGATGGTGAAGCGGGGCTTCGGGGCATCCTTCTCCAGCTCGGTGTAGATAGCAAAGACGCTGGACGGCGGGGTGTCCTTGGAACCCAGGCCGTAGCGGCCGCCGGTCAGGACGACATCGTTCATGCCGGCCTCACGCAGGGTGGTGGCGACATCCAGGTACAGGGGCTCGCCCAAGGAGCCGGGCTCCTTGGTGCGGTCCAGAACGGCGATCTTCTTGACGGTCTTGGGCAGGACCTTCAGCAGAGCGGAAGAGACCCAGGGACGATACAGGCGGACCAGAACCAGGCCGACCTTCTCGCCCTTGGCGGTCAGGTAGTCAACAACTTCCTCTGCAACGTCGCAGATGGAGCCCATAGCGATGATGACGCGGTCAGCGTCCTCGGCGCCGTAGTAGTTGAACAGGTCGTAGTTGGTGCCCAGCTTCTCGTTGATCTTGGCCATGTACTTCTCAACAACGGCAGGCAGAGCCTCGTAAGCGGGGTTGCAGGCCTCACGATGCTGGAAGAAGACGTCGCCGTTCTCGTGAGAACCGCGCATCTTGGGGTGCTCGGGGTTCAGGGCCTTGGCACGGAACTCCTCGACAGCCTCCATGTTGCACATTTCCTTCAGGTCCTCGTAGTCCCACTTCTCGATCTTCTGGATCTCGTGAGAGGTACGGAAACCATCGAAGAAGTTCACGAAGGGAACGTGACCCTCGATAGCGGACAGGTGAGCAACAGGGGACAGGTCCATGACCTCCTGGGGGTTGCTCTCGGCCAGCATGGCAAAGCCGGTCTGACGAACAGCCATAACGTCGCTGTGGTCACCGAAGATGTTCAGGGACTGGGTAGCAACGGTACGGGCAGAAACGTCGAAGACGCAGGGCAGCTGCTCAGCGGCGATCTTGTACATATTGGGGATCATCAGCAAAAGACCCTGGGAAGCGGTAAAGGTGGTGGTGATAGCACCGGTACCGAGAGAACCGTGGACAGCGCCTGCGGCGCCGGCCTCGGACTCCATCTCGACGACCTTGACCTGGTTGCCAAAGATGTTCTTCAGGCCTGCAGCGCTCCACTGGTCAACGGTGTCGGCCATGGGGCTGGAGGGGGTGATGGGGTAGATGGCAGCCACATCGGTGAACGCATAAGCTACGTGCGCCGCGGCGGTATTGCCGTCCATAGACTGTTTAGCTCTGGGCATTTTCTTTCCTCCGTTTTTATTAGAGTTTTGCATTATAGAGCTGTGCGGTTGTCAGGGCCGCACAAATCCAGCGCTGCCTGGCACGTGCCCCAATGTTGCTCCGGGCATAGTTCCAGATAAACGCATTTGCATAGCTTTATTGTACCAAAAACCCCCTTTTTCGTAAAGGGGTTTTGTTCAGAAAGTTGCACAGATTTTTAGAATCGTTGTGTGCATTTTGACCATAGTGACGAACCAGGCGGATTTTAGGGTGTTTTGCAGTACGATTTATGGGATATCGTTCCATATTGCGGAATTTTTCAGGAAATTTCCGTCACGGTCAGCACATCCCCCGCCACGGTGAATTTTACGTTATTGCCCCCAAAATCCAGCGCGTACACCCGCTCCGGGTCGTGCTGGTAGGCGGGGCGGGGGTCGTTCTTCAGCACGCCCAGCAGGGCGGTGCGCTTTTCCTCCGGCACTTTGCACAAAAGGGTATCGGGGCATTCCACTTGCAGGGCATACTCTTTCGTCGTGTCGGTAAAGCCGCCGCGGGCGTCGGGGTGGGCGTCCACATAGGGCAGGTAGGGTTTGATGTCGAAAATCGGCGTGCCGTCCAAAAGGTCCGCGCCGCGCACGATCAGCTCGCCGTTCTCGACACCCGCCAGCTCAACGCAGGACAGGCCCAGGGCGTTGGGACGGTAGGGGCTGCGTGTGGCGAACACACCCCGCCGCTCGTTGCCGCCCAGGCGCGGCGGGCGCACGGTGGGCCGCCAGCTTTTGCCCGCAGCGTACTCGGCCGCCACGGTGGAAAACTGCCAGATGAGCCAAAGCCGGTCGTAGCCCTCGATGCCCACAAGGGCGTTGGGGTCGCGGTATTCCGGCTCGAACACGATGCGGGCCGTCAGTTCCGGCACCAGTCCGCTCTGCCGCGGTATGCCGAATTTATCGGCAAAATCCGTGTGGATGGTTGCGATGGGATGAATTGTGTAGTCCATGGTAACATTTGCCCCCTTGTTACCGTCTATTATATAGGAAAGAGAGAAAAAAGGGAAGTAGGGCGGCCAGTCCTCTGGCCGCCGCGGGGCATTGCGGCAGCCGCAATATGCCCGGGAGTGACAAATTTCTCCCCTACGGTTGTAGGGGGCGCCGTCCTCGACGCCCCGCAGGGCAGCAGCCGCCTGCCGGGCGATTGTAGGGCGGCCTGCCCCCAGGCCGCCGCGGCGGGGTGAGGGCACCCCGCCCTACGGTTCCGGGGAAAGGGGCATCTACCGTACCCTTGCGGGCCGGATATGCCCGGCCCCTACATATGCTTCGCAAACTTTTTACAACTCCCATCTTCCACTTTTCGTCGAAATATGGTACAATCTGTTGTATACTGCTATAAGGAGGTGTGCGCTTGGCACCTATCATCCATACAGAGAAACTGCGCAAGGTCTATGCCGTCGGCAAAGAGCGCGTTGTAGCGCTGAATAACGTCGACTTATCAATAGAAAAAGGCGAGTTCTGCTGTATCGTCGGCCAATCCGGCAGCGGCAAATCCACGCTGCTGAACCAGCTGGCCGGGCTGGAAAAGCCAACATCCGGCAAGGTCTACATAGGCAAACACGAGATCAGCAAAATGACCGAGAACGAGCTGGCCGCGTTCCGCCAGCAGCATTTGGGGTTCATCTTCCAGAGCTACAACCTGCTGCCCACGATGACGGCGGCGGAGAATGTGGCCCTGCCGCTGATGTTCAAGGGCGTGGGCAAGAAGACCCGCCTGACCAAGGCCCGCAAGGAGCTGAAAGCCATGGGGCTTTTGGGCCGCGCCAACCATCTGCCCACTGAAATGAGCGGCGGCCAGCAGCAGCGTGTCGGCATTGCCCGCGCGTTCGTCAGCAGCCCCAAGGTCATTTTTGCCGACGAACCCACCGGCAACCTGGATTCCCGCACGAGCAAGCAGGTGTTGTACCGGATGCTGGAAATGTCCAAAACCAGCCATGTAACGTTTGTTATGGTCACGCATGAGCCGGAACTGGCCGAGTGTGCCGACCGCATTGTGACGATTTTGGACGGCAAGATCTGTTCCAATGTCGTGCAGGACGAGGAAACAAAGAAGAAAAACCGCGACGCGCTTTTCGCCGATCTGAATGGGGATCTGGATATCGGGGGAGAAGCGGCGAAGGAACAAAACGAAAAGATAAAAGATAATAGATAAAAGATAATAAAAAATGTGGAGTTTTGGCCCTTGGGCCAAAACAAAACCGTAGGGGCGGATTCCATATCCGCCCGTGACGTTGTCCGCAGTTGCACGGGCTCATATAGAATGCATTTCTACGACAGCAGAGTAATTTTAAGCGGTGCGCAGCGCCGCGAACCACCTATTTTATTATCTATTATCTTTTATCTATTATCTAAACAAACCGGAGGTCAATACATATCATGAAACGCCTATTCTCCCTGCTTACCGCTTTTGTACTGGCGGCGGCTTTGTGCGCGCCGGTGCTGGCAGACGATACAACGAACGCTACACCTGACCCCACCCCCACGCCGACGGCAACCATCGATGCGACCAACTCGGACGGTGTCTATGTCTCCGCCTACACCGTCACCGATACGGCAGGCAATGAAATTTCGACCATTGAGGTCGGCGACCGCATCAACATCGTGTTAAAGGTCGTGGACCACGCTTCGGCCCGCTACTGCGTCAAGCCGGAGGAAATCTCCACCCGCATCAACTCGGCGGTGTTCACCTACACCGGCATCGGCGAGATCGGCCAGCTGTTTGACAACAACGACGACCCCAACGCCACCCGCCTGCAAAATGTCCGCAACGGCTCGGCCAGCCCCGAGGAAATCACCGCGAACGCGCAGTATCATTATTACAGCTACGTCATTTTGTTCCGTGACGTCATCTACAACGGCGGCGGAAATACCCTGCCCATCAACCTTTCCTATCTCGATACCTCGAAGCCGCTGCAGCAGTTCAGCGTGACGCTGGGCCAGTGCGTGGACAAGGACCAGACCACCTCGCCCAATTTGCTGGTGCGCACGTCCAGCTATGGCGACCAGGTCACGGCGGGCACCGAGTTCCCGCTGTCCCTGGGCATCTACGCCACCGACGGCAGCGAGAATCTGAGCGACGTTATCGTCTCGCTGACCCTGCCCGAGAATATCTCGCTGAGCAGCGGCAGCCTGTCCCTGTATGTGGGCGATATCTCCCCCAAGCAGATGCGGGATATCACCTTCCAGGTCGTGCCGTCGGCGGGCTTTACCGGCACGGTGGCCGACATTACCGTCAACATGAGCGGCACCGGCGTTATCACCGGCAAGGCCGTGACCGGCACAACGACCATCTCCGTGCCTATCAGCCAACCCAACCGCTTTGAGGTCGGCCAGCTGGAGCTGTCCAGCGATACGATCTATGTCGGTGACACCGGCAGCGTCACCCTTTCTTACGTCAACAAGGGCAAAAACCCTGTCTCCAACCTGGAGGCCCGCCTGACCGGCACCAATCTGGGCGCGGGCAGCTACCAGTACCTCGGCAACCTGAACGCCGGCACCGAGGGCAGCGTGGATTTTGACATCGCCCCCGACGCCGCGGGTACCGTGTCCGGCGTTATCACGCTGAGCTATGAGGATGCCTCCGGCAACCCGCAGACCGTCTCCAAGGACTTTTCCGTCAGCGCCGAGGAGATGAACATGGACGACTTCAACAATGATCCGTCGATGGACGATATGCAGCCCGAGCAGACCGGTATGCCGGTCTGGGCGTGGGTGCTCATCGGCGTATGCGGCGCGGTAGTCGTTGTGGTGATTATCGTGGTTGTGGTCCGCAAGCGCAAGAAGGCCAAGGCGCTGGCCGCACTGGAAGCAGAGGACAGCGATGAAGATCTCTGATGAAATCAGCCTGTCGGCGCGCAACCTGCTGCGCCGCAAGGGCCGCACGGCCCTGACGTTGGTAGGCGTCGTCATCGGCACCTGTATGGTCGTGCTGATGATCTCGCTGGGCATTGCCCAGACCAAAACCAACGAGGAAATGCTGCAAAGCTGGGGCGACCTGACCCAGGTGCAGATCTACGGCTACGGCATGATGATGAGCAGCGACGGCAAGCCGCTGTATCTGGACGATGCCGCGATCGCCAACATCAAGCAGATCCCCCATGTGGCGGCAGCCACGCCCTACGCCCAGGCCTACAACCTGGAAGGTGAAATTACAGCCGGGCGCAATGGCCGCTACACGTCCGATATTTACAATCTGATCGGCATTGACCCCACGGCCTTGGAGCCGATGGGCTTTGCCCTGCAAAGAGGCAGCTGGCCGACCAACACCCCCGCCAGCGAGAAGGCCACCAAGCTGCAAGTGCTGGTGGGCAGTTCCACCGGGTACAATTTTCAAGATTCCCGCAAGAGCTTCAACAGCCCCAAGCGCTACCGTTACGAGGGCCAGACCGACGCCAACGGTAAAGAGCTGCCGCCCTTTGTGGACATCGACAAGGACAAGATGACCCTGACCATCAAGACCGGCGAAGGCTCCACCGAAAAGAGCCGCAGCTGGGAATTGGAGGTCGTGGGCGTTCTGGAGCCGGACGGTGCCAAGGGCTACTGGACCCAGAGCGGTATCGTGCTGCGCATCCAGGACATGAAGATGCTGCAAAAGCTCTACAATGACATGACCAAGACCAAGGAGGAGAGCAAGAGCTACGACCAGGTCTATGTCAAGGTCGATGACCTCTCCTATGTGACGGATGTGGAAAACGCCATCCACGAGCTGGGGTTCACCAACACCTACTCAATGAACCAGCAGCGCGAGGAGATGCAGAAGCAGGTCATGAAGAGCCAGATGATCTTTGGCGGCATTGCGGCGGTCTCGCTGCTGGTGGCGGCCATCAACATCATCAACACCATGACAATGGCCATCTATGAGCGCACCCGTGAGATCGGCGTCATGAAGGTTCTGGGCTGCGAGCTGGGCAACATCCGCACAATGTTCCTGCTGGAAAGCTCGACCATCGGCTTCATCGGCGGCCTGATTGGGTTGTGCATCAGTCTGATCGCCAGCTTTGTTTTGAACAACCTGTCCACGCTGGGGCAGGGGCTGGACCTGTCCGGCCTGATGGGCGGCGGCTACTACATGGGCGGCGGCGGTGGAACGATTTCCATTATCCCGCCCTGGCTGATGCTGGCAGCGCTGGTTTTCGCCACGCTGGTGGGCCTGGTGGCCGGCATCCTGCCCGCAAACAAGGCGGTCAAGATCAGCGCCCTGGAAGCGATACGCCACGAATAAAAAAGCATCCCGCACAGTTTCTGTGCGGGATTTTTGTATACAACAGGTTTTTAACAACAAATTGGATTTTTCCACCGCAGGTTCCCACAACTAAAGGAAGTTTTCAACATTTTCCACAGGAAAAGTAGGGTGTATATGGGTTTTCCACCGAGTTTTGACTTCGTTCTATGCGATGCATCGTTGTTTTATAGTTTTCAACAGTTTTCCCGAGTTTTCCACGATAAAAGTGCAAAAAACATGTGGAAAACCCAATTTGCGGTGGAAAATTCATACCAATAGGGGATAAGCGGCCGGGTATGTCTATATATTGTTAATAATTGGGGATTTTGACCCTAATGAATACCCGGTTGTGGGTGGTGGAAAAATAAGAGTTTTCAACACGGTTGTGGAAAACGGTGTGGAAAGTAGGGAAGTTGTCCACAATCAGGCGCGGGCAAAGCCCCTCCGCCTTGCCACCCACCAAAAAAAGCAGCCCGGCTTTACAGTCAGGCTGCTTTTTCAACAATTTCGTTTAAAACTCGATCTTACCAAACGCGAAATCGTCACCGTCGTGGATGCGCTCGGTGGTTTTGGGGGCCATCGGCTTGGCATCCGGGTCACGCGGGCGGTCGGCAAAGTCGCGGGCGGGCACGCTGGAACGCGGGCCGCCGTAGCGCGGGCCACGGTCGCCGCGATTGCCGCGGTAGCC
>OOCN01000996.1_pt1 | contig 20640 bp, 21 predicted proteins | sample 1671361 | NCBI WGS metagenome assembly OOCN01 (sample SAMN06348149, study PRJEB24527) | human gut metagenome | biome: human gut; feature: ankylosing spondylitis patient; material: feces | host: Homo sapiens | place: China | collected 2015-10
TATTAATGTTCTGAATATAAAAACAGGACTTTTCAAAAAGAACGAGATGTGCTATTCTATATTTATCTGTTAGCGGTGAAGTTCTTTCATCGTATTTTTCCAATTTTTAAATTTAACCGAATCAAGTAAGTTCCCTGCTTCAATTGCGAATATCCGATTGACTGTAGAATCATGCAACGAAAGTGGATGATTTTATCTGTTTGATAACTGAATAAGGAGGTGCGCCGGTGAATTTATCTGGAACTGTATTAAAAGGGCGTTATTGTATTCTGGAGCCTCTTGGAAAAGGCGGTGGTGGGAAAGTCTATCTTGCCAGAGACCTGGAACTGGGAGTATTGTGGGCGGTAAAAGAAATCCCTGTTTCCGGCAGAAATGAAGCCAGAATGCTTTTGAAGTTGTCTCATCCATCTCTTCCAAAGATGGTAGATTATATAGAAGATGATCAGAAATGTTATCTTGTTATGGAATATGTAAAAGGAAAATCTCTGGGTGAATATATACGAAGCGGGGAACGATTTTCCATAAAAGAGATTATCAAATATGGAATAGAGATTACAGAAATATTTGTATATTTTCATAACCAAAAACCACCGGTATACTATGGTGATCTGAAACCTGATAATCTGATGCTTGGTGAAAACGGCAGATTGTATCTGATCGATCTGGGTGGCGCGGTGAATGGCTATAAATATCAGCATAAAGTATGTACAGGCACAAATGGATTTGCAGCGCCGGAACAGTATGAAGGCAGGATCAATGCGGCAACGGATATCTATACATTTGGAAAAACACTATCTGCCCTGTGTCAAAAATCTGATTTTTTGCTGTTTATACAAAATATGTCACTGTTCTGTCTTATTTTTCGATGTTGTCAGAAAAAGCCGGAAATGCGTTTTCAGAATATGGAGACTGTACAGAAGAAATTAAGCAGAATTCAAAAGAGACAAAGTCAGAGCAAGATAAAAAATATTCTGGCCTTGTCAGGAAGCAGTATTGCATTTGCCATGATCATGATATTTCTTTTATTTGGCTCGAGGTTGGTGTCTGGTTCAAAATCAGATGATTTTTATGAAAAACTGACGGCAATTACTGATCTGTATTATCAGGAAGATTTTCAAAATGGCAGCAGCAAGGTCAAAAAGAAAATATGTGAACAGGCAGACAGAAGGTTAAGAAAATTACAGGGAAAATATACTAAGAAAGAAGAAACCCGAAAAATATTACAGCTTCTTGCGACAAACAGTGAATATCAGGAGAGTTATGAAGATGTCAGGTTATATTATGAACAGATGCTTCATTATGATGAGGCTTATAGAGCCGGATACGGTGAATACGGAATGTTTCTGCTGCGCACCGGACAACAGAAAGCCAGTCAGACACTATGGAGAGAATATGAGTCAAAAGAAGCAATATTGGATAATACAGACAGCAGAAATCTGGAATTATGGAAAACGGAGATGATCAGAATTGAAGAAAAATCATAAATATTTTTTAATGATAGTATCAGTATTTTTGTGTTTGTGCCTGAATGCAACAATCTCTGCTATGCAGATGGGAGGATTTGACATTGATGTGGGAAATGGAGAAAACAGTAGCTGGCAATGGCAGGAAGAACAGTGGTGGAATCAGAGCAGCTGGGAGAATACGTGGGAAAACAGCTGGCAGACGGATAGCAGCACAACAGAAAATACAACTCAGAATAGCCATGTACAGGATAATGAATATCAGTATAATAATGGTACAGGAAACGGAACACAGGATAATATGCAGGACAGTACACAGCCATGGGACAACAACCCGCAGCAGAATAATATTGGAGGGAATGGCAATACTCAATGGGATAACAACTCTCAGCAGAATAATAATTTTCAAGGTAACAATAGTATCCAAGGCGATAATTCACAGTGGAATAGTCAATATCAAATAGATAACAATACACAAAACAATACACAAAACATATCTCAGACAGATAACGGACTTACTGTTAAAAGACCAGAAGAAATCTCGCCAACGTCAACATCAACACCGATACCGACGCCCAAGCCTGCCAAACACCAGAAGCCAACAAAAACGCCAAAACCAACCCGTATACCGACACCTAAATCAGTAAAGAAAAATAAGAGAACACAAAATAGCACAAAGAAGGAAAGCAAGAACGCAGGTGACTTTAAAAATTCTAAAAATGAAGATGTTCAGGTGTATACAGGTAAATATGCACATACAAAAAATGAACCTGTAGAATTTCAATGTATACAAACCCCAGACAATTCCCATACTCCGCAAATCAAGATAGTATCTCAGGGTTCTGTTCAGATTCTTTCCGTTCGATTTAATGGAATGGAGTGTCCCTGGTATTGGGAAGAGGATAAAATCATCCTGGATATAAAGAAAGATGCTAAGATAAACAAAATAGAATTACTTGTTATTTCTCAGGGAGGGAGACTGATAAAAATGAATTCCTGAATTTTTTCCTCATAGACGTGTCAGAAAAACAATGATATAATCTACCATATTATATCGATATTTACTGAAACAGGAGGAAAACATGTACAAAGTTATTTTGTTTGATTTAGATGGAACATTGACAGAATCCGGAGAGGGTATTACCAAATCTGTCCAGTATGCGCTGGAGAGAATCGGAAAACCGGAAGCTGATCTTGAGAAGTTGAAAGTTTTTGTAGGGCCACCGCTTACGGAGATGTTTATGAAATATGCGCAGGTTGATGAGGAGACTGCAAAGAAAGCAGTAGAAATTTACAGGGAACGCTACTCCGTAACAGGAATCTTCGAGAATGCCGTATATCCTGGAATCGAAGATATGCTGGCACAGTTAAAGAAAAAGGGATATATTCTTGCAGTTGCCTCTTCTAAGCCGGAACTATATGTAAGACAGATTCTGGATCATTTCGGGCTTACCCAGTATTTCACAGAAATTGGCGGAAGTGAGATGGATGGTCGCAGAACTAATAAAACAGAAGTCATTGAGGATGTTCTTTGCCGCCTTAATATGGACAAACACAGAGAACAGGTAATCATGATCGGTGATAAAGAACATGACGTATATGGAGCGCGCAAGGCAGGACTGGAATGTATCGCTGTTTCTTTCGGATATGGAACAAAAGAAGAACTTACCAATGCAGAACCTCTGAAAATCGTTGATTCTGCGGAAGAAATTGTAAATTTTTTCGCCTGAGCCCTCTGCGAAAACAAAGTATTGTTTCTAAAATCTGGAGGGCAGGATATCCCGTAGGAATTCATTTTCTGATTTCGCAGATCGTTGCAGGAACTGCGCTGGCTGTTTTTGCAAGGATATCTGCGAATGCCGCGGAAACCTATTATAATTATACAATTTTCCTTACAGGACTGACAGGAATCCTGGCGATGATATCTGCATTGATTTTTTATCACAGAGATAAGGTAAGAAGAATTGCGGGCGGATTGATACCTGTACAGAAAAAAGTCAGGCTTTCTTTGCCGCAGATACTTCTTTTGCTTCTGGCAGGAGCAGGACTGGCGCAGTATGGAAACTTTCTTATGGCAATGTTGCAGTCATTTATCAGCAGCACAACTTATCAGGATAGCATGACCAGGATTACAGAGGGAAAATCCCTTCTTATGATGATTTTCTGGATGGGAATTGTTGCACCGGCAGCAGAGGAAATGATTTTCAGGTGGCTGATCTATCTGCGGTTGCGTGACTGGCTTAAAATGCCTGTGGCAGCAGTGATATCGGGACTGATATTTGGCATTTATCATGGAAACATTGTGCAGGGAATTTATGCAAGTATTCTGGGAACTGCATTTGCATATATTCTGGAAATGAGCGGGAATATCTACAGTAGTATGCTGCTTCATATGGGAGCTAACATCTGGTCGCTGCTGATTACAGAATATGCACTGGATCTGTTTTCGACAAAGTATGGCATGCAGATTTTGATACTGATTTATCTGATTCTGCTATTTAGCGTAGTATATTGCTTTATTCATTTTGAGAAAATGAGCAGCACACGGGAAAAGAAGAGAATGATATGAGTATTAACCGGACGTAAGAGAGATTTCACTTTAAAAATAGATTTTACAGCCGACAGAGTGAAAATAGAACAATAATAGTATGTGGATTGACAGGAGAAAAGAATGGGGAAAGCGATACGTCTCGACAAATTCCTTGCAGATGCAGGAAGCGGCACAAGAAGTGAGGTAAAAAAATATATTCAAAAGGGAAAAGTTCAGGTCAACGGTATAACAGCAAAGAAGCCAGAACTAAAGGTCAGTGAAACAGACGAAGTAATTCTGGATGGAACGGTAGTCTCCAAAGCGCCGGAGTTTGTTTACTATCTTCTGCATAAACCCGCAGGTTATGTCAGTGCAACAGAAGACAAGTGTGACAGAACAGTAATGGAGCTGGTTCCGTCAGACAGAAAAGGTCTGTTCCCGGTAGGAAGACTGGATAAAGACACAGAAGGTCTGCTTCTGATCACAGATGACGGAGCACTGGCACATGAACTTCTTTCTCCGAAGAAACACGTGGACAAAACTTATTATGCTGTTACAGACGGATGCATGACAGATGAGGATGTACAGCAATTTGCACAGGGACTTGAAATTGGAGAAAAAAATCCAACTATGCCCGCAAAACTTGAACTCCTCAGCACAAGAAAAGCTGAAGATACAGAATTGGAACAATATCCGTCCGGCTGGGTTTCAGAAATCCAGCTTACTATCAAAGAGGGTAAGTTCCATCAGGTTAAACGAATGACTGAGGCAGTGGGAAAGAAAGTTACTTATCTGAAAAGAATTTCCATGGGTGTTTTGAGCCTGCCGGATGACTTGGACATAGGCGAATGCCGCCAGTTAACGGTCGAAGAAGAGAAAAAACTAAAAGACAGTGTTGCGGCAAAATAATAGAAAATTTGCAAAAAACCCTCTTTACATGGAGGGTTTTTGTATGCTATACTACAGAAGTTGCGAGTCATGCGCATCTATTGCGTGTGCAAAATATACACGTTCGGAGATTCCCGCGGATGGTGCCCTGCGGTGTGAGGCTGGGTCCCCAGGAAAAAGAACCGGGCGGAAGAAATTAACCAAAAAGGAGAACAAACATGAGCGTTATTTCAATGAAACAGCTTTTAGAAGCAGGCGTACATTTCGGACATCAGACAAGAAGATGGAACCCTAAAATGGCTCCATACATCTACACAGAGAGAAACGGTATCTACATCATCGACTTACAGCAGTCTGTAGGTATGGTTGACGATGCTTACAATGCAATCGCTGATATCGTAGCAGACGGCGGAAGCATCTTATTCGTAGGAACAAAGAAACAGGCTCAGGATGCTATCAAAACAGAAGCAGAGCGTTGCGGACAGTTCTATGTAAACGAGAGATGGTTAGGTGGTATGCTTACAAACTTCAAAACTATCCAGAGCCGTATTGCAAGACTGAAACAGATCGAAGCTATGGAAGCTGATGGAACATTTGACGTTCTTCCTAAAAAAGAAGTTATCGAACTGAAAAAAGAACTCGTTAAGTTACAGAAAAACTTAGGTGGTATCAAAGAAATGAAGAGACTTCCGGATGCAATCTTCATCGTAGATCCTAAGAAAGAAAGAATCTGCGTACAGGAAGCTCATACATTAGGAATCCCGCTTATCGGTATCTGTGATACTAACTGCGATCCAGAAGAACTGGATTATGTAATCCCAGGTAACGATGACGCTATCCGTGCAGTAAAATTAATCGTTTCCAAAATGGCAGACGCTGTTATCGAAGCAAAACAGGGTACTACAGATGTAGACGGTGAAATCGAAGCTGAATCTGAAGAGTTCGCAGCTACAGAAGAATAATTTTTTGAACCAGTACAGGAAAGCTGACAGGCTTTCCTGTCATTGAAAAGGAAAAGCCCCTCCGGGCGATTTACGAATATTATTCAGGAGGAAAATGAAATGGCTATCACAGCAGCACAGGTAAAAGAATTAAGAGAAATGACCGGCGCCGGAATGATGGATTGTAAGAAAGCTCTTACAGCTACAGAAGGTGATATGGATAAAGCAGTAGAATTCCTTCGCGAGAAAGGTCTTGCTACAGCACAGAAGAAAGCAAGCCGTGTAGCAGCAGAAGGTCTTTGCAAAACTTTAGTTTCCGAAGACGGAAAGAAAGCAGTTGTTGTAGAAGTTAACGCTGAGACAGACTTCGTAGCTAAGAATGAGAAATTCCAGAACTACGTAGCAGATGTTGCAGCTCAGGCTATGAACACAACAGCAGCAGATATCGACGCTTTCCTTGCAGAAGCATGGGCACTTGACACAACTAAGACTGTTAAAGAAGCTCTTGCAGCTCAGATCGCAGTTATCGGCGAGAACATGAACATCAGAAGATTTGCTCAGGTTACAGAAGAGAACGGTTTCGTTGCTTCTTACACACATATGGGCGGTAAGATCGGTGTTCTTGTAGATGTTGAAACAGACGTAGTTAATGACGCTGTTAAAGAAATGGCTAAGAACGTTGCAATGCAGATTGCAGCTCTGAAACCACAGTACACAAGCGACAGCGAAGTAAGCGCAGAATACATTGAGCATGAGAAAGAAATCCTTATGGCTCAGATCCAGAACGATCCGAAAGAATCCCAGAAACCGGCTAAGGTTATCGAAGGAATGATCACAGGACGTATCAAAAAAGAGCTTAAAGAAATCTGCCTTCTTGACCAGACATACGTTAAAGCTGAAGATGGAAAACAGTCTGTAGCTAAATACGTAGAGCAGGTTGCTAAAGAAAACGGCGCTAAGATTGCAATCAAAGGTTTCGTACGTTACGAGACAGGTGATGGTATCGAAAAGAAAGAAGAGAACTTCGCAGAAGAAGTTGCAAAACAGATGGGTAAATAATCTGTAAAGATTAATTTTCTATTTAAATTTAAGTATTTATAGGCCCTGAGAGTCTTATAAACACTACGTTTTAGAAGTGATTATAAGATTTTCAGGGCTTTTTTTCTCTATTTTTTTCTAAAAAGTCTAAATTATCTTCAGGTATTTTTATTGTATACATTGTATATGTGTAAATTGTATTTTTTAAGTTACAAAATCCGGAGATAATTTTATGAGAACCAATTCTCCTCCCGGTGCATCTAATTAGTGTAAAAGTAAAAAAGTAAACACGTGTAGTAATCCGGCTGGACAAAAGGAGAAGACAAAGTTATGACAAAAGATGTATTTATTAAGGAGGTTCGGGATGCAGAAGCCATGCTGTATCATATATCAAAGTCCATCCTGAAGAATGATTCTGATTGTGGGGATGCTGTGCAGGAAACAATTCTTAAGGCATATGAGAAACTTCCCACCTTAAAGAAAGAAAAGTATTTTCGAACATGGATCACAAGGATATTGATCAACGAATGCAAAGGGATTCTTCGGAAAAGAAAAAATGTTATTCCGTATGAAGAATATATGGACAATATGAGGCTGACTGAGGAGGACAGATACAGTCATCTGTATATGGCGCTTATGGAACTTCCGGAGGATTTGAGGATTTTGGTAACATTGTATTATTTAGAAGGATTTTCGCAGAAAGAGATCAGTGGGGCTCTGGATATTCCGGAAGGAACGATTAAAAGCAGACTTTCCCGTGCGAGAGAATTTTTGAAAGCACAGTTATCTGATGAAGAAGAGAAAAGACCGATGTCTGGGAAAAACAGCAAACTATCAAAGAGAATAACAGGAAAGGGGAAAATGTCATGTTAGAGAACAAATGGAATAATATAGCACCGGAAGTACCACAGGATTTTCATGATAAATTTGAAGAGACACTGAGACATATTGAGCAGGCAGATGCAGTTAATAAAAAATACAAAAGAAAAAGAATCAGTGGCCGATTACTGATTGCAGCAGCAGTGATCTGTACAGGCATGGGAGTCACAGTGGCGGCAAAAGAATTCTTTAAATGGAATGACCATCTGTTAAAAAGACTGGAACCATCTGAGGAACAGCAGGAAACGATGCAGGAATCAACCTATATTCAGAATATAAACCAGTCTGTAACGCAGAACGGTGTGACTGTTACCCTGACAGATTCTATTCAGGATCAGGGATTCCTGTATGCATTTTTTGAAGTGGAAACAGACGACAATATTCCTATGACTGATCATACTTCTTTTGAGGAGATGGCACATTTTAAGATTGATGGAAAAGAAGTATATGCAGTGGACGATAACAGATTTGGAAGTTTCAATACTGGGGTAGGACAGGATGTATTGCTTAAAACAGATCAAAATTCTGCACATCTTAAATATTTTAACGCCTGTATATCTTATGACAGTGATTATAATCTGAGTAATAAAACTGTAGAAATCACATTGAAGAATCTTACGGAGGAAGGAGATTATGATACGACTGTTATTACAGATGGAACATGGGATTTTAAATGGACCATGGGTGCAGTAAAGCCTCCGACAACTCTTGAAGTGAACCGGAAATGTGATTTTGGAGGTTATGAAATCACAGTGAAGAAAATGGAAGTAACCCCCCTTTTATGGTCATTATATCTTGATTATGATGAAGCTATGAAGGTGTATGAAGATGAAAAAAACAAATTTGAGTACGCAGGTACGGACTATGGCATGGATCTTTATGCCAGAACTAGTATTGACCAGGTGCGCTATAAAGATGGAACGGTTTTAACACTTGATAGGACCATGGGAGGCATCGCTGGCGGTGGAGAAAAACAGGATAAGGAAAATGGTGTCCTGATCATCAGAAACAGCTTCCCGCAATTGGTTGATGTAGATAACCTGCAGGCGGTACATTTTGGAAACATTGACCAGTGGCTTGAAGTGCGGGAATAAAGGTTTTTCGGTGATACAGAAAAATTCTCCCATAATTAGATAATGAGAAAATACAAAAAGAACCGATACAAGGTCATTGCAAGACTGATATCGGTTCTTTTTGGCTAAGTCTGCCAACTGTAAAATTTTGTTTATATATTAACGCATCCTGTTTATGTACAGGAAACGGATTCTAGCGTATACTGAAATTATTGATTACAAGGTCTGCATAAACTGCAAATACAGATTCCGGGTTATATCCGGAAACCATATTTTGCACTTACCGGTAAAATCTGTAATAGTTGGCATAAAAGTTCATTACATATTCGATATAAGCTTTAAATCTTTTCATTGTCTGTTCCTCTTCTTCTTTACGGGACGGGGAACATGCACTGGGGCTTTTGAAAAACCAGCTCCGTTATACCAGGGAGGAAAATATCTCCTGTGTGGGAGGCGGCATTTATCCCAACATGCTGTGTGCGCATCCACCATTTCAGATCGATGGGAATTTTGGCTTTGCAGCTGCGGTTGCAGAGATGCTTATCCAGAGCAGGAAAGGGTATATCCTGTTACTTCCGGCACTTCCGGATGAATGGAAGGATGGAAAAGTCCGGGGAATGAAGGCACAGGGTGACATCACAGTTGATTTCGAATGGAGAGAGGGCAGGATACACAGGGTTCGCCTCTGTTCTTCCCATGAGCAGAAAGTAACGCTGGAATGTAATGGAATTTTGAAAATAATATTTATAAAACCTGATGGGACAGAGGACATGATTTTTGATTGATCTGTCCTGAGGGGCTGGAATCATTGGCAGCCGTATCATGTAAAAGCACATGGTACGGCTGTTTTTAGTACCTGGAATATTTTATAGCACCTTGACTGATAATCATGAAAAGCATGGAAGTGTTCAAACTAATCTTTTGGGGATTTTCTGAGATTGTTAAAAAAAATTGCAACTTTTTTGGGAGTTTGCACGTCTAATAAGTAGAAGCACATAAAGAAAAGCTTTTATACAATATTTCCTGATGACCGGTCTGATATAGGAGAAGGGAGACGACAATGAATGAGATTTTGATACGAAAAGCAAAGAAAGGCGATAAAGATGCTTTTTGTCGGCTTATAGATGAGAATGTACAGAGTATGTACAAGGTTGCAGCGGCATATCTGAAAAATGATGAAGATGTTGCGGATGCAATACAGGATACGATTCTTTCCTGCTATGAAAATCTAAAAAGTCTGAAACAGAACAGATATTTCAAGACATGGATGATCCGAATTCTGATCAATAAGTGCAAGGACATGATACAGAAGAAAAAGCTGGTTACTTATACGGATCAGATGCCGGAAACGCCTTTTCACGAAGAAAAATATGCAGCAATGGAATGGATCCAGGCCTTAGAGCCATTGGACAGTAAATACCGCTTGGTTGTTCTTCTATACTATATGGAAGGATTTGGTATCCGGGAAATCAGTGACATTCTGGATATGAAGGAAAGCACTGTAAAATCTCGTCTTTATCGTGGCAGAAAACAGATTGCAGAGATGTATGGATATAAGATTAAGGAGGGACGTGCCTAATGATGACTTTAAATTATAATGAGAAAGACTTCCAGAAAAAACTTCAAAAGGACATAGAAATGCCGGAAATCGTGCATGAACATATTAATCAGGCATATCGTTTGATTGAAAATAACGCTGTTTTACAGAAAAAAGCATCAAAGGATCCATATCATTGGATGAAAAGTGGAGGCAGGATAGCAGGAGGGATGGCAGCGGTACTGGCAGTAGGATTTGTATTCTGTGCAATCAATCCGGTAATGGCAAAAAATATCCCGGTTGTAGGAGGACTCTTTGAAATTTTACAGGATAATGTGAGTTTCTTTGGTGACTTTTCAGATCATGCAACAACTTTGGAAGCTGTTGATGGAACGAAGACAGATAGCAGTGAAACAGACGGAGCCAAGACAGATCATGCCAATAATGATGCTATTTACACTAAGACAGCAGATGGGCTGACAATTACATGTTCTGAGGTATATGCAAACAGCCAGGCAATTTATGTGACTATGCAGTTTAAAAGTGATAAACCGTTCCCAGAAACAGAAACTGGGGCGGAAAGTGGAACACCAGTCATTGATCTGGATATTACAGGGGGTGTGGACTTTAATTCAGAGGCTAGCCCGGTAATTGACGGTCAAGTGGAAGGAAAATTTCTGGATGATAACACCTATGCATGTATTTTCCGTTATGATTTGGCTGAAGCCGCAAAAGATTATACGGAATATAATGAGAAATACAATGAAATGACACAGCAGGTAATGGATGAGATGGGAATAACTCAGGCGGACTTAGATGATCAGACGGATGAAGGTTATGCGCTGCTGGAAGAGTTTATCAATAAATTGTCTGAACGTGGTGGAGAATATCAGAAGTACATTAAAGATATTGATATTCCAGATACCTTTAACCTGCATCTGGATATTACGAAGGTAAGAGGACTGGAAGCAAACTATCAGTGGTCAGAAGAGGATGAGAAAAAATATGGAAGGGATGCTGGCTACTACAAATATGAAGGTGACTGGAGCTTCGATATCCCGGTTACGGTAGATGATTCCCAGACAGAAGTATTGGAACTCAATGATACAAACGATGCAGGTATTGGACTTAAATCGGTGATTCGTACTCCATATGAATTGACGGTAAATGAACTTTATAAGGAAGGTTCCAACAGTGATTGCTTTATGGTAGCTCTTGATGCCAATGGAAACACACTTCCGTACAATGAGTCTACTGGAAACTGTAATAACTTCGCAATTCAGGACAGAGATATTTCTACGGTAGACATTTATTTTCTGGATTATGTCCAGTATATGGATGAGCTGAAAGGCCAGCAGAATTTTGATAATCCTACGAAAGAGGATGGACAAAAATGGAAAAAACTTCTGGAGGAGAATGCGAAGTACCATAAGACATTGCATTTTGACAATGACAATGTAAAAAACTAGTTGATATAAAAGAAAGATGAATAAGATATGAGACAAAAAGAAGTGATGGGGCAATCAATAAGAATTTCAAAATCGGCAAGACCCGGAACAATTACTTATGTGCCGATAGACAAGTCTGAATTTAGATCTACTGTATCTTCAGACAAAAAGAAAAACAAAATTATGAAAATAGTTGTAATGCTTATAGTGATGATTTTGGTTATGAGCTGTTGTGTGTATGCAGGTATATCTTATTATTACTCATATCACTTCTTTTTGGGTACGACCATCAATGGAATTGACAGTTCAAATAAGACAGCTTATGAAGTTGAGCAGGAGATTGCAGGGAAAAAGGATAACTATGTTATTCAGGTAAGTGCAAGGATGCAGGAACCTCAGACTATTACAGGTAAAGACATTGATTATCAATATGTATCCAGCGGGGAAATCCTTCAGCTGCTGAAGACTCAGAAACCATGGGAATGGATCAGAGGTTTTTTTGAAACGAAAAATTATATGGTTCAAGAAGAGACTGTTTTCAGTCGGGAAAAGCTGGAGGAACAGGTAAATTCATTAAATTGTGCGAAAAAAGAGAATCAGATAGCACCGGAAAATGCGTATGTAAGTTTTTCTAATTCAGAATTTACTATTGTGCCAGAGACAGAAGGCAGTGAATTAAATGCCAAGGAAGCTTATCAGATGATAAGCGGAGCAATTGATAATGAGGCGGCAGATGTAGATCTGGGAAGCAATCCAAAGGCTTATAAGGAAGCAGATGTGACGAGAGATAGTTCAGAACTTCAGAATATGGTAAATACGTATAATAGCCTGGCAAAAGCAAATATCACATATACATTTGGAGATGAAATGGTAACACTTGACGGGAATACCATCAAAAACTGGCTGCAGTTTGACGAGAAAGGGCAGCTGCTTCCGGATGATGGAGCCTTCAGGCAGCATGTAGTGGATTATGTGGCACAGCTTGCAGCAGATCATGATACAGTTGGCACTGAAAGACAATTTGAGACCACAAGCGGAAGGACTGTGTATGTATATGGCTCAGCTTATGGATGGAAGATTGATCAGGACAAGGAAGCAGCACAGCTCATGCAGGAAATTCAGTCAGGAACTCAGACAACCAGGGAACCGGTATATTCTATGAGAGCAAATGCACATGGGATCAATGATCTCGGAGATACATATATAGAGGTAGATCTTACAGAGCAGTATATGTGGTATTATCAGAATGGAAATATTATTTTTCAATCAGAAATCGTATCCGGACTGCCAGGTGATCCGGATAGAAAAACACCCCCTGGAATATTCACACTGGATTCAAAGAGCAGTCCGTCTGTGCTGCGAGGTGAAATGACAGCAAATGGAACCTATTCTTATGAACAGCCGGTAACGTACTGGATGCCATTCAATGGAGGAATTGGATTTCATGATGCAGACTGGCAGCCGTACTTTGGTGGTGACAGATATCTTACAGGTGGTTCTCATGGATGCATCAATCTTCCCCCGGAAAATGCCGGACAGCTTTATAGTCTTATTCAGTATGATGTCCCGATAATTTGTTTTTACTAATTCTATATTCAAGATGTACAGGACAGGAGCTGAGTTGTAATGCTGTTGGCTCCTGTTCTTCATTGTCAATAGTATCAGCCTGGCACATGATCACCATTTCGGTAATCCAGAACAAAGCAGACTTGATATGGAAGTGGCAGAGCGATTGGTAAAAGCTAGAAATCTCTTCCTTTCGTACCATGTAACAGCTTCTCTGCCAGGGAAATCAGGAACCCTTACAATAGAAGCTGATATTACCGGAAATACTGATGACGTTTCAAAGGGAGTTCTGAAAAAATGCAATATATCAGAAAAAGACATCTGCTCCTGGTTTGGCGGGAAAGATGGATGGGAAAAATCTGTAACAGATGAAACGGTCTGGGAAAATAAAGAAAAAGGACTGCAGTTATTTATTTCGGATGGGATGATAGAGTGTGATGGATTAAGTGAAAAAGATCTGGGATTTTTAGGCGAGAATACGGAAGATGAGAAATTAAATATTATAAATCAACTGTTTTCCAAAGCTGATTTATCTGGAACTTCTGTAAGAAACCAATTAGCGACATGACGGAAGGATATGATTATTACGACACAGAAGTTCTGTTGAATGGAATACCGGCAGGTGGACTTTCTCAGTATCATTATCAGGGAAGCACAGGATTTGGTCTCAAGCCTGAAGACTGCTATTTCAAAATACCAATCCCGCTTCAGGTGAAAGAGAAAGAAACAGTTACTATGCTTTCCATGGAAGAAATTATGAAATCGGTGGAACAATATGTAAAAGAAGGAAAAATCGGATTTTTTACGGAAGAGGACACGACGGAGAAAACAGAACCAATCACGATTCCAGTTACGAAAATCCGCCTGAAATATTATATTGATGAAACTGCAGATGGAATTGTTTACAGACCTGTATGGAGTTTTTGCTGTCCTTACCAATGGAAGGATTCACCAGAAGAACAGGAATTGTTTTATATAGACGGCGAAACCGGAGCTTTGATCAGGGACGCATTCGGATGGTAGACAATCATAAACAAGGTATCCGCAGAGTAGAAAATTATTTACACGCCATAGGCATTGGAAAAAACCTATGGCGCTTTTTATACAGGAAATCAAAACTATTCTCACAAAATAGTTTTGGTTTCCTTTTTTGCTGTTACAACTGCAATACAGAATTTAATGTATAAATTAACCCTATATTATTCACGGCATAGCCGTGAATAATATAGGTTAAACTGAGATGATAAAAAAAGAATTGACAATTGTATTCTACAGTTGTAGAATACAATTAACTTCTACAGATGTAGAAAATAAAATTCTAGGAGAATCCACGATGAAGACAAAATTTATGACACTTATGACGGTAGCAACACTTGGGATTTTTTCAGCTACAACGGTTATGGCAGCAGGAAATAACGATTTCTATACACAGCCGCCGGCTGGATCTGAATGGGAAAAAGCAGATACTGAAGGTACCTATGCAAGCTATACGAACGGAAATGATTATGTAAATATCTATAAATATTCGCTGGAGGATGTCAAAACAGGGATTGCCAAATGCAATGACACATACGATGCCTGCTATCAGACAATTTATTCAGAGGGAAACAGCCTGTATATGGCAGTGGGATATGCAAAAGATGCAGATGACATCAGTGACGTCAGAAAATTTGTAGAATATATTTCTTATCCCGGAAATCCTTCGCTTACCAGACAGGAGAACGAAAACCAGACAGATGATTCTTCTGATGATTCTGATAAGGCAACTACAGATACTGCCAGTCAGAAGTCAGGAGGAGATTCAGATATCCTTACTACCTCCCCAATGACATTAGTTGACAGTGATGGAAATACCATTGAGATTAATTACATTCTTCACAAAGATTATTCTTGTGAATATCGTGGAGATGATGGAATGAACTATACCGATAATGGGGATGAAACTTATACCGACGAAAATGGAAATACCTACTCAGCTCTGAATGATGACACTCATCATCTGGGACATACATTGGAGCAGCATGATCTTCAGGATGCAAACGGTAATACTGTGACGGTTACGGAAACTACAAATGGTGATTATTATTTCCAGGACGAAAATGGTACAGGATTTACGGACAACGGAGACGGGACATGGAGTGATGAAAATGGCAACAGTTATACAGAAATAGACTGATAGTGGTCAGTAGCTGCAGGAATGGCAAGGACATTTGCGAATTGTGCAAAAGCCCTTGCCATTTCCGTGAACCGTGGTAAAATAGAATTATTCCTACATTTGTAGAAAATATGTAACAGGAGGTATGAAAAAGTGAAAAAAACTTACCAGAGACTTCCGGAATCAGAGCTGGATATTATGCTCGTTCTTTGGAATAATACTCCGCCGATGACCAGACCGGAGATTGAGAAAGTGATCAATATAAGGAAAAAGCTTGCATCAACAACAATTTTGTCATTGCTGACCAGACTGGAGAACAAAAATTTCGTGGAAGTGACGAAACAGGGAAAAATGAATCTGTATACACCCCTGGTTTCGCAGTCAGATTATCAGGCACATGAAAGCCAGAGTGTTCTTGAGAAACTTTATGGGAATTCACTAAAAAAGTTTGTAACTTCACTTTATCATGGAAAGAAGATCAGCTCGGAAGAAGTCCAGGATCTCAGTGAATTTCTTAAGAACCTGGAGGACAGGGAGGAATAGCGAATTATGGATGTTCTTGTTCTGCACATTCTGAAACTGAATATTATTGCAGCAGTAGTAATTTTACTGGTAAAAGTGCTTGCGACTCTGTTTAAAGGACGTGTATCAGCGAGATGGAAGTACTTTATCTGGCTGTTGATTACGATAAGCCTTTGTGTTCCGGTGCGCCTTCCGGCGAATCTGGCACTGGTGGATTTCAAAGTGCTTAGAAGCAGTCAACAGAATACGCAAAACCCGAAGATAACGGATTACGCAGTCAGACCAGAGGAAAGTCAGAAGATAACAGAAACCGTATCATCTGCGAGCAATGACATGAAAAATCTGACAGAAATCCCGGAACAAAAGAGAACTGTCAGGTATGAATCAGATAAATGGATGGGAATTGTGGCTGTGATTTTTGCTGCCGTCTGGCTGAGCGTAGCGGTACTTAAACTGACAGGAGAATTGCTGGCATATTATTTTTCTATAAGGAATCTGGAACGGATGAGTCTGCAGGTAAGTGATCCGGTGAGTATTCAGATGTACCGTGCAGCGTGTCAAAAGAAGCACGTACGCAGAATACCGGAACTCAGGCAAAACGCAGGTCTTACCACACCGCTTCTTGCAGGACTTTTACATACAAAATTGTATCTACCAGCAACCGGGTATTCAGCAGAAGAAAGAAAACTTATCTTTTACCATGAACTTACACATTATTGCCATCGGGATCTCTGGTATAAGATGCTCCTTCGAATCTGTGCATCGATATACTGGTTCAATCCCTTTCTTCTTATCATGCTGAAAGAAGCGGATAAGGATATTGAGAATCTGTGTGACGCAGCAGTTGTTCGCAGAGTTAATAAAAAGGAACATAAATTATATCGACAGCTGCTTCTCAGGACAGTGGCCATGGAAAGTCAGATTCCATATGTGTCAGCAAGTCTTAATGACAGCGAAATGGTGTTTAAAGATCGGATTCTGTATATGGTGAGCATTCGGAAGCTTCGCAGAGGAATTCTTCCGGGAATTCTTGTGACGTTGCTGTTTGCAGGCGGTAATCTGGTATTTAATGTTTCTGCCGGGACAGATACAGTTTCAGTAGAGACGGAGAAGTCTGGTATTGAAAAAAATGCAGATCCAGAGAAAAATAATGTACCGGATTACGCACCGTTTTCTGAAATGGTAACTATGCAGAAAGCTGCTGAAACACAGGACGAAGGAGAAGTGACAGAGACTGCAGATACAGAGGATTCTGTAGACGAAGAGGAAAAAACAGATGCGGAAACAAACGATGAACCTGTCATGGAAAACAGCGGACAGGTAAGTGAAACGACCGATGATGGAATTACCTCTGACAATAACGGGTCTGTTTCATCTTATGAGAGTCTGCCAGCAGGCGTACCATATACCAGTGGATTCAGTACTGCCTCCGGTGTAGCATCAATTGTAGCACCGGGTGGAGGAGATGAAGAATCCAGAGTTCTTTACGATAACGGAGATGGGACCTATTCTGATGATTATGGGAGCCGATACAGTTATCAGGGAGATGGAAACTGGGCAGATGCTAATGGCAATTCATATCGTACCTGGAATGACGAAGATTATTATTCCGGAAACCAACTGGAACAGCATGAACTCCAGGGCAGTAACGGTACCGTTACTGTAAAAGAAACAACAAACGGAGATTATTACTATTGTGACGCAGATGGGGTCGGATACACAGACAATGGTGATGGCACCTGGACGGATGAGAATGGGAACATCTATACAGAATAAACAAAGAAGCAGGACAATGGGGATGCTACCCAATGCCCTGCTCCTTTGTTTATTCAAAATGAAGTTTCTTAAATCTTTGAAGCCGCAAAATGCTGCAAGCTCTTTCTTTGATTTTGATGTTGTGCAAAAAACCAAAATCTGTTTGGATACCGTTGATGATTCCGGCTCCTGTCTGTCAGCTAGATTTTCCAATGGGATAAATTTACTGGATTTACGCACAAGGCTGTAACATTCGTTGATTAAGATACGGATTAACCAGGTCCGGGCATAGTTATCGTTTTTTAATGTACCGACGTTGGAAAAAGCCTTCACAATTGTATATGGGTAAGAAGTAAGACAGGTGTATAATGTCAACAGAGGGGAAAGATTTATTTCCTCTATTATTAAAAAAATAAAGTTTATTTGGGGATATTTTGAAAAACTGTACGTCTAATCTATGTAAATGAAAATTGCCGGCCGGCTAAAGAAGGTGGTGTTAAAGTGACCAAAGAAGAATTAGGGACGTTGATTCTCAATTCAGAGAGACAATTGTATTCTACTGCCAAAACAATTTTAATTAACGATCAAGATTGTGCGGATGCTATTCAGGAAACGATTGTTAAGGCATTTTCAAAGATTGGAACTTTGAGAAATGACAAATATGCCAAGACTTGGTTGATTCGTATATTGATCAATGAGTGTTATACTCTTTTGAGAAAGTCGAGTAAACTTGTTTCTTTGGAAGGGATGAGTGAAATGACAGAAATTGAGACAGATCAGAGAACTGACTATAGCGACTTGTACAGAGCCGTAAATTCTTTGAAAGAAGAATTACGAATGCCAGTTATTCTGTACTATATTGAGGATTTCAACATAAAAGAGATTGCGCAGATTCTTGAGATAACCGAGGGAGCAGTTCAAAAAAGACTTGCCAGAGCACGGGGAAAGCTTAAGCGTAATTTACAGGAAAGTGAGGAGTTGACAGTATGAGGTTAGAAGATATGAAAAAAGATATTCCTGAAACTCCGGAGTTCATCCACACGATGATCCAAAGCGAAGTGAAAAAACAGCTACAGGACACGAAGGTGGTTAATATTCAGACAAGGAGAGTGAAAAAATGGACAGGTGCCAGAGTGGCTGCAGCAATAGCCGTATGTGTATTGGCTACATCGACCATAGTCTATGCAGGTACCAAATTATATCATATGTTTTTAGAAAAACAAGGAGCCTACAGTATCGTAACGGGAATTAAGGCGGATGGCAGCACAGGGAAAATTAATCTTCCTGAAAGAATTCATGATATAGATATCTCAGCAGGATATATTCCAGAAGGAATGGAATGGATTGATGAATTTCATCTGGAATATCCTGAGCATGATCGAACCGGAGGATTCAGCTTTGCATCTGTGCTTTTAGACGAGGATGATTTGAGCAAAGTAATGCAAGATAAGAATGTTGTTGACTGTGAGGAACGAACTTTTGGCAATTATGAAGGTGTATATCTTAAATATAATGACCTGGCAGAGGATGGATCTTTTAATCAAAGGATTTACCTTCTTCGCCCAGATGTATATCGTGTAATTACTGTTTATATCGGTGATGATATTTCAAAAGAGGATGCCATTAAAGTGGTAGAAAACCTTGTAATCACTGAAAATGATACAATGATTGAAACCGCTGGTTTGTATACGTGGAGCGAAATGGTATCCCCTGAAGAATCATCGGGAGAAGCAGTGATGACTTCTATTGCAGATAATAAATTGCTAATGCATCAGATTGGGGAAGTGTTTGATATATCAGCATCTGGTGAAGACAGAGATGGCAACTATATTGAAAATGATAAAATTTCAGTTTGTGTTGATGCTGTTCAGGTGGAGGACAATCTGCAGCTGCTTGGTCAGAATAATGTGCCGGAAGAATGGACTGATGCAGTTGGAACTGATGGAAATTTAGTAAATAATACGCTGTCTTATATTAAGTCCGGTAATGGCATTGATTCAGTGGATGAGATTGTAAAAACAGAAAGTGTGAAACAAAAGCTCGTCTATGCGACAGTTACTTATACCAATAAGTCAGATGAAGAAATTAACCATATGCTTTATATTGGTACATTGCTGTTGATGGACCATGAAGATGGATCATATCAAATTTACGATCCGACAGAACCGTCCGGAGATGACTACGATCGTGTTATATGGGATGGTGTTGCACGTACAGCTGAAATGACATACAACAGTATATCAGAGGATTATGGAAATGGAGGAAACTATATTTCTTCATTAAAACCTGGTGAGAGTATACAGGTGAATATGGCATGGATCGTAAATGAGAATGACTTGAATAATATGTATCTGAATTTTAACGGTGATGGAGCTGCATATGAGTTTTCAGATTCAATGTTAAAAACAGGATTGGTGGACATATATCAGTAATGAAAATCTTATTATAGAGAAGAGGCTGTCCGTAGTGGGCAGCTTCTTTTAGATGCAGCGTTCGGTACGGATTGCTTAAAAACATCATTCCAGATGCTATACTCTATCATTAACCTGCCAAACATCAATCTGGGACAGTCGCAGATAATTCTTGCCGCAGCAGGCTTGCTCTCCGTATTAGCAACGGTTAGCTGTACGCTATTCCTGTCTGCGAAGTTTAAAGATACCCTGACGGTTTTACTGATCTCTATTGTGGTTCTTTTCATGCCGCTTTTTGCTTATGTGGCGATGGGAGCAACATGGTTCTCCACCATACTTCCATCTGCCGGAATTGGTATGCAGAACAATTTCCTTTATCAGCTGGCGAATTTTAACTATCTGCATATCGGTGGAATGAGCTTCTGGACACCGTA
>OOCN01001003.1_pt1 | contig 20517 bp, 13 predicted proteins | sample 1671361 | NCBI WGS metagenome assembly OOCN01 (sample SAMN06348149, study PRJEB24527) | human gut metagenome | biome: human gut; feature: ankylosing spondylitis patient; material: feces | host: Homo sapiens | place: China | collected 2015-10
CCGACATCATAAATAAATTAGCTTGTCTCATATTTTAAAATGACTGTTTAGTAAATTTTTTATTAGAATAACCGGACAAATATACGATAATAAAACGATTTTACTTATCTTTGTTCATTATAAAATATCCAGTATTGAATCATGAATGTATATAAACCGGAAATAGCGGAACTTTTATTGCTGGTCGAAAAGAAATATGGAAAATCTTTGCGGACGACTACCGATTTTGAGGAGTTTTCTTTTTATTTGCAGAATCACTCATGGGGGAGAATTTCAACTTCTACACTGAAACGTTTGTGGGGATATGTAAATGATATGCATACACCACGTATGCAGACACTTGATTTATTATCCCGCTTCGTTGGTTTTGACTTATTCAGTACTTTCTGTAGTTACTTGAAGAGTAGCAGTGCGTACAATTCTTCATTTTTTTCCGCCTGTCAGGTGATGGCAAGCGAGCTTGCTCCCGGAGCGGAAGTTGAAATCGGATGGTCGCCCAATCGTTATCTACGCTTGCTTTATAAAGGAAAGGCTTTGTTCGAAGTGCGTGAGGCACGTCAGTCTAAGTTGCAAAAAGGAGATTGTTTCGAGACTTCCGCTTTCTTGAAAGGACAACCTTTGTTTTTGCCATACGTTTTACGTGATGGAGTTCGTACTTCGCCATTTATTGCTGGACGGAACGGTGGTCTTACTTTATTGAACTGTATTGGTAATGAGTGACGATACTTTTACTTCCGGTTTTATAGGGGAAACAACGCCTGCTGTTGACGTGGCTTTTACTGATATTCAGGAAATATATACCTCCCGTTCAGGATGGAATCGTTTGTTCCGTTGCCATCGGCATGGTAAGTTGCATGTGTTGAAAGCTTTGCAGCCGATGTATAAAGGAACGGCTTTTTACGAACAGGCTCTTAAAAAAGAATTCAATATTGGTTATCAACTAGAACATCCTCATATTTGTCGTACATTGGGATGGGAGAGTGTACCGTCTATAGGGTGCTGTATCCTGTTGGAATATGTTGACGGAGTCACTTTGAAAGAGTTTATGCAGCAAGGCAAACTGATTCGTCCGGTGGCGGTCAAGATCATCGACGAACTGTGTAGTGCCTTGCAATATATCCATAGCAAGCAGATTGTCCACCGTGATTTAAAGCCGGACAATATTCTGATTACACACAATGGTAACAATGTGAAACTGATTGATTTCAGCCTTTCCGATTGTGATGATTACGATGTGTTGAAGCTTCCTGCCGGCACACGTTATTATCTTGCCCCCGAGATGTTGCAACCGGATGTGTCATTGGATTTGCGTGCTGATATTTATTCGCTTGGAGTAATTATTGGTGAGATGGCTACAGCATTAAAAGACAAACAGTTGGCATCTGTTTCGCGCAAGTGTACCCGTAGAAAGCGGGAAAAGCGTTATGCGTCTGTTGTAGAGGTGGCAAACGCCGTTACTACGTCTCGCAGGAAAAGGCTTTATATGGGGATGGTTGCTGCAGTGTTGGCAGGAGCAGTCTGTGTAGGTGTTTATGCTGTTGCAGGTGACTTGTTGCCGGTCTCTTTCTCTTCTTCTCCCTCTTTTTATCCTGTCTACGGAAATCAGGTCTGTAGTGAAAGTTGTCTTCGCCTGCTTGCATCTGAACGGATGCGAATGATACATGCTGCCGATTCGTTGGCGGACGAACGTTATTGGAAGGCAGATAGCCTACAACTGATGCAGCAACTGAAAGCTGCGCTGGATACTGAATATCCATTACCCGAGTTGCGAGAGTCTACAGCTTATAAGTGTCGGTGGGAAGGACTTCAACAAGAGGCGGAACGCCAGTTAAAGCAGATTAAGTCGCTGGTCCGACAACGTTAAGCCCCCATACAAAAGAACGTTTCATGTGTAGGAAATAGTTGTTTCATCAGTAGGAAACAACTGTGCCATCGGTAGGGAATTATTGTTTTATCGGTGTGAAACTGTTGTTCCAAGCAGGCGTGACACTCATTCGCCTGTAGCTTCGATCATTTTAATGTGTTGAAACTGTTTCCATGTGGAGTGGTTTCTGTATATCGGCAAGCTCTCCGCAGGGACATGTAGAATACAGTCGGTAAAGATGTTTTCCGTTCCGCTGAACGTGTTCGATTGGCAGACGGGAGGAATGACTGCTTTTACGTATATATGCTGGAGCGGGCATCCGTCGAAACAATAATCCGAGAGAGCTTCACAGTCACTACCCAGTGTGACAGTCGTGAGATTTTGGCATTGCTGGAATATCCCGAGCGGCACATTCCGCAACCCGTCCGGCAGTACGATCGATTCTATTTCGGAAGCATAGAAAGCCAGCTTTCCGATACTTGTAACTGAACCGGGCAATATGATAGACCGGATTTTGCATTTTTGTAATGCGTATTCTCCGATACTCTTCAGAGTGGGAGAGAGACGTAGCTCATCTTTCTCCATTCCTTCGGGAAACCACACAAGTGCTTCACCGTTTTTGCTGTACACCACCCCGTCTATGCTGCTATATTCAGAATTTCCTGTAATCACGGACAGGTGTTCGAGATGGCGGCATCCGCTGGAAGGAGTCAGTTCCTTTGTACTTCCCGGAATGGAAAGTACTGTCAGTGACGTGCAGTTGCGGAAGGCATTCTGTTCAATCACCAACGTATTTTCCGGAAGTTTGATTTCCGTCAGTATATCCAGTTCACCGAACATTCCGTTGCCGATCGTATGTTCTGTTGTATACCGCGATTCATCGTAAGACAATCCGCCTGCGATGATGAGTGCATCCGTCAAATCCAACTTCTGCAACTGTCCCTTTGTCTGGTTGCCACGTACGTCTTTTCCACACATTTCTCGGATGAATCGGAGGTCTGTCCCGTTCAGCGGACCTGTGATACTTAGTTGTGTATAGTCGTCTTTGCCGTCCTCTCCGATAATTTTGGGCAGCATGCCTGCATTGATGAGGTTTACTGCATCACTGGTGCAAAAATGGTACGGTTCACTGTAAGTTCTTCCGTTTCTGTTTTCGGCGAAAGCCTTCACTGTATATTCGGTGTACTTTTTCAAGTGGTTGATATGAAGTCGCCATTGATTGTCGGTTGTCAGGAATGCGTTTGTTTCCAGCTCTTGTCCATCGGCGGAAACATAACAGAAGCCGCAGGATGTCACAGGGTCGCCGCCGTCGTCTGTGACAGCACATAACAGAATGATACTGATGGGGCCTTGTCCCAGAAAGGTGATGGGGGCTATCCGGGGACGTTCGTTGGGAAAAGTGGTGAAATGATAGGTGGGACTTTGCCGCATATACATTTCGTTTCCTGCTTCCAGACAGTAATAATAGGTGGTTCCCGGTGTCAGGTTTTGTAGTTCGGTAGTGACAAGACCATTTGGCTGGAAATATTCTTCACTTTTTGCCATATCCGGTGAAGTGCCGTAGCGGAAACGGTAACGGTCGGTATGGCTATGGGGCGGGACATTCACTGTACCGGTAAGACGGGCGCTTGTGCGGGTAATGTCCTGTGCTTCGTGCAGGATGATTTCCGGTGCCGGATTATTAGGGCGGTTCTCGTCACTGCATCCTGTTGAGAGCAGGCAACAAGCGAAGAGAGTCAGGAAACAAGTGATTCTTGTATGCATATTTCAATCAGTATGTCTTTTGTGCAATTCTACATTCTTACTAAAGAAGGCGGTCATAAACGAATACCCAGTCCGAGGTTCACCATCCAGTATCTCCCGCCTGTGGTGATGGCGCCGGCGGAAAAGGCAAGCCTTTGTAGTCGGAGCATGACACCTGCTTCAGCGGTGAGTCCTTGGGATGAATAATCGCTGTTGCGCAGGTGAGTTCCTTCGTCCGTTTGCCAGACAACAGTGCGTGCTCCGTAGCCGATACCTTCATAAAGGCAGAAGTTACCGACAATGCGATGTATCCCTCCTGCGGTGAGTGCGTAGTATGACCTTTCGCTCTTTCCGGTGTAGTAGGGTGGAAGTGTGCTGCCGGGTAGTAGTCCGTTCTTGTCACATTCCTGGCCGTTGGTATCGGAGGTGGTACGGAAGTCGCTCAATGCGTGCAGGTATATTCCATGCCGCCGCATCCAGGCAAGGCGTATACCACTTGTCGCTTCCTGACGATGAAGTCCGATGCTCGGCATAATCAACCATGTGGCTTTCTCTTTCGGTCGTCGGGGACGTCGCCATTTAGGTACGGGAAGCTGTTGCACAGTCAGTTTGTACGTGCGCGGATAACTGACGGCGGTGTTCTCCATCGGGGGGATTCTTCTCCGGGGCATGGTGACAGGAGCATTCAGCACTAGTTCGTAGGTCAGGCGCGACTCTAAGGGAGAAGGGAAGCGATAATCACGGAGCACTCCCCATTGCGGGTGCTTGATAGTAATTTGCGTAGTGCCGTGTGGGACGTATATCCACGTTTCTCCGACATCATTTTTCCTTTTCACCACTCCCAGGGGAGTGGAGAACGCGAAATCACGGCTACCTACTATTTTGATGAGTGCACAGGCTTCATCGTTCAGGTCTTTCACAGGCTGAATATAAGCACTGATGTCATTGGGCAGTTGCCGGAAACTTTGTACGGAGAACTGTTGCGCGTGCATAGCTGAAAAGATAAGTAGCATGACGGTTGTCAACATGTACCTTCTCGTATTCAGTATGCCCCTTTTTACATCCGGTAACCTTTTCATGCTCAGCAGTTTTCTTCCTATGTTGGGAGTTAATATAGAGATATTCATTGCAGATTGAAATTACGTATGTTGAAAATTTCGTCTTCCGGCAGTGGCGTCCGGTCATCCAGCATTCGGGGTTGCCACGTGCGTACATGAATCAGTGGGGTGGCTTCATCTCTGAAATCCCACAGCAAGAACAGATAACCGTCGTCCGAATAGAGATCGGAGCTGTATTTTTGGCGTAGCGTGACTCCGTATAACCCCTCTTGTGTGGGGTGCCGCATTATTTTGAAGTCACTGAACTGCAGATTGATTTCTTTGTTTTGTTTGAACAATACTTTCAGGCGTTCCAGATAGGTATGTTTGCTTTTGATGTTATATTCCACTTGGTGTTGTGGCAGGGATTTCCCGTCTGTCCGGGGAGTACTGCGGATGACTTTGCCGACGATAATTAGTGCTTCTTCGCTGAACAGTTGTGTCAGGAAGTCGATATCCTTGGTGGTGTACGATGTGCGCAGATGTTCCACATAGTTGAGTATCACCTGTCTGTTTTCCGCATCCGTTTCGGCTAGTTTTCCGGATAGTATTTTCCTTGCTTCGGCATAGAACGGATTTTGTTTTCCGATGTTCTTCCATTCATCACTGCTGATGATGCAGGTGGTGTGTGGGTTTCCTGCGGATGGCTCGTTGCTTTGGGAGTTCTTTTCCGATGACGAAGCGGAAACTGTTCCCGTCTTTTCCGGTCTGTTCGTAGAATTGTTTTCTTCATTTTTTGTCTTTGTATTTTTTCGGACGAAGACTTGTGGAACAAGTTGCAATGCGGAAGGATCTTCAGCGATATAGTGGTATGTTCGGTTGTCGGCAGGCTTTCCTTGTCGGTCTATCCATCGGCATTGAGTCTCGGAACGTACGATGGCAAGTTCGGAAGGATAGAAAGTCGATATCCGTTCATGGCTCTTGTTTGTTTCTCCTAAATTATTCCCTTTAAAGTCAGTGAGCTGCCATTCGTTGTCGGTACGCAAGCACACACGGTCGTTGTCAACGATGAATCCTTCTTTGTATGTGGGAGCAATTAGTAATTTCCCTTGGCGGTCGATGAGCCCTGCGCCGTGGTCGGTATGGATAATGGCGGCATTGTGACGGAAGCGAAAGGCTTCGCGGATGCTGTCCGGCAGGAAGATTCCTTCCTTTCCTGTGGTGCTTAGATAGCAACATTGCCTGCTTTGACAGTTATTGTATTTTATCAGTCCGCATGCCGGTTGTGGGTCAAGTAGGGCAGGCGTATCTTGAATTTGAATGCGTACGTTTCCGGACAGGTCGATAAGTTGGTAGCTGGTCTCACCCTTATCATTCGTGTTGCCTGTCAGTGCCAAGCCTTCGTGGAAGTCATACGCTTGATCATATATAGGTGGGATGAGGATGTTCCCTCGAGTATCCATATAGCCGTACTTCCCTTTTCGGGTGCAGAACAAAGCTCTGCCTTCGGCAAAGTTATGTGCCAATACGATGTCGTAATGCAGGCTTATTCCGATATTGTTGATGCTTTGTCCTTTCCGGTCGATGATGAGGATAGGGGAGTCTGGAAACTCCTGTGCCAGTGTGACGTCTTCAAAGAAATGTCCGATTTGCGCAAATCGCCTTGCACTGGTGGGGTGTGTCGGATGTTTTAATTCGTAGAGTTGATAATATCCTTTTTCGTCCGGCAGACTGAACATTCCATTGACCACTGCTGACGGTTGGCGAGTGAAGCTTCCGGAAGGGATTTCAATCTTTCCGCTGGTGGAGATAAGTCCCCAGTTGTCTCCTTCGTTTTCCTGAAAAGGCAGTGCGTTGATTTCTATACTGTCCGATTTGCATCCGGTATATAACACTGCAAACAGGCTTGAAAGAAGGATAGAAGTGACAATATACTTCAGTTTGTCGTTCATTGATAGTTAACTTTTAAAACCCCTGTTGCAAATATAAACATATTACAAGAAAATTCACCACAGATTGCACAGATTTCCACAGATTAATCTATATTCCACATGATTGGAGGGAAAAGCCGATAGTAACTAAATACTCCTCCTTCAAGAAGGAGGAGTATTTGTAGAGGGAGGTGGTAAGTGAATACATAAATTTATATACAATTGTGAACCAGTTAATTGCCGTGTTTATCACTCTGCCCTCCAGCCCCCCTTCTTTTTGGAAGAAGGGGAATCTATGCGGATGAATGTACTTATCCAACCTATAGAAAACTATTTAATCTGTGAAAATCCGTGTAATTCGCGGTGAAACCTAAATTATGATTCTTCTGTTGTTTCCCAATTTTCAATTTCACCGCCAATTTCAATCTTCACTTGTTCAGGGTTTTTCGTGATAGTCAGTGATACAATATGATGCATTCCCGACTTGAAGACGAATGCACTTTCCATAAGATATGACACGCCTCTCATCACTACCTCTACCAGCGGACGGCGGTTGGTGATTCGCTGCGGAACGACGATAGCGGTGTATCTGTTGTCTCCTGCTGCCTTTGCTTTCAGTGTGGCTTCCGTACCGTAGAGTGTTTTGGTAGCTATCCCTGCAGCAAGGTCGATGGTAGCATTGGGTACGGTGTTGTGAATGAACACTTCGGCATCCTGCGGTAGTTCATCGCCTTCGTAGTCTTCGCCTTTGATAAGGCGCACGGTAAGTTTGCTCATGCAATGCTTGAATTTCAGTGCCACGGCATCATTGCCGGCAGTCTGTTTCTTTGCTGATGCCCATAGGAAATCGCTGGCTTCGTAGCCTCCCAATGCGTCGGTCGTGCCTGTTGAGCTTTGGTCGGCTGCCACGCGGAATTCCATTTCGTCTGTCGACAAGATGGGAGAGGAGAAGGGATAGTAGGCGTATACGTCATAACTACCGTCGTTCCAGTAGATAGGGCGGGCGGGAGTCCATGTCGTTCCGTTGTAGGTCAGTGAAGCATTGTTCACGTAGTTGCCTCCCACTTGCAGAGGTTCATTTTCTCCGCAGACAAACAGACCGATGCGGTCGTTTGTCTCGAAGTCTGTTTCCGTGGCGCGGCTGGCAGGAGCAGCTTGTTGCTGTGAAGGATGCGCAATCCGGAACTGCATCACGTCGTTCCGTTCCGTCTCCTTACTGCCTGCCGTTTCTTCCTGTCCGCAGCTTACCATCGCCATGCTGGAGAGCAGGCAGATGCAAGCCGTATAGATGGTATGAATCGTTGGTTTCATGTTCTTTTTCCTTTCTTTAATTCCTTTTTCTTTTTCAGTGTTTTTACATGCCTTGTCATTTCAGCGGACTGCCTTTATGAATCTTGGGCGGATATTGGAACGTATGTACGCGGCTTCCTGCATACGGGACATTCATGGCGCGCGTGATGGATCCCGCATCTCCCTTATCATTCTTCACAAAATCTTCGAACGAATACTCTTCGCCTGCATACTTCTTGATGCGTTTCACAATAGACTCGCGGCTGATGGCGCTGTAATACGGAATGTTGTTATTCATACAACTGGTTTGTTCTGAACGGAATACGCCGCGGTTGTGCATGAATCCTCCTTCGTAGATGTCTACCCGGTCACTGTAACGTTCGTCAAATATCAGATGGCTCCAAGGTACTTCGTGCATTTTGCCTGTCAGTGAGAGGTTGTCATACCAGCCCAAGGCTTTGGCACTGTTAAAATCGTTTGTGTGTCCGCAGCAAGTACACTTACAAAAATCTATAAACGCATTATGATAGATATATTCATCGCCCAGTTTACCGAATCCGTGTCCACCGGCTTCGTGCTGAATGAGTCCGCGTGCATCATATGGATAGTCGTCGGTACTCATGGGACAGAAAGCAAGGGCGGAACCGTCACTCCACATTTCACAGATACCACCGTAGTCGGTAGAGTTAGGAATCATGATAAGCAATGTCTGATTCAGATTCTCTTTAGTCACAGCTGGAATCTTTAGTGCATAGTTAAAGACAGCTTCGTAATTACATTTTAAACCTACGCCACCTGTATAAGTGGTTTCAAATTTAGTATAACGAATGGTATTGACGGTGCCTATACCGCTTTCGAGTGAGACGGGAATGGCTGTATGTACATTGAAATAATCACGATAAGTAGTGTAAGGTTCGATGGCGAAGAAATGTTCTACCTGCTTCTGTATGGCCTCCATGTAATTGCCTTCAGCGATGTCTTTGGCATTGTATCCGTCACCCAAGAATACAAGGTTGATACCACCGTTGTTTCCTTTGGTAGCCTTTTGCAAAGTGATGATTTCGTCTTCACTGTATTGGTAGTCATATTGAGAGACGGAACATTTTGTAGTATAATCCTTGTCTTTCAGCCTGAATATGATTTCTCCACTACGTCTTTCGGTAGTACCTTTGGGCATTTCGTCAATGGTCAAGGTTAATTCTGTTTTTTTAGATCCACTCGTTGAGGATAGACTACACCAGTCAGGTATACTTTCTACCTCCCAGTCACCTTCTGCATTCAATATCAGGTAGCGTGTGCATCGGGTATTAAGGGCATTGGCAAGAGCGGGACGACAGATTAATTCATGATGAGCACCTATACGCTTAAATTCATTCCAACCTACTGCTGTCTGATAGTCTGCAACAGCGGATTCGGGCACTTCAACGGTGAAGTTCTCTTTGGCAACTCCGTTGAAAGCACTAGCAAACATGTATGGAGGGATAGTGCTTTGGCATACGATGGAACCAATACCAAAACAGTTTTCAAATGCACTGCTTCCAATATTTTCTATACTTTTGGGAAGAATGAGGCCTTCTAATGAAACACAATTACCGAATGCACTTGAACTGATAGATATGATATTATTGGGTATTTCTAAAATTCCTAAGATGCGTGAATTATTTGCGAATGTAGCTTCATTAATTACTTCCAACTTTGAGGGAATTCTAAGCTCACCGGAAAAGTTACAACCGTTAAATGCATTTGTACCTAAATTAACTAAATTTTTGGGTAAAATTAGTTCACCTTTAAAGGAACAGTTAGAAAATGCTCCTTGTTCTATGGAGGTAATTCCGTCATGCAAGTTTAGTATACCATTAAGTCCTTGACAGTCAGTAAAAGTGCTTCTTTGAATCTTAGTAATAGTTTGTGGTATTGATAAAGAGCCGGACAAAGAAATGCAACTATAAAAAGCTCCTGAACCCAAATAAGATAATTTGTCGGGTAAATTGAGTTCTCCATATAAATTTCTGCAATATTGAAAGGTGTAGTCTCCTATGTATCTTAGGTTAGAAGGAAACATAAGTTCACATGTAAAAGAACTGTAGCTGAACGCATCACCCCCTATTGATTTTAATGTAGAAGGAAAATGTAGAGAACCGGTTAGAGATTCACACCGCGAAAATGCGTAGGGAGCAATTTCTTCTACTCCTTCTGGAATGCATAAGGATCCTGTTAGAGAACTACAATTATAAAATGCATAATTTCCTATTTTAACTATTTTTTCAGGTAACACCAAATGTATGAGAGTTTTTTTCGCTTGCATTGCTTCAGAGGGTATTTCGTATTCTTTATGTCCAGAAACAGCTTCAATCTTCACCTCTTTCAAATTTAGCGACTGTAATCGGCTCATCTCATCCCTCATAAAATAGAAATCTTCCGCATTAATCTCCCCTGTAATCTTCAGATTCTGCAATTGCGTATAATCCTTATTCGCTGCCGTGATACACTCTTTCAACGTCCCCGCCTTTTCCACATTAATCACAATATACTCCTTGGCGGTAGCTTCATGCGAAGCCATATCATTTTCCCATGCCGTAATAGACTCATCAATGAGTTTAAACTCATACTGTCCGCTTGCTTCCTTCTTATTCACCTGAATAGTGAAGTTGTGCATTTTCCCGGCTATGTACGTGAATGCTTCTTCCTTCTTGAATGTGTAAGGCATTCCATCTACCGTAATACTGAAAAGCACTTTTCCTGCTTCCACAGTCTGTGGAACCACAATGGCGCGGAATTCATTGTCTTTACAGAATGGGATAGTCCCTGTCTTGGCAACTTCGCCTGTAGCAGTCACATTACCCGTGGCGAGGTCAATCACCGAACTACGCTTGGTGTTCAGAACCAGTACTTGTTTCTCCAGTTCTATCCATGCTCCTTCGGCGAATCCCTCGCCCTCTTTCAAGGTAATGCGGGCATTACTCATCTTGTGCCGCAATGGCAGTCGGATTACTTTTTCCGTAGGTGCTACGTCCGCTGCCTTTCCCCAAAGGAAGTCACTTGCTTCGTAACTTCCCATTTCATCCCCATTATTTTTCGTTTGATCTTTTTTTACTTCAAATGTATATGCATTTACATCCGTTGGCGTGCCGTATGGGTAATACCCATAGATATCAACATGTGTCCGGTCGTCCTTCCAGTAGACGTCGTAGGCAGAGTTCCACTTATAGGCCGCTTCATCAAAAGTGTGCGGAACATTCGTTCCCCGGTTACCGTTGTTTGCCAATGTTCCCGGTGTGTTCCCGTTATAGTCAACGATATATACGCCCATGATGTCGCCATCGCAGAAACCATTGTCATTGACACGGGTCACTGCCACCTGATCTATTTCTCCCGACAGGGATATGACATTCGAATCCTGTCTCCGTGAGACGCCTTCCGTTATTTCATTGTCGTTGCACGACATAAGCACCAATGCCGATACAGCACTGAATACTATATATTTATGCCATTCTCTTCTCATACGTCTGTCTGTTTTATTCGGCTACGCCACCATTATCTATATCGTCATCTTCCCAAGCCCCAATGCCGACATTAATACCATTGCTAGTCTTGCTCACGGTCACGGAGAAAGTATGCCTTTTTCCTCCGACGAAAGTAAATTCCTTGTTGAGATTGAAGTCTCTGCCATCAATATTGACGGTGATGAAATTATCTCCCGAAGCTGTTTGAGGTACAACCAGCGCTTTGTACGAACGGTTATTCCCGTTTTCGAGCGGAAGAATTATTTTTGCTGTTCCCGTTGCCGTAGCTGTGCCGTTGGTGAGGTTGACAGTTGCTCCGGTCTTTATTCCGTTCATTTTTACGTTTATGGTCGATTGTGCCAGAATTTCGTCTGTGAATCCGTTGCCTGCCTTCACGTTGATAACTGCACAACTGAAAATATGCTTGGTCGTAATGCTGACAGCATCTTCCGTAGGTGCCACTCCCGAAGTCTTGCCGTACAGGAATTCACTTGCCTTGTATGCCTGTTCGGTAGACTGATCTTCTTTCACGGAGAAAGAATGTGCGGAAATGTCCGAAAGTGTAGCATACGGAAAATAACAGTAGAAATCCGCCTTGGTGTTTTCATCTTTCCAAAAGATTTCTTTGTCCGGTATCCATGCACCGTCGTTGCCGTACGTGAATCTCATGTTATTCACATGATTGCCGTTGTTTTGCAATGTTCCCGGTGTTGTGCCGTTGTAGTTCACGACATACAATCCGATTTTGTCCTGGCTCTCATAGCCCCAGTCAGTGACGCGAGTATGAACGCTTTCTTTTGCGTTGACACTTACATTACTTGCTACACAATTCAATGTGATGGGAATCTGTTTTACAGGCACTTCAGGTATCTTCGTTTGCTCCTCTTCCCCTGCCGAACAAGCACTTAATAGTGCCAAAAGACAACTTCCCCCTCATAGATGAAATTTCATAATGATTAGTTTTTTAATGTTTACTGCAAAGGTAGGAGGTTGTCTTATTTAAATCAAGTTCATAATGGTTCATAAGGAGTAAATTTTTAAATCTTTTTTTTCTGCCAGTCTCCTTTCTTCATATACCAGTAGCAGAACAACAGTATAAAAGTACCGTACACACATTCCGTTGTCCAGGCAAAAGCGACGTCCATCCGCAGGTACATAATGAAATATGCAGAGTATGTGACATAGATAGCCAGTACACAGAGTTCCATAGCCAATGCAGTCCGCGTATTTCCTGTTCCTGATACCGATTGGAAATACACATTGGCAGGCACCAGTACCAGATAGGCAGAGCATAGTACCCACAGTGAAGGTACGGATGCCGCCCTTAAATCCGGGATGTCTGTATAAATGCGCAGAATCAGATCCGGGAATAAGCAGAAGAATACCAGGATCGGCAATACAAAGATATATCCGATACGGATATGCTGTTTGATAGTTCCCCGTACACAATCCTGTTCGCCTGCACCGATCAGGTTACTTACCAACGAACCGCAGGTGGAAGCAAATGCCATTGCAATCATAAACGGTATCCCCGACACGTTGCGGATGATGTTGGCAATCGCCAATGACCGCTCTCCCAAATGTTCCACAAACAAGAAGAACATGAACCAGGTAGACAAAGAAACGAAATTCTGAATCATTGTCCACACAGAAACATTCAGTATGCGTTTCAGTGTTTTTCCATGGAATTTGGGCAATATGTTCAACGCATATTTCTTGCAGTCAATTTGTTTCCATGTATAGATGATAAAGAAAATCACCGATACCATTTCGGCCAGTGACGAACCGATGGCAGCACCGGCAATTCCCAGTTGCGGGAAACCGAATTTACCGAAGATCAGGATATAGTTGAATACCACGTTCGAAAGCACCATTACGATAGAGTTCAGTGTCAGTGTTTTGGTTTGTGTTGTACCTACAAAGAAGGCGCGGAACATGACCATGACAAAAGAGAAGAAGAACCCATACACACGCCAATGAATATAACTTTCGGCTGCATCGTAAATGTGAGGAGACGAAATGATATTCTTTAAGATATATGGTGAAAATACGATGGAGAATGTGAATAAAATCACTGCCATGGCAAGCAGGAAATAAATGCCCTGATAGAAAATCGGTCCGATTTCCTTGTAGTTCCCTTCTCCGTTGCGGCGGGCGATTAAGATCTGTGCGCCGATGCTGAAGCCGAATGCCATCATGAAGATGGCGAGATAATATACCCCTGCGATAGCAGAAGCACCCAGCTCGATTTCTCCTACACGTCCCAGGAAGGCCGTGTCCGTCATGCCGATCATTTGCTCCATAATCAGACTGATCAGGATAGGGAAGGTGATCGTCCAGATTTGTTTATACGAATATTTAGTTTTCATCTTATTATATTGTTTAGAGAAAGAAAGCCGGGCAACCAAAATAGGGTGTCCGGCTTTCTTAGAATATGATTCAGGAATAATTCCTTATTTTTTATTCTGTCTTTGCTGTTGCAGTAGCTCTTGTTGCTTTTGCATCGCTTCCAGGCGGGCAGCAAATCCGGTCTTTTTCATTTGTTTCGGGTCCTTCTTTTTCGCTTCAAGAATAGCCAGCAATTTAGTTTCGTCGGTCGTTTTACGAAGCAGAATCATAGTACCCACGCTAATCAGCGTTGACACGAAATAGTAATAGTTCAAACCTGACGGATAGTCGTTCAAGACAAACAAGAACATAATCGGCATCAGGTACATCATCCATTTCATAGCCGCCATTTGTGGCTGCGCTCCGGTATCCTGCATAGACATCGTGTACTTCGTGTTCAAGATGTTGGTCACCGTCATCAGCAAGCAGAACAAGCTAAGGTGGTTGCCCAGGAACGGAATATGGAATGGGAATGTGATGATAGCGTCATAAGTAGAAAGGTCGTCCGCCCACAAGAAACTCTGTTGACGCAGCTCGATAGCACTCGGCACGAACATAAACAAAGCCATCAGGATAGGGAACTGCAATAACATCGGCAGACAGCCGCCCATCGGGCTTACCCCGTACTGGCTGTAAAGACCCATCACCTCCTGCTGTTTCTTCATTGCATCTTCCTGCTTCGGATATTTCTTGCTGATTTCGTCAATTTTCGGTTTCAATACACGCATCTTGGCAGAAGACATATATGTTTTCCAGGTAGCCGGATAAACCACGACTTTCACCATGATAGTCAGAATCAACAGTACGATACCCATGCTCAATCCCCAGCCGGACAACCAGTCGAATACGTTGATTGTGATAAACTGGTTAATCCAGCGAATCAACGGCCAGCCCAAGTAAACCAGTCTGTGAAGTTCCCATTTCTCGTCGCGGCCTTTATCCAGCGCTTTCAGCGTCTTAAAGTGGTTCGGACCGAAATAGAAATACATCTCTGTCGGTTCTTTGCCTGTCGGATCAAAGAAAGTATTCATTTCAGCAGAATAATCTTTGATATATCCGCTTCCTTGCTGCTCCATTTTTGACTTTACGGAAACCTTGTCGAAATCCTGTTCAGCAATAAATACAGAAGAGAAGAACTGATTCTTGAAAGCTACCCAGTCAATGCGTCCCGGCAAATCCTGACTATCATCTTTGGCAGCAGACAAATTGTCTACATTGTCACCTGTTACTTTATAAGTCAGTTCCGACAGACGATTCTCATAAGTGAATCCTTTTTCCAGTTGGCGGGCGCGTTGTGACCAGTCGATGTCCACATACTTGGTGCTTGCCAACTTGTTTTCCATGCCTGTCGCTTTGATTTCAAAGTTCATCAGGTAGCTATCCGGTTTCAGCGTATAGATGAAATCGATATAGCTTGCGCTATCCGCAGCCAGACGCATGGTAACACTACTATCCGTCTTGTTTACAGCTTCAAAGAAATAATCTTTGGTCTGGATGGCTCCTGCTTTGTTGTAGAAGTTGAAGTTCATCGAAGCATCATCGCCGTCGAACAACATAATCGGCGTCTTTTTGTCCTGTGCCATATAATTCTTCAACATGGCTGAATAGACACGTCCGCCTTTTGTTGCGAAAGTAATTTCCGCTACATTATTCTGGATGCTGATTTTAGAATCGGTCCCATGCAAGGCATTGAAAAACAAAGCAGAAGAATCGGCAGCCGATGCAACCTCTTTTTGGCTGTTAGCCAGCGCAGCTTCTGTTTTCGCCTTCAACGCTTCCTCCTGCTGCTGTACTACGGCAATAGAGTCATAGTATCTTTTTTGTGCAGCTATCTGTTCCTCGCTTGGACGACTCAAAAAGCTGAATCCTACCAATAATATGCCTATTAGAACGAGACCTGTGATGGTGTTTTTATCCATTCTTATTTTAATTACAAATTATAAAATTACAAACTACCGGTCGTTTACCGCGTATCGTTAGCCTTTTGCCGTTGTTTTTTCGTTTTCGATAGCAGCCTTCACGAATGCCACGAACAACGGATGAGGGTTCAGTACCGTACTGCCATATTCCGGATGGAATTGTGTACCGACAAACCATTTCAAAGCCGGGATTTCAACGATTTCTACCAGATCCGATTCCGGGTTGATACCTACACATTTCATGCCGGCAGCTTCATATCGGTCTTTATAGTCATTATTGAACTCATAGCGATGACGGTGACGTTCCTGAATATGTTCTTGTCCGTAAGCCTGATATGCTTTCGAACCTTTCTGCAATACACATTCGTAAGCACCCAGACGCATCGTACCACCCATGTTGGTGATTGCTTTCTGTTCTTCCATGATATCAATCACGTTGTGCGGAGTCTTTTCATCCATTTCACGTGAGTTGGCATCAGCGTATCCCAGTACGTTGCGTGCAAATTCGATGGCGATGCATTGCATACCCAGACAAATACCGAAAGTCGGAATGTCATGCGTACGTGTATATTTGATAGCGACAAACTTGCCGTCAATACCCCGTTGGCCGAATCCCGGACCGATCATAACACCTGCCATGCCTTTCAAAGCTTCACCTACATTTTCATCTGTCAGTTTCTCACTGTTTACGAAATGAACTTCCACTTTGCGGTCATTGTAAGTACCTGCCTGCGATAAAGCTTCGCGGATAGACTTATAAGCATCCTGCAAATCGTATTTTCCAACTAGTGCAATATTGATCGGTTCTTTTGTCTCTGCAGCGTGACGACGTTCCAGGAATTTACGCCATGGGCCTAATCCTGGAGTTTCTCCTACCGGCAGTCCCATCTTTTCGAGGATAGTGCTGTCCAGTCCTTGCGCCTGCATCAGGATAGGTACTTCGTAAATTGTTTCTGCATCGATAGACTGCACAACGGCTTTATCATCCACATTACAGAATTGTGCCACTTTCTTGCGCAGTCCGTCGCTTAGCGGATGTTCGGCACGCAATACCAGTACATCCGGCTGGATACCCACACTTTGGAGCTCCTTTACAGAATGTTGCGTCGGTTTTGTTTTCAACTCTCCGGCAGCAGCAAGATAAGGAACATAAGTCAAGTGTACACAAAGAGCGTTCTTACCAAGTTCCCATTTCAACTGACGGATACTTTCGAGGTAGGGGAGTGACTCGATGTCACCTACCGTACCACCGATTTCAGTGATTACAAAATCAAACTTGTATTTATTACCAAGCAGTTTTACATTCCGTTTGATCTCGTCTGTGATGTGAGGAATCACTTGGATCGTTTTACCCAAATAGTCTCCACGGCGTTCCTTGTCAATGACGCTCTTGTAGATACGTCCCGTAGTAATGTTGTTCGCCTTTGTCGTTTGTATACCCAGGAATCTCTCATAGTGTCCCAGGTCGAGGTCGGCCTCGTGTCCGTCTACGGTTACATAGCACTCTCCGTGCTCGTATGGATTCAATGTTCCCGGGTCGATGTTGATATACGGGTCAAACTTCTGAATGGTTACATTATAACCTCTTGCTTGCAGCAACTTACCGATGGATGATGAGATGATCCCTTTTCCTAAAGAAGAGGCAACACCACCGGTGACGAAAATATACTTTGTTTCTCCCACAGCTATAACTGTTTTAATAATTGTTTACTTAGTAGTAATCTTACGAACTTAAAAAGCGCAAAATTATAAAAAAAAGAGGAAGATTGCAGACTTTCGTCTCTACAATTTTATTAAAAAATGCAATTTTGAAAGAATCCTATGATTTCTGAACAAAATAATGTAGCTTTGCAGCCTAAACCATAGACAAATATGATGAGAATTACTACTTTATGTTCAGCGTTTATCCTGTCAATCTTATCGTTATCGCTTTTTGCGCAGGAACCAGTCGAGACTGCTTCACTTCCGACTGACTCTCTGCAGCCTGCCCCTGAAGTGATTAAACCAGCTAAAACGGTCAAACCTTCGGCAGTTGTGGCAAAGGCCAGAGTTGTGAAAGCCGATACGCTTTCGGCAGAGCTTCAGAAATATTTAATGCTAAAACTTAATCTGTCAGGTCCGACTCCGAAATTGGATACTGTTTCTTATTTATATAATAGGTATGTTGCGCAATTGGATTATTTGAATGATTTGTCTGTGCCGCCACGTTATATTCCGTCCGATCCCGATTATTTTCGTCTGTTTACACCTTTGGCATATTATTATGCTCCGATGGCTCAATACTCGAAGCTGGAATGGAAACCCATGCAATTGGATACCACTCCTCAACTGACGCAAGAGCTTTTGCCATACGATACCCTGGCATTTACCAAAACTCAACGTGCCGAGAAGATAGTCAACAGCGCGTTGATGGATCTTTATTTGGCGCGTCCGGAATTAGTTGTCACTACGGAGGATCGTATTATGAGTCGTGACGTGTTCCGTCATGATGTGAAGCCGAAAATATCTCCCAAAGCAAATGTTATTCATCTGTTTCAACCGGAAAACATGGATGATAATGTAGGAAAGGCTAATATGAAGATTAGTAGGCCTAACTGGTGGGTGACCGGAGGTAACGGATCGTTGCAGATCAGTCAGAACCACCTTTCGGATAACTGGTATAAGGGAGGTGAAAGTAATTTCTCCGGATTAGCGACTTTTCAGGTTTTTGCCAACTATAATGATAATGAAAAAGTCCTGTTTGAGAATCAACTGGAAGCTAAAGTGGGTATGACCTCCACTCCGTCAGATGAATATCATAAATATCTTTTTAACACCGACCAATTCCGCTTATATAATAAATTAGGTTTGAGGGCTTTCAAGAATTGGTACTATACCATTTCTTCCGAGTTTAAGACACAGTTCTTCAACGGTTATAAAGCTAATAGTGAAGAATTGGTTTCGTCTTTCATGTCTCCGGCAGATTTGGCAGTCAGTGTCGGTATGGATTATAAATTGAGTAAGAAGAAATTTAATCTTTCCGTGTTTATGGCGCCGTTGACTTATAACTTGCGTTATATAGGTGATTCTGAAGTGAATGAAACTAAGTTTGGCTTAGACAAAGGAAAATGCTCTAAAAATGACTTCGGTTCCCAGTTGCAATCGACATTCAACTGGACCATCATTTCTGCAGTAACTTTAGAGTCTCGTCTCAATTACCTGACCAACTACCATTGGGCACGTGTAGAATGGGAAAACACATTCAATTTTGTATTAAACCGTTATCTTTCTACCAAGCTCTATATACATACCCGTTTTGATGATAGCTCCAAGCCGACCGAAGGAGATAGCTTCTTCCAGTTGAAAGAATTGCTTAGCTTCGGTATTAATTATAAGTGGTAATTCGTGTTTCGGGAATACTGATTAAAAGATAAGAAAAGACTGTTTAACTATAAAAGTTATTCAGTCTTTTTTTATGTTCATATCTGTTATATGATGTAATCATTCTTACTACATGCTTTAACTGCATATTTTGATTGGTAAAAAGAAAAGAAAGCATCTTTTTCTTGTTTCTTATTTATTATTTTATCTATCTTTGCAGCAGGAATTATTTCATTGCCTAAGTAGCAATGGAAAAAAAGTGGGGTAAAAATATATGATCATTAGCAAAAATGACGATCGAGAAGTTCTGCCAACAGATGTGATTGGCAGAAGCGTAGCGCACTCTAAACGCTGGTTAGTCGCCATTGTGCGCATTTATCATGAGAAAAAAACAAGTGAACGCCTCACTAAAATGGGCGTTGAAAATTTCCTTCCTATTCAACAAGAAGTTCATAAATGGAGTGACCGTCGCAAAGTTGTCGACCGTGTTGTGCTTCCAATGATGATCTTTGTCCACGTTGATCCACAAGAACAAAAAGAAGTTCTGACCTTATCCGCTATCAGTCGTTACATGGTACTTCGTGGGGAGAGTACTCCGGCTGTAATTCCCGACCAACAAATGTTACGATTCAAATTTATGCTCGACTATTCGGAGGAAACGATCTGTATGAGCACATCGCCATTAGCGCCGGGAGAAAAAATAAGGGTCATAAAAGGGCCATTAGCAGGGCTGGAAGGAGAATTGGTAGATATAAATGGGAAATCAAAAGTTGCAGTCCGACTGACAATGTTAGGATGTGCATGTGTAGATATACCGGTAGGATGTGTGGAGCCGGTTTAGCACTATCAATTGAATTAAAAATTCAAATTACTCAATGAAAATGCAAAAATTAATGGGGGCGCTCATCCTCTTATTGATGTTGGGCGCCGCACCTGTGGCTGCTCAAACTATGAGCGATTCTCAAGTATTGGAATATGTCAAAGAGGGGATTAGACAAGGGAAAGAACAAAAACAATTAGCCTCTGAACTTGCACGTAAGGGCGTGACCAAAGAACAGGCTATGCGTGTGAAGCAGCTTTATGAGCAGCAGAACAATGTCAATGCTTCCAACGCTACCGGTACGGATGTCAATGAATCACGCCTTCGTGAAGAAATGAAGGAGAACACCTCCGATATGCTGGAAGACCATCCGAGTACTCAAGATCTTGCACGTAGTAATCAGGTTTTCGGACGTAACATCTTCAATACCCGTAACCTGACTTTTGAACCCAGTGTCAACATCGCCACCCCTTTAAATTATCGTCTCGGTCCCGGTGATGAAGTGATTATCGACATTTGGGGAGCCAGCCAGAACACTATCCGCCAACAGATTTCTCCTGATGGCACTATCAACATTCAGAAAATAGGTCCCGTCAACCTGAACGGCCTGACTATTTCTGAAGCCAATGACTATCTCAAGAAAACATTAAACAAGATATATA
>OOCN01001007.1_pt1 | contig 20490 bp, 18 predicted proteins | sample 1671361 | NCBI WGS metagenome assembly OOCN01 (sample SAMN06348149, study PRJEB24527) | human gut metagenome | biome: human gut; feature: ankylosing spondylitis patient; material: feces | host: Homo sapiens | place: China | collected 2015-10
GAGGTCTGCCGCGCACACTTTGTACGGACGGTGACGTTCAGGCGGCTTTGCCCCCCGAAAGAGCTGTCTGACGGTCAAAGTGAATCCTCTGTCTTAGACAGGGGAGCTTCAAATGTGCGCGCTCGGGAGGAGATCCATGGGAAGGGGCGGCCTGGACGGGACCGTCCATTCGGGCGCAGCATTCTGTATCATGAAGGCTCCGATCCCCCGGAACGGAACATTCAGGACCAACACACAAACGGAGACAACTCGTGGTTACGCTTCAGGAACTCCAGGCACGTCATTCGCCCGAAAAGCAGGCCCGCATCCGCGCCTTTGCGGAGGAGCTGCTCAAGACCTTCGAAGCCAATCATGCAACATACGTGAACGCCCGCAAAGCGCTTGAGGCCGCCGAGAAGGAGCGCCGCCGCCAGAAGGCGCTTGCACGCAAGCGCGCCAGGGCCGAGGCCGCCAAGCTCAGGGCCGCCAAGGCCAAAGCTGCGGAGAAGGCCGCAAAGGCCGAGGAAAAAGCGAGGGAAAAGGCGAAGGCAAAGGCCTCAGAGGCGCCGAAGGAAAAGACGCAGGCCTGAGCGCCCGCCCGAGAGGTCGGGCGGCGAAGGCAGACAAAAAGCAAACAGCCCCTGTGGGATTCCGCAGGGGCTGTTTGCTTTTAGAAGGTCGGAAAGTCGAACGGAGCGGTGATTTCGAGCGGGCGGCCCGTCATCGGGTGCGTGATCCTGAGTGATGCGGCGTGCAGGCAGAGCCTGTGCTCGCGGGTTTCCTCAAGGAGGCCGCGGGTGCCGTAGAAGGGGTCGCCGTCGATGGGAAGGCCGAGTCCTTCGGGGTGTGCGCAGTGCACGCGCAGCTGATGGGTTCTGCCCGTGCGCGGGTGCAGGGCCACGAGGCTCTTGAGGCCTTCGGGGGTGTCCTCGACGCCGATCACCTCGTAGTCGGTGAGGGCCTCGCGGCCGCCTTCGGAGACGGGCAGCACGCACTGCTTCGGGCGCTCGAACCAGTGAAGCGCGATCGGGAGTGCGATCGAGCCCTGCTGGCGCTCCTCGCCCTCTAGCAGGCCCTCGAGGCGCGCGATGTAGGTCTTCTGTGCGGTGCGGTCGGCGAAGGCGAGGTTGAGGGGCCTCAGGGCCTCCTTCGTCTTGGCGAAGGCGAGCACGCCCGAGGTGCCCATGTCGAGGCGGTGCACGACGAAGAGTTCGCCGCGGGTGCGCTCGAGGATCTCCCTTGCGCTCGTCGTCTCGCTGCCGCCGGGCACCGAGGCGAGCCTCGCGGGCTTGTCGACCACGACCATGAAGTCGTCCTCGTAGAGGACTTCCGGCTCGGCCGTCCCGGCGGGATCCTGCTGGGGACGCGGGGGCTCGTGGGGAATGCCCGCGAGGAGCTTCGAGAGCAGGAATCTTGCGCCCGACTTCGGGGCACAGAAGGTGCCGTCGTGGCGGATGTCCCAGCCCGGAGACGGGCCCCGCCACCAGCTCGTGAGCGCGATGAGCCGGCTCGAATCCCTGAGGGCGGGGTCGGCATTGCGGCGCATCAGAAGGCGCACGCACGGATCGTCGAGTCCGTCGGTGAGAAAGCCGCGCCAGACGGCACGCCTTGCGCGCTGCTCGCGTCCGCCGTGGTCGTCGTCGCGGTCGGGAAAGGGCGCGAAGACCTCGGCGAGCACCTCCCTGAAGGTCGTCCCGCGGCCCTTGCCGTCGACGAGGAGCGCCTCGCGCACGTCCTCGTCCTCGACGCGGGGCTGCACGAGCGCGGCGGTCGCGTCCTGCCAGCGGGTCATGAGCTCGGCCCGCACGGGCTCGAGCAGGGCTTCGGCCCGCACGATGCCGTCATGTTCGACGAGCATCAGGCCCACGCGTCCCGTGAATCCCGCGGGGACGAAGCCCGCAGCCTCGATGCGCCGGCGGGCCTCGAGAACGCAGGGGTCGGGGGCCGTGGTCCAGGGATCGGGAAGCAGGGCGGGGCGCCCGAGGACGAAGGGAAATTCTATGACGAAGGGGACAGAGGAAAGCGGCATGGGCGGACGGCGTCTGGAGGACGTGAAGTCGGACGGAAATGCAGGCATTTTAGACCGGCGGCATCTGATCGGGACTTTCCCGAAGCCCGTGTGGAAGAAAAGGACGGCGGGCATAGAATTTGCGGCAAAGTTGCGCGCCCGCCAGAAAGGATTCGTGCGAGCGTGCGGACTATCCCTTTCAATTCAAACTTGAGGATGGACATCATGACCGAACTGCCTCCGCTTCTTCCCGAGTACCTCGAGCCCGTCAGGGCGCTCTTTGAAAAGCCGCGCGTCAAGCAGGCGATGAAGCTTCTCGACGATGGCGCCGAGGCCGCGATGGTCATGCAGTGCGAGCTCTGCGAGATTCCTGCGCCGACTTTTCATGAAGAGGTCCGCGCCGCCGAGATCGTGCGCCGCATGAAGGCGCTCGGCCTCAAGGACGTGCACGTTGACGAGATCGGCAACGTGATCGGCCGCCGTCCCGGCAGGGGCGACGGTCCGGTGCTCGCCATCGGCGCGCACATGGACACGGTGTTCCCCGAAGGAACGCCGATCAAGGTCCGCCGCGAAGGCGACCGCTACTGGGCGCCCGGCATCGCCGACAACTGTTGCGGCCTGCGCTGCCTTCTTGAGACGATCCGCGCCTTCGAGGAGACGGGCGTTGAGACCGAAGGCGACATCTGGTTCGTCGGCACCGTGGGTGAGGAGGGCAACGGCGACATCCGCGGCTCTAAGCACCTTTTCAACGGCACGAACCATATCGACGGCTTCCTCGCCGTGGACAACGCCGACATGGGTCGTCTGCTTTACGCCGCCATCGGCAGCCATCGCTACCGCTTCACGATCACGGGTCCGGGCGGCCACTCCTGGACGAACTTCTCGGAATGCCCGAGCGCGGTCCACGCCATGTGCCTTGCGGGCGCGAAGGTCGCGCACGTGAAGGTGCCCGAAGGCCCGAGGACTACGTTCACGATCGGCACGATCAAGGGCGGCACGAGCGTCAACACGATCGCCGCCTCCTGTCAGGTCGACGTCGACATGCGCTCGCTCGACGACGGCAATCTTGCCGCGCTCGAAGCCATGATCTTCAAGTGCTTCGAGGAAGGCGTGGCCGAGGAGAACGCCATCTGGGGCGTCACGGATCCCGCGAAGCAGGTCAGGCTCGAAGTGATCATGATCGGCGACCGTCCGGGCGGCCAGCGTCCGCACGACTGCCCCGTCCTCCAGACGAGCCGCGCCGCCATGGACTGCCTCGGCCTCGAGCTCAAGCGCTACACCTGCTCCTCGACCGACGCCAACAAGCCCGTGAGCCTCGGCATCCCCGCCACCTGCCTCTCGGGCGGCGGCGCGATGTACCGCACCCACACCGTCGACGAGTACTACGACGCCATCCACATCGAGGAAGGCCCCAAGATGGTCTTCCTCACGGCCTGCGCACTCGCGGGCGCCGAGGGCATGAAGGCGCTTCTCCCGAAGCTCCCTGCCGCCTGAGCCTGAATCCGATTCCGTCTTCCTTATCGAAGACGACTGAAGGGGCCGCCCGCGAACGTCCGCAGGCGGCCCCTTTTCACGAAGTTTCGGGAGAGCGGGCGTCAGCTGCGGCGAAGTCCCTCTCGGAACGAGCGGAAACCCGCTTTCGCCACCTTCCGGGGTTCCCGACAACTTCGTAGCGGTAAGCGCAATCCCGCCCCACGCGCATCTGCAGGACCTGCATGAACCGACGATGCACGATCCTGCTCGACTCTTGAGCACGCAGTTTTGTATTGCGCTAAGTAGAAATACTGAATTTTATAATTAAGGTTTTTTACATACGATAGTGAAAGTGCCGTATGGTGAGATCTCATCTGGTCATCCATTCCCGATGGGGGCTGAAGGGGTGATATTCGTGACGGCCATTTGAGTTGTTGCGTGGCACATATCCCGAAATGGGTAGGACGGGTGAGGTTTCGGGCGAATTTAGGGTTTTGTGCGGGCCGCTCAAGGGAGCGCACGGATGTGACAATTGAATTTCGCACGGCGCGAAGGGGAGTGAGAATTGTTTTGTTCTCGTGTGCGGGCTGGGAGAGATTCGCGACGACGCGCTCGGGCGTCCGGTCGTGCGCCGTGCCAATGAAAGGAAAGAAATTTAGCGAGGACAGCTTTTGCGCATGCTTCGAATTGCGGAAAACGCAATTCACGGTCTCGTCGCGGCGGATTCGCGAGTGAACGGGGGGCAAACGGGCGGGCGGATTCCCTGTATGCTTCTCTTGTCGCTTGTGCTTCCCGCCTACTTGCTTGCGGGGTTGCGCGGCGTCCGTTCGGGAACGGATTTTGTGGGTCCGCCCCGAATTCAGCAAGATCTGCCGGTCGGTCGGTGGATTTGATTTTCAGCCCTGCCCCATGCGGTTGCAGGGCTTTTTTTGTCTCGGCGAGAGGCGTCGTGTTCTGGATTCTTATGCGAGCCTTAAGATTCGCACAAGGTTCGCGGATAGAATCGGATCATCCACGCGCAGTCCGAGGCGTCGTTCGATTCGCCTGCGGCGCATGCGGCAACCACAGCGCACAAGTACAGAACAAAAATGACAGCCATTCACGAAGAGGGCGCGCCTCGAAACTCCCGTGCCTTTCTGATCGTCTTCCTGGCGTTTCTCTCCGCCTTTGGTCCGTTCGTGACCGACTTCTATCTTCCGACGCTTCCTGATCAGACGGTCGACTTCGGCGCGCCCGCCTCGATGGTGCAACTCGGTCTTTCCGCCACGATGTGGGGGCTTGCCGCCGGACCGCTCTGGATCGGTCCGCTTTCCGACACCCGCGGGCGCAGGATTCCGCTCGCGGCGAGCCTCGCGGTCTTTTCGCTCGCGACGGCGGGTGCGGTTTTTGCGCCCGACATCGAGACCTTCATCGCGATGCGCTTTCTCGAGGGGCTCGGCGCCTCGGGTGCGGTCGTGATGTCCCGCTCGATTGCGGCCGACCTGCATGCGGGCAGGGAGTTTGCGACCCTGATGGCCGTCGTGGGCGCCATCCAGGGCATTGCGCCCGTCACCGCACCCATGATCGGCGCCCTGATCGCCGAGGCGGCGGGCTGGCGCGAGATCTTCATGCTGCTGCTCGCGATCGGCGTCTCGCTCACTGCACTCAGACGGTGAATGCCGCGGACGGGACTGCCCGATTTCGTGCGGGGCGCTTCGACTTGTGGCATTCTGTTAAGTTTCCGTACGCAAGTTTCGAGCCCGCCCATGATCAAGAGCCGCCTCACGCTGACGCTTCTCGGCGCCTGCGCCGTTCTCGCCGCCGCCTGGCCCTTCCGCTACCAACTCTATCTGCATCTGCCGTCAGAACCCGTCCATAGGCTTGTGGTGAAGGACGGCCTCTACTGGCTGAAGGGGAAGGTGTACAGCGGCCGCATCACCGAGACGGACGTCCTCAAGGGAGGAGGCCTCATCACGATCACACCCGTGATCGACGGCGTCAGGGAGGGAAGGTCTGTCACGTTCGACGACGGCGAGCCCGTGGCCACGGCCGAATGGGTCGCCGGCAAGCTCGAGGGCCCCGCCGTCAGGACCTCACGCAGGACGGGACGCGTTCTCGAGGAAGCCTTCTACAAGGACGGGCGTCTTGACGGCGAACGCAGGCTTTACGGCGATGACGGCACCCTGCTCAGAAGTGAAACCCATGCGCGCGGCGTGCTCGACGGGATGGTGAGGGAGTTCGCGCCCGACGGCACGAAGCGTCTTGAGGCCGAATACAGGTCGGGGAAGCTCGAGGGAAGAACCCGCCGCTTCAATGAAAAGGGCGTGCTTGTCGAGGAGACGACTTATCTTGCGGGCGTGCGCCAGGGCCCGTTTGCGCTCTTCTTCGAGGAGACGGGCGAGCCCGCCGTGTTCGGGAACTACATGAACGATTCCTTTGAAGGGCGCGTGACGACCGTGAGGCCCGACGGGACCCGCGAGATCCGCTCCTACGTGAGGGGCGTCGAGAAGGGGCCCGTCGAAATCTACGCGAGGGACGGGAAGAGGATCGATCCGGAGGCGGTGCAGGAGCTTGCCGCCGATGCGCCTGTCGAGGTCCAGGAGGCCGAAGAACACCTGCAGGAGAGGGACGAACCTTGAGACGGCGCCCTTCATGAGCACAGGCTGTTACAACCGGACATGAGTCGGACAGTCGCTTTTCCTATAATTTTCAGAATGCCTTCAATCGGAAAACATTCCTGAGAAACAACCCGCTCATGAAAAGCGCATCCGTCTTATCCGTCCTCGCGGCCGGCACGATTGCCGCGATTTCCACTTCGGTCTGCGCAGGCTCGAACGGCACCGATGCCGTCATGCGCAGCCTCGACCAGGTCAACCGCATCTACACGCCCGAAAAGACGACGCACACGGAGCTTCTCCTGCGTCTCAACGACCTGGGTTGCCACTACCGCGTGAACAACCGCATGAAGGCGGACCCCGAGGACGTCATGAAGCACACCTTCGGGTGGTTCTACAGGCTTCTGCCCGACGAGCGCGGCATCGCCAACTGCTTCCCCGTCACGGTCTTCTTCCAGAACAGGGAGGACGGTCGCGATGTGATCGAGATCGACGGCGGCTCGGGCGGCGACCGCAAGGCGCTCATCAACGCGCTCAAGCGACGCTGGGGCGAGCCCCTCACGACGAAGGGCCGCAGGCAGAACGCCCACTACTGGGTCTTCAACGCAGGCGACCGAACCATCGTCCTCAAGGAGATGGGCATCCTGCGCAACTACGAGATCGAGATCCTGCCCGTCTCCTACTATGACGCCGTCAAGCGCTGCATCGAGGAGGAGCAGGCAAAGGCCGAGGCCGCGAAGCAGGCTGAGCTGGCTGCCGCCCAACTTGCCGCCTCGAACCTCAAGGTCGCCGAGAAGGAGGCCCGCGAGCGCGAGGAGCGCATCGCACGCGCCCGTGAGACCGCCCGCACCCATGCCGGACGGCTCTTTGGCATCCTGACGCCGGGTGAAACCGACTTTCTCGTCGCTCAGGCCGAGGCCGAGGCCGCAGGCTGCAGGATCGAGCGCGACGGTTCGCTCGTGAAGACGGGCGAGGGACGCGGCGAGCCGTGCTTCATTCTGCCCGGCCATCCCGCACTCTCCGTCGAGCAGTTCAAGGGCGGGCTCGGCTTCATGGTCCGCTACGGCGCGGACGGCAACGGCGTCGACGCCATGCGCATGAAGCTTTCGGCCCTCGGCCCCGTGTCGAGCTACGAAAACCGCGGCTCCATCAACCACTACTGGCAGGACGCGGGCATGACCGTCGTTGAGACGGGCCACGAGCGACACGGCTCTCCCGTGAGCTTCCTCTTCATCTCCAAGGCCACCTTCGAGAAGGAGCTCGAGCGCATCCTGCAGGAAAAGGCCGAGGCCGAAGCCGAACACAGGCGCGAGAACGAAACGCTGCAGAAGATGTTCTGACGTGCTCCGGCGCCTTTCGCAGTTTTCGAAACGGTCCTCCCGAACTTGGGCAGGACCGTTTGGTTGGGTCAAATGAGGATTTTTCTCGTCGCCTCCTCGACCTCCTCGTCCTCGCGCTTGTCGTAGCGCTGGGTGGTGAGGACGGAGGCGTGGCCCATGGCCTTTCGCACGAGGTTGATGTCAGTGCCTGCGCCGAGAAGCCTCGTCGCGAAGGTTCGTCTGAGGTCGTGAGGTGAGAAGTCCTCGACGCCCGACTGGCTGGAGCGGGTCTTGAGGATCTGGTAGACGGCGGAGGAGGTGATGGAGTGGCCCGTCGAGATCCTGCCGTAGCGGCGCACCGCCAGGAAGACGTTGGGACAGGGATCGCCCGCCCTGGCCTCGAGCCAGACGGCGAGGCGCTTCCATACGGCGTCGGCCACCGCGACGCGGCGCTCCTTGTTGCCCTTGCCGCGGACCGTGATCGTGTGGCGCACGTGGTCGACCTGCTCAAGAAGGAGAGAGGCGATTTCGGATCGGCGAAGCCCGCAGCCGAGCGCGAGCGCGATGATGGCGGCGTCGCGCTTCGAGCGGATGTCGCCGTCGGCCTCGGTGGTCTTGAGAAGACGTCCCGACTCGGCGGGCTTGAGGGCGCGGCCCTTCGGTACGCGGCCGCCGCGCACGGACTTCACCTCCTTGATGGCTGCATAGGTCTGCAGCGGCATGAGGTTCTTGAGCCAGCACTGCTTGCAGGTCATCTTGATGACGGAGAGCTGCAGGTTGATGGTTGCGGGCGAGAGGCCCGAGCGCACGCGCGTCTCCCGGAAGGCAAGTACATGGTCGTAGGTCAGCATCTGCCACTCCATGGCGTGAAGGTCGGCGGCGCCGAAGAAGCGCGAGATCTGGTTGAGAAGCTGGATGACGCGCTTCTTCGACTGACCGTCGCCGAGCGTCATGACGTAGGCCTCGGCGGGATTGAAGAAGTCGCGGCGGCTCGGCATGACGACGGGAGCGGGAAGAGAGGAGTCCCTGAAGCAAAAGGCGCTGTCGAGGACGCAGCAGGAATAGTCCCTGACGGGACGATGACGAACGATGGAAGAAGCCAGCATGATGAGCGGACGAAAAACAATGGACACGAACGATGGGCGAACCCTGAAAAAGGCGTGGTTCCGCAAGCTTGTGCGCGGAATTCACGCGTTGTCGCAAAAACTATAAACGTTTTTCTGGAAACACTCGTCCCCGCGTTTTGAGGCTGGATCGGTGACGGGTGAACGTGAGGAACATCGGTTTGGCTGAGGCAGGCTATGATTCAGGATACCCTGATCACCACGTCGCCTCTTCAAAAGAAGGATTCCCGTCATGCCCGCTCTTGAGTCCCGATCCGCCGTTCTTGAGTCCTGTCGCTCGGACGAGCTCGAGCCGCTCGGCTTTGCGCCCGCCGAGAGCGTGGCGGCGATCACCTGCGTCGAGCTTCGCGTGCCTTGCGGGTCTCCGTCTCCGATCGGGGAGGGCTCGGTGGGGAAGGTTGACCTCAACCGCATGCTCGTGAAGAATCCGCTCGCCACCTTTCTCGTGAGGTGCACGGGCACGGCCATGACGGCCGCGGGGATCGAGTTCGGGGACGTGTGCATCGTCGACCGTTCGCTTGACGCCAGGTCGGGCGACATCGTGCTCGCCTACATCAACGCCCGCTTCACGATGCGCCGCTATGAGGAATACGGAGAAGGCGGACGCCGCCTAGTGCCCGTCGCGAAGGAAGGCGTTCATCCCGTCACCGAGATCACCGACAAGGACGACTTCAACATCGAGGGCGTCGTGACGGGGCTCTGCCGGAAGCTCTGAGTGAGTGCACGGCAGTGGAAACCCTCGTGTGTCGGCTTGACGACACTCGGGCGGACTCGTCTCCTGCAGACTGAACGAAGAAGAGACCCGCGGACCGGGCGGGTCACGACCATGAACAGGAGATAGGAATGCACAAGTTTCTTCGCACGATGACGGCAGCGGCCGTCGCAGCCGCCATGGCGCCCGCCTTCGCCGTCGATGCCACCTACAACGTCGACGTTGTCGTCGTGGGCGCGGGTGCAGCGGGCACCGCCGCAGGCTGGGCCGCTGCCGAAAAGGGCCTCAAGGTCGTCACGCTCGAAAAGCAGGCGATGGTCGGCGGCACTGGCAAGTTCTCCGAAGGCATCTTCGCCGTCGAGAGCTCCATGCAGCGCAACTGGAACTACGGACTCACAAAGGACGAGGCCTTCCAGAAGATCATGAACTACGGTCATTGGCGCGGAAACGCCAAGATGGTGCGCGCATTTGTCGACAAGTCCGGCGAGACCATCGACTGGATGCAGGCCAACGGCGTGAAGTTCGAGAAGCTCTTCTCCAACTATCCCAACGGCCTCTACACCTGGCACATCTATGAGGGCCGAGGTGCCGGTTGGATCAATCTCTTCCAGCAGAAGTACAAGGATGCGGGCCAGACGCTGCTGCTCAACACCTGGGGCAAGGAGCTCATCCAGGACAAGAACGGCACCGTGAAGGGCGTCGTCGCGACGAACAAGAACGGCGACAAGATCACCGTCAATGCGAAGGCAACGATCATCGCCACGGGCGGCTTCTTCGACAACAAGGAAATGCGCGAGAAGTACCTGCGCTTCCCTGATGCCGACGGCCTCGCCCAGAAGGGCAAGACCGGCGACGGCATCCAGATGGCCTGGTCCGCCGGCGGCGGCAAGGAAGGCTGCGAGGTTCAGGCCTCCTATCGCCCGGGTCCCCGCGGGATCGGCACGACGAACCACGTCTCCGCAACCGCCAAGCAGCCGCACCTGTGGCTCACGCCCAGGGGCGAGCGCTTCTGCGACGAGAAGATCATGCTTGAGTGGCCGTTTGCGGGCAATGCTCTCGAACGCATCGGCGGCACGATGTACGTCGTGTACGATCAGGCCACGCTCGACCACATGGAAAAGGACAAGGGCATTGATCTCGGTGTCGGTGTGATGGTTCCCGTCGGCACGAAGCTCACGAACTTCGAGAAGGAATGGGCTGATGCGGTCAAGGGCGGCTGGGCCTTCAAGGCCGACACGCTCGAGGGCCTTGCCAAGGCCACCGGCATGGATCCCAAGAAGCTCGTGAAGACCGTCGAGGCCTACAACGGCTTCTGCGCCGTGCGCCATGACGCCGAATTTGCAAAGGATCCGGCCTACCTGCGCGAAGTGAAGACGGGTCCCTTCTACGCAATCAAGTCGGTCGCTTCGTCGCTCGGCACGCTCGGCGGCATCAAGGCCAATGAACGCTTTGAAGTCGTGACGCAGGACGAAACGCCGATCCGCGGGCTCTATGCCGCAGGCAATGACGTGGGCGGCATGTACGGCGACTCCTACGACCTGCTGATGGCGGGCTCCACCGTTGGCTTCGCGGTCAACTCGGCCCGCATTGCGGTCGAATCGGCCGAAGCCTACATCAATGAGACGAAGTAAGGTCAGGACAGGCCTTCTGATGAAGGCTTCATGACATGAGGGGCGGCGGTCTTCGGACCACCGCCCCTTTCTGGTTGTGACAAATGGTGCGTCAGCCCATGTGCCAGTCCGGCAGGCAGCCGCCGCGATGCTCGAGCCAGTCGTAGATGTCGTCGAAGAGCGTGGGAAGAACCTCGAGATGGCGACCGACGCGGCGGGCAAGTCCCGCACGGCGCCAGTCTCCGATTGTCTGTGCGACCGTCTGGCGCGTGAGGTTGACGGCCTGTCCGATGACTTCTGCGGGCAGGTCATAGGGAATCCGCGTCCAGTCGGAGCCGAGCTCGGCCTGCTCGTGAAGGAGCACGGCCTTGAGGAGGATCTTGACGCGCTGCTCGGGCGGGAGCGTGAAGTTCGCGATCATGCCTTCGAGCGTTGCCTCCTGCTTGCCGACGGCGTGATGGTACTTTTCGACGGCGAGCCCGGGATTCGTGAAGACGTGCCTTTCATAGAAGTCTGGCGCCGTGCACCAGACCCGGGAGGCCTGGACGGCACGGGTCTCGACGTTGCAGCGGCGGCCGACGCTCGAGGTCATGTCGCAGAGCGTGGTGCCGGGAAGAAGGAGCGACATGATCGTCGAGTGCCCCGTCGTTGCTCCCGCCACGAAGTAGGCGCAGATGCCTTCTTCAAGCAGAAAGAGCCTGTTCGCATCGCCGCCGCGCTTGAGAACCTCGCCTGCCGCCACCTTGCGAAGCGTTCCGTGCGCGCGGATGAGGTCCGCAATGCGCGCTGGTTCTCTGGGGCAGACATAAGGAAGGGCAAGAAAGATCTGTCTCATGGGCGGTCGTCGTCGGTTTGAATGGTCCTGAAAAAAGTATAGGGCAGAGCGAGTCGCAGGGAGGAGGCGCGGCGGAAGGAGAGGGGGGGTAAAAAAGGAGCGCCGCAGGGAGAGGTCCCGTGCGGCGCATGCTTTTCTGTTCGGATGCGGTTTCGCTCAGTTGAAGAACCGCTCGACCGGTACAGTCTCACCCGCCCTGAGGCAGCAAGGCTTCACGCTGACCGTCCCCGCCTCGACGGCGAAGAGTCTTGTGCGGCAGCTTCCCTTTCGGACGGGCGTAGCGACGAGGCGCCCCTCCTCATTCCGGTCGAGCGTCACGCAGAGGTCGCCCTCGGCGTCGATGTCGGCGTCGCACGCAAGCGTTGCATCGACCACTTCCCTGCGGGGGAGCGTGAGGCCGAAGTCCTCCTCGAGCATGGGGAGGAGCACGCGCTGGATGATCATGACGGCTCCGAGAGGATTGCCGGGAAGTCCCACGAGCGGCGTGTCGCCCAGGTCGGCAAGCACGAAGGGCGGGGCGCCCTTCACGTCGCCCGTGCCCTCGATGACCGTGCCGCCCGCAGCTGCAATCGCCCTGCGGGTGAGGTCGTGGGTGCCGCGGCCCGTGCCGCCGATGCTCACGATGAGGTCGATCCCGACACGTCTTTCGAGCGCGCGGGCGATCTCGTCCGCGTCGTCGGGGAGGCGGACGATGCGGCTCTGTTCGATCCCTGCGGCGTCGAGAAGCGCCTGCAGATACACCGCATTGCTCGCGCGGCGGCAGGCGACGGGATTCTTCGGGCCCATGGTGATCTCGCTCCCCGTCGCGAGGATCAGGATTCTCGGCGTGCGCGATACCTGCACCTCCTCGATGCACGCTTCGCTCAAAAGTGCCGTCTCGCGAACGCCGAGCCTCGTTCCCTTCCTAAGGATCACCTCGCCTCGCCTTCTGTCAGCGCCGCGTCGGAGAACGTGTCGCTCTGAGGCAACGGCCTGCCGGGCGGCCGCACGATCGTCGGGACTCGCGGCGGCGATAACGGCATCACATCCAATGGGTATCATTCCGCCTGTATTGATCCATCGCGCGCGTCCTCTTTTCAGGGGGTCAGGGAGGGTGCCGTTTAAAAGTGACACTTCGTCGATATCTCGATGATCGTCAAGGGATGAAACCGCCCAGCCGTCGCGCATGGCGAGGTCGTATGGCGGTATGTCCGACGCTGCGACGACGTCGACGGCGAGCGTTGCGCCCCGCGCCCATTCAAGGGGACGGGTTGCCGATTGCAAACGCCCGTAGCAGAGTCGTTTTCGCTTGAAGGGCTTCAGGATGAAGAATTCCGACATGGTGTGGTCCGGGGGTCTTGACCGTGTGTTGTGCTGAGAATCCGAAGGCTTGAGACCCTCGGGGGCATCCTAATTATGTATATGACCAGCTAAAGGGATGTGTAAGGATTACTACTTTCGGATGACTCGTGTCAAAAGGTCGCTTTGTTGACTATTGAATACAGGCTTAAGAGCCGCATAATTCCCACCGTCAGAAGCACCAACGAGCCCCCCAAAAAATGCTGATTTCTCATCCCGATGAGGACTCCGCGACTTGTTTGTGATCTCCGACAACGACCGGCTGCCCGACAGGGCGCCGCCGGTCCGGCCCCTCGCACCGGAACACCCGGACCGGTCTTTTGTAAAACAACAATCAGGAGAAACACCATGGAGCTTCAGGATTTCTTGTCCAAGCTCAGCCTGCCGCAGGACTTCACGCGCCGCGGCTTTCTTAAGGCTACGTCCGTCATGGCTGCGATCGGCATGATGAACCAGGCGCGCGCCGCGAGCGGCGTGCGTCCCTACATCGTGCTTGAGACCGCCAAGGGTATCCTCATCTGCGACCCGAACCTCTGCGTTGCATGCCACCGCTGCGAGCTCGCATGCACCGAGTTCAACGAAGGCAAGGCCGACCCGCGTCTGGCCCGCATCAAGATCACGCGCAACGTCATGTTCGGCCATGCCGGCACGAACGTCTATCCGCCGACGAAGGGCATCTGGGGCGACGGCATCGTCGTTCAGGACACCTGCCGCCAGTGCGCCCATCCGACGCCGTGCGCCAACGCCTGTCCGCAGGGCGCCATCGTGGTCGATCCGAAGACGGGCGCCCGCCGCGTCGACAAGGAAAAGTGCATCGGCTGCCACCTCTGCGAAAAGGCCTGCCCGTGGGGCATGATGACCTTCGACGTCGAGGAGAAGAAGGCCAGCAAGTGCTTCCTCTGCGACGGGGAGCCCAAGTGCGTCAAGCACTGTCCGGCCGCCGCCATCCGCTACGTGCCCTGGATGGACCGCACGGGTGATGAACCGCGCCAGAGCATCCACGGCTACCTGCCGCAGGAAAACCGCGACCAGTGCAGCATCTGCCATCGTTGATTAGAGGAAGCTAGAAATGTCTGAAAACAAGAAATACGGCTACACCGGCAAGGGTCTGCGCGTTGACCTCACGACCGGCAAGATCACGGTCGAGCCGACCTTCCCGCGTTTTGACGGCTACATCGGCGGCACCGCCTTCGGCTACAAGGTCTTCTGGGACGAAGTTCCGCCCGAAACCGACTGCTACGCACCTGAAAACAAGCTCGTGATCGCTCCGGGCCCGCTCTCGGGCACCGGCGCCATCTGCTCCGGCCGCACCGCCATCACGACGCTCTGGCCGACCGCCTGGCCGCGCTCTCTGATCGCCTCTGCCCACGTCGGTGGCGAACTCGCCCACAAGCTCAAGTTCGCGGGCTGGGACTTCGTGATCATCGAAGGCGAAGCCAAGAGCCCCGTCTACCTCTACATCCACAACGAAAAGGTCGAGATCCGCGACGCCTCCGCCGCCTGGGGGCAGGGCACCCGCCGTTCCGCCGAGGTCCTCGCCAAGGAAACGACACCCGAAGCCAGCTTCGGCGTGATCGGCCAGGCCGGTGAAAACCTCGTGCCGATGTCGAACATGATGGTCGACAAGAGCCACTCCGCCGGCGGTCTCGGCTCCGTGATGGGCAAGAAGCACCTCAAGGGCATCGTCGTCTACGGCAACCAGGCCATCCACATCCACGCCGATCCGAAGGAATGGGAGGAGCTCATCGACTCCCACCGCAAGATCCTCGGCGCGCACACGCACTCCATCGTCTCGCGCAAGCCGCATCCGATGTTCGAGTACCACACGCCTGCGAGCCGCTGGTCCGCCTTCCCGGGCGCCAAGTGGGGTGCCGCCAATCCGCCCGTCATGCTCACCGACGCGGACATGGACCCGCACAACCTCAACCACATCGGCTACCGCACCTGCTCGTCCGAGTTCTACATGGGCCCGACGATGTGGAACTACACGGTGCGCAACACGGGCTGCTACGCCTGCCCGATCCGCTGCTACTCCGTGATCCGCGACGATGAAACGGCCGCGAAGTACAACGTCAACGCCATCACCGAACAGACCTGCATGGCGCTCTACGGCCGCTGGTTCTTCCCGTCGCTCCTCAAGGACCTGATGAAGCCCGTCTCCCGCGAGGCCTGCCTCGTCGGCAGCCAGACGATGGACGATCTGGGCCTGTGGTGCAACTACGGCCAGCTCCACCGCGACTTCTGCACGATGTACACCAAGGGCTACTTCAAGAAGTACCTGCCCGAAGAGGAGTACAAGAGCATCGACTGGTCCAAGATCGACAATCCCGATCCGCGCATCCTCCAGGACATCCTGCCGCGCATCGCCTACCGCAAGGGCGAGTTCGGCCGCTGGATGGGCGAGACGACGCCCGCCATGCTCGAGCACTTCGGCCTCACCGAAGACGAATGGAAGAAGAACCACGACACGCTCTACTGGTCCGTCGGCCATCCGAAGCACCACGGCAATGAAAACGACGGCCAGATCGGCACGGTTCTCAACTGCATGTACAACCGCGATCCGATGAGCCACGGCCACATCAACTTCTCGACCTCCGGTCTGCCGCTGGAGCTCCAGCGCGAGATCGCCGCGAAGTTCTGGGGCGACGGCTCCGCCGTCGACGGCATCGGCGACTATCGTCCGACCAACAAGTACAAGATGATCCGCCTGCGCTGGGTCATCGCCCGCAAGGAGCTGCACGACATGCTCGGCATCTGCTCCTGGACGGCCCCGTGGGAACTCTCTCCGCTTCGCGAGCGCGGCTACATCGGTGACATCGAGATGGAAAGCAAGGTCTTCAAGGCCGTGACCGGCATCTCCATGACCCAGGACGAGCTCGACAAGGCCGGCCTGCGCGCCTTCCTGCTGCAGCGCCTCTACACGATGCGCCAGCTCAAGACGAAGGACATGCGCCACGTCCACGACCGCTATCCCGACTGGATCTTCGACGACGCCAAGGGGCGCGCCCCGTTCACGAAGGGGACGATCCGCATGGAGCACGACGACATCGAGAAGAGCTTCGACCTCTTCTTCGAGCTCATGGACTTCGACGTGAAGACCGGCGCTCCGACGGAAAAGTGCCTCAATGAGTACGGTCTCGCCAAGGCCGTTCCGGTCATGAAGAAGGAAGGTCTTCTCTAAGTCATGGGCAAGGAACGGATGAAGATGCAAGAGAACATGAATCCGGCGCCCGAAGGCGTCCAGACCCCGGCGGACGAAGAAGCTGCCCGCGAGGCCGCAAGGCTCTCGCAGCTCAAGGCCGACATGCTCGTCCTCATCGACACGGTGGCCGACAGCAGCCGCGACGTGAAGCTCATCGACGGCGACACGCTCTTTGAGCGCTTCGCAAAGAGGGCGAGCGTCGCCGAAGCGCCCGAGGTCGACGAGCTCGTGCGCGAAGCCGAAGCCGACATCGACGCGGTCCTTGGCCGCACTGACGGCGTCTCCGCCAACGTGGTGAAGTTCCGCAGCAAGAGCGAGATGAAGGCGCATGCCGACGAGGTTGCGACCCAGAAGGCGCAGCGCCGGGTCTTCTCGCGCCGCGAGGTGATCCAGAACCTCCTCGCGGGCAACGTTGCGAGCGTCGTGAAGGCCGCCGAGGCGGCCGACGCGAAGACGGAGCCCGAGGGCGAGGCGCGCGAGATCACGCGCGAGTACTTCGACGAGGTGCTCTCCCGCGTGCTCGAGGGCGACTACGGCGTCTGTTCTCTGGAAAGCTGGGACAAGGTGACCTATTACCACTACCGTCCGCTGCTTTCCTGCTCGTACGCGCGCATCCTCTCGGCCGAGAACAACCCGGTCGAGCAGGTGGTCGACATGATCCGCGAGTCGAGCCGCGTCTATCCGCGTCCGGTGGCCATCGGCGTCTTTGAGGAGCCTCCCTTCGGCATCGAGGCCGAGGAGCTCCAGGAGATGCTCAAGATGATCGCCCAGGACCCAGAAAAGCAGGACATTCGATTTACAACGAGCTCCATAGGAACCGTCTTCCTGTACTCGAACAAGTACCTCGAGGACGGCTACGCCGAATTCCTTGCCGAAGAGCAGGACGTCGGCGCCGTGATGAATCCGTAGCCCGTTGTAAAACCAGGAAGAATTGAAATGAAATTCCAGATGAAATCCACGGCGAAGGCCGTCGCGCTCGGCATCGTCACCCTGGCCGCCTCCGCGGCCTTCGCAACGCAGACTCCCGTCGAGTTCGACCTCAAGGGCCACGACGAGTTCGTCAAGTCCCTCGGCAAGGACGCGATCGCGCCCCAGCAGAGGACTGCCGAAGAATCCAAGGCCATTCTCGCCAAGGTCTACAACGAGAAGCTCGAGCAGCACGTCTCCAGCTTCCACTATGAAAAGGGCGTCACCTGCATCTCCTGCCACGACCAGCAGAAGCAGGGCGGCCCGGACTGGATGGTTCCCGTCACCAATCCTCCGATGAAGAAGGAATGCGGCGACTGCCATGAAACCCAGGCCTACGTGGTGAGCCACACCAAGTCTCACAGCAAGTACGAGTGCACGGTCTGCCACATGCCGAACACGGCCGCCGGTCCCAACGACGGCAGCAACGGCAAGATGGACGCCGTGCGCCGCCTGCACACGTACAAGATCAACGTGAGCCCCGACGCCTCCACCTGGACGAAGGACAAGGACGGCGCCTGGGTCCTCTCGAAGGATGAGGACGGTCACGGCTACGTCGACCTGATGTGGAGCTGCGCGCGCAATGCGCCCGCCGACTACACGGTCGCCGAGGGCCGCGGTTGCCACTCCAAGGCCACGAGCGAGCTTGATCCCGGTCTCGTCTATCAGGACGAGAAGGAGGTCTACGGCGAAGTCATGAAGTGGCAGAAGCCCGTGAAGGACGGCTACGAGCAGATCAAGGGCGGCGTCGAGCGCGTCTCGAAGCTCCTTGAAGTGACGACGCTGCCGTACGACAAGCAGACGCAGATCCGCCTGCTTCTCGACAAGGCCACGGAAGTCTCCGACCTGATTGAAAAGGACGGCAGCTGGGGTGCTCACGCCTCCCACTACCTCCAGGACCGCGTTAAGTCGGCCCTGAGCTACATCGACCAGGCACAGACGCTCCTTGACAAGGGCGGCTACTGAGAGACGCCTGAAGCGTCCTCTCGGTGAGGCGGGCGCCGCCGCGAATGCGGCCGTCGCATGGCGGTCCGCGGCGGCCTCCCGCCCATTCAGGAGAATAATCGTGACGACTAAAATCACCCGACGCGCCCTGCTGGGCGCAGCCGGTGCGGGCGTCGTGACCCTTGGTTCGGCCGAAGCGGCCGCCCTTGCGGCCTCTTCGGAGGCTTCGGGCAGCCGCGAGCCGCACTATGCGATGGTCTTCGACCAGAACAAGTGCGTCGGCTGCGGCGACTGCAAGGCCGCCTGCAACGAGGCCAACCATCTGCCTCCCGGCATCTCGCGCCTTCTCATGGAGCGCCAGTCGAAGTCGCACCGCGTCATCGGCAAGGAGCCGTGCCCGATCTGCGGCAAGCTCGAGGAATGCGACTGCGAGCGCAAGTACGTCCGCGTCTCGTGCCAGCAGTGTCAGGACGCGCCCTGCGTAACCGTCTGCCCGACGGGCGCGGCCCATCATGACCCGGAAACCGGCATCGTGACCATGGACCCCGACCGCTGCGTGGGCTGCAAGTACTGCATCGTGGCGTGTCCCTACAACGCGCGCTTCATCAACGCGGAGACGAAGGTCGCGGACAACTGCGACTTCTGCCTCCACACGAGGTTCGCGGAGGGCCGCAAGCCCGCCTGCGTGGAGAGCTGCAAGTACGATGCGCTCGTTTTCGGCAACGTGAACGATCCGTACTCGTACATCAGCCGCCTCATCCGCGCCAAGGACACGGTCCGCATCCGCCCCGAGCTCGGCACCCGTCCGAGCCTGAGGTACATTCCGTTCGTGAAGAAGGGGGCGTGACATGGACATGAACTTTGCAATCGGCCTCTCCCAAGGCATTGCCTGGCCCTGGCCCATCGCTGTGTACCTGTTCCTTGCAGGCATCTCCGGCGGCGCGGTCGCGGCTGCGGTCATCCTCAACCTCTACAGGAAGCAGGCGCATGAGAACACGCCCGTCCTGAAGGCGGCGTCGGTCATCGGCGCGGCGACCATCCTGCTCGGCATGGTCTGCCTCGTCCTCGACTTGACGAATCCGTTCAACTTCTGGCGCATTCTGATCTACTACAACCCCACGTCCGTGATGAGTCTCGGCGTGATGGCGCTGCTCGTCTACATCCCGACGGTCTGCATCCTCACGCTCGTGGCGCTTCGCGACCTTCTCCCGAAGGTCGGCCTTGGGTTCCTCGACGGCATCGTCGGGTTCTTCGACGGCTGGCGCGTGGTGCTGCAGTGGATCGCGCTCGTCTTCGCGCTCACGATCTGCGCGTACACGGGCTTCCTGATCTCGGCGCTCATCCGCTTCCCGCTGATCAACCAGGCGGTGCTTCCCGCGCTCTTCGTGGCGTCGGGTCTCTCCGCCGGCATGGCCGCAACGAAGGCTTTCGCCTGCCTCGCCTTCGGCGACAGGCACGAGAGCTGCGACCAGCACCTCCTTCACGCGGCCGAATGGCCCGTGATGGCGGCCGAGGCGCTCTGCATCTTCATGATCGCAGTGGCCCTCGTCAACGGGAACGCCGCCGCGCAGGCCGCCTTTGCGGCCTTCACGACGGGCGCCTGGGCGATCGAGTTCTGGGTCGGCGTCGTGTGCGTCGGCTTCTGCGGACCGCTCGTCCTGGGCCTGATCGGCGGCGGCCTCATGTCGTTTTACCTGAGCGCTCTGTGCTCGGTGGCCGGCATGATGTGCCTGCGTCTCTTCATCCTCTATGCGGGCCAGCTCCACGGTCTCTGATGACCCGGACCCCGTGAACTCAAGCCGGGCATCCGCTCCCTTTCGGGACGGATGCCCGCATTCTGCGGAGACGCAACATGCCCTGTCTTCCGAACGATTTCCCCGGCGCGGTCTCGACCGTGCCCGTCCTCAAGAACTTCATGAGCCTCGAGACCGAGGACGTGGTCGCCGAAGAGGTGCCCGTCGCGCTCGTCTACAACGGCATCTCCCACACCGTCATGATGGCCTCTCCCGTCATGCTCGAGGAGTTCGGCACCGGCTTCAGCCTCACCGAAGGCATCGTCGAGTCCGTCTCGGACATCTACGACGTCGAGGTGATTGAAGCCTGCGGCTCGGGCCGCGAGGTGAGGATCACCATCAGCTCCGAAGCCTTCCACAACTTCAAGGCCCGCCGCCGCGCCATGCTCGGGCGCACGGGTTGCGGCATCTGCGGCGTCGAGAGCCTCGGCGATGCGCTTCGCCCCGTGCCCGATCTGCCCGCCACGCAGACCTTCGACATGAGGTTCTACCGCGACGCCGTCGCGCAGTTGAAGCGCTTCGAGCGCATCGGCGCGCTCACGGGCTGCACCCATGCCTCCGTCTGGATCAGACCCGACGGCACGCCCGCGGG
>OOCN01001011.1_pt1 | contig 20462 bp, 14 predicted proteins | sample 1671361 | NCBI WGS metagenome assembly OOCN01 (sample SAMN06348149, study PRJEB24527) | human gut metagenome | biome: human gut; feature: ankylosing spondylitis patient; material: feces | host: Homo sapiens | place: China | collected 2015-10
CGCGGCAGATGCGATTTCGTATCACATCTGCCGCGCTGGTGTTATTTTTTGCCTTTTCCTTCTCCGCCCTTCCATCCCTACGAAACCATGCCCTTCGAGATTTTATGCAAAATAACTGATATATTTCAATACATTCTTAAAAAAACTAGGATTTTTTTATTTTCTGTTGAAATTTTGTAAAATCTTTACTATACTTTAGCCATCTTACGGAGCGCACCGCCTGCGAAGGGATGCGTCCTTCAACCCGCACGAAGTGTAAGGAGTATCGTATCATGAAAAAAATCACTCGTCGTCAGTTTCTCACCTCTGCCGGTGCGACCTCTGCCGCACTGCTCCTTTCCAGCCTGCCTCATGCAGCAGCCGCAGACGAGAATTGCCTGCGCAAGGTCACTCCTGCTGCCACCAACTCCAACGACCTGTCCTGGGATATGGCCGAGGAGATCCTGACCCACATTTCTGACCCCGTATTCCCTGCCTACACGGTCAATGTTCTGGACTACGGCGCCGTCCCCAACGACGGCAAACTGGACACCGCAGCCATCCAGCGCGCCATCGACGAGACCAGTGCCCACGGCGGCGGCACGGTCGTCATCCCTTCCGGTGTGTATGACGTCGGTGCCATCACCCTCAAAAGCAACGTCAACCTGCATCTGGAAAGCAAGGACACCGTCCTGCGCTTCACCCGGGACATCACCCCGGCCAACTACCCGCTGGTGTTCGCCCACTACGAAGGCTCCAAGCTGTACAACTGGAGTCCGCTGATCTACGCTTATCAGCAGGAGAACATCGCTCTGACCGGAAAGGGCACCCTCGATGGTCAGTCCGATAAGAACAACTGGTGGAACTGGTCCCGCACCGTCAACCCGGATGGCAGCGTCACCAAGCCCAGCAGCGCCGATGCCAAGCTGCTGCGCAAGATGACCGACAACGGCACCCCCGCAGAGGAGCGTATCTTCGGCGAAGGCCACTATCTGCGCCCCAACTTCTACCAGCCCATCGAATGTACCAATGTCCTGGTCGAGGGCGTCACCATCGCCAACTCTCCCATGTGGGAGCTGAATCCCGTCCTCTGCACCAACTTCACCGCCCGCGGCGTCACCATCGACACCCACGGCTACAACAACGACGGCTGTGACCCCGAAAACTGCAACTACGTCCTGATCGAGAACTGCTTCTTCAACACCGGCGACGACTGCATCGCCGTCAAGGCCGGCCGCAACCGCGATGGCCGTGAGCTGGGCGAAGCTGGTTATCCCACCCAGAACCTCATCATCCGCAACAACACCTTCGCAGACGGCCACGGCGGCATCGCCTGCGGCAGTGAGATGAGCGGCGGCATCAAGAACCTGTTCGCAGACAACAACACCTTCGACAGCCCCACTCTGAACTACGCCCTGCGCTTCAAGACCAATGCAGAGCGCGGCGGCGCTGTGGAGAACATCTATCTGCGCAACTCCAAGGTCAAATCTGTCGGCAACGCCGTCGTCCATGCCACCATGCTGTACGATGTGGGCCGTGACGGTTCCTATCTGCCTCAGTTCAAAAACATCACCATCGAGAACCTGACCAGCAGCGGCGGCGAGTACGGCATCTTCATGGAGGCCTTTGAGGAAGTTCCCATCACCGGTCTGGTGTTCCGCAATGTGAACATCTCCAACGTCGGCACCGACATCCGCGCTCTGAACTGGGAAGCCCCCGTCATGGAGAACGTGACCATCAACGGCAAGACCTACCCCCGCCCCGTGGAAACCAAGATCCTCGGCGTTCCTGTCCCGGGCCAGCGCATTGAGGGCAGCTCCACCCTGCTGGGCGGCGAAGATACCGACCTGAGCAGCAAGTGGCTGATCTCGGACAGCGCCGACGGCGATTACCATTTCTTCCGCATCCGCCGCAGCTATGCTGTTCCCTCTTATCTGGCCGGAAAGTACATCAAGTTCGTCTCCACCGACCGGAGCGGCAATCAGGACACCAGCATCCCCTACAAGGTGCTGCGGAGCGCCGAGATCGCCGGTACCACCAATGATGCCGAGCTGCTGCGTGCCGCCTCCAAGGGTTACATCGACGAGAACGACGCACTCGACCTGAACCGTCCCATCACCAAGCGCGAGTGCGCCAAGATGCTGGGCAAGCTGTGGAATCTGACCGCTCCGTCTGCACCGGTCACGATCTCCGACGTCCCCGCAAGCGACCCGGATTACGGCGTCATCGCCGCTGTGGTCGAAGCCGGCATGATCGAGCTGAAAGACCCCACCAGCGCCATCGCACAGGGCACTCTGTACAACGCCGGTGTCACCAGCTCTGAAAGCTCCAAGCGCACTGCTTTCCTGCCCGATGCCACCATCGACCGCGACGAGATGGGCCACATCGCTCTGCTGTCCTGCGGCGTGCCTTATAACGAGACTCTGGGCACTCAGCCGAAGTTCGACGACGCCAGCCAGATCGAGTCCGTGTACAAGTCCAACGTGGGTGCCAGCGCCTACTTCGGCTTTATCACCGCCAAGACCGGCAACAGCTACCTGCCCAAGGAAAAGACCACTCTGGAAGATCTGATCCGCATCGTGGAGCGCATCTCCGACTTCTCCAACAAATAATTTTTTCAGCCTCCTCCTAACTCCTCCCCGCCGGAAGCATTCTGCATGCTCCCGGCGGGGAGTTTTGTATCACTGCTGAAACGACGCACAAAAAGCACCATGCTTCGATTCGAAACATGGTGCTTTTTGCTTTGACCTCTCCGTCTGGCCTTGTCGGGCGGCAGTGAGACTGAGCGGTCATTTTATTTGATGCAGCTCGAGCAGGGGCTGTAGCCAGCGGCCACAGCTTCATCATAGCTCGAGAACAAAATCTGGTTCTTCTCTGCCGGGAGGTTGGCGCAGCTGGGCAGATGGAACTTTTTGCTGTTCACGTTGCCGATGTACGCCTGCTGGGCCGCGCTGGACGCTGCCGGGGCGGTGGGGTTCAGCTCAGCGTCGGTAGCGAAGTGTTCCGTTGCCACCGTGTAGTTCTGGCCGTCACTGGAAACGGTGATCGTCCCCAGCAGGTCGGTGCGGTAGACGCCCACACCGGCGTCCCGCAGGATGCTCAGGGTCTCCTCGTGGGGGTGGCCGTACTTGTTGTTGGCCCCGCAGGAGATGATGCCCATCTCGGGCAGGACAGCGTTCAGGAAGACGTAGCTCGTCGAGGTGCTGGAGCCGTGGTGGCCCACCTGTAAGACATCCACCTTGAGGTTCGCGCCGCTGTTCACGAGGTCGCGCTCGGCGTCGGCCTCCATATCACCGGTGAGCAGGAAGCTCGTCGCGCCGTAGTCGATGCGCAGGACGATGGAGGTATCGTTGGTGTCATCGTACTGCGCCACAGGGCCAAGCATGGTCACAGTGGCGCTGCCCAGCGCCCACTGGGTGCCTACGGCAGGCACTTCGACCTGTAAGTTCTGCTGCTGGGTGTACTTGACGAAATCCTTGAAGCACTTGGTGGAGGCTTCCGTCACGGGGCTGTAAACGTGGTAGGCCGGGAAATAGGCCAGCGCAGCGGCCAGACCGCCCACATGGTCTTCGTGAGCATGGGAGCAGAAGACATACTCCAGCTGCTCGACACCCTGACTCTGCAAGTAGGAGACTACCAGACTGCCGTCGTCCACATTGCCGCCGTCATAGAGCATGAACTGTCCGTCACACTCCACCAGCACGCTCAGCGCCTGCCCCACGTCGATGAAGTGCATCTGGAAGGCGGCGTCCTGCCCGTCGGAAGGCATCGTTTCGGTCTGAGAAACTGCCGGGTCCGGCATGACGCCGCCGCTGCCTCCCGGGACGATGGAAGAGGTGTCACAGCCCACGAGGCCCAGCGCAAGAGCTGCGGCCAGTGCCAGCGCAGCGAGGCGGCTCATGAGCGTTTGAGCGGTCACTTTTTCTTTTTTGAAGTTTTCCACGATGTATTCTCTTTCTGTTGATTGCTTTTCGGTTTATGCGCAGGAGCCGAATGGGGCGCAAAACGTGCGCCGGGACTGGGCTGACGGCCTGCCGGGCTGCGGCCCGCCGGGGCGGTGGAGCGGCTCTGGGGCTTGCCGCCCTTGCCTCTGGGCCGGACGGTGTAGGTGCCGTCGCCGTGGATGGTCACATCGGCGGCCTCGGCTCTGCGGGCCGAACGCTGGACCGCAATGCGGCCCTCAGCGGGAACCAGCAGGGGGATGAGGTCTTCGCGGTGGGTCATTTTCAGCGCCTTGATGACCTTTTCGGCGTTGCGGGGCTCATAATACTGGAGCAGGGCGCGCTGAAGTGCCTTGCCCTCAGCGGTCTTTTCCACAAACACCGGCTTCAAAGTGTAGGGGTCGAGGCCGGTGTAGAACATACAGGTGCTCACGGTGCCGGGCGTGGGATAAAAATCCTGCACCTGCTCGGGACGCATATGGTTCTTGTAGAGGTATTCGGCCAGATAGACGGCATCCTTGAGGGTGCTGCCAGGGTGACTGGACATGAGGTACGGCACGAGGTACTGCTTTTTGCCCGCCTTCCTGCTCAGCTCGTAGAACTTATCCTTAAACTTGTTGAAGGTCTCGATCGGCGGCTTGCCCATGTAGGCGAGGGTGTTGGGGGCGCAGTGCTCCGGCGCAACTTTCAGCTGGCCGGAAACGTGGTACTCCACCAGCTCCTTAAAGAAAGTGTCATCGGGGTCGGCCATCAGGTAATCGAAGCGGATGCCGCTGCGGATGAACACCTTCTTGACGCCGGGCAGCTCCCGGACGCGGCGGAGGATTTTCAGGTAATCGCTGTGATCCACGATCATGTGGGAACAGGTGGTGGGGGCGAGGCAGTGCTTGCCGCCGTTGCACATACCCCGCAGCATCTGCTCGCGGCAGGATGGGAAACGGAAGTTGGCGGTGGGGCCGCCGATGTCGTGGATGTAGCCCTTGAAATCCGGCTCGTGGGTCATCCGCTCTGCTTCGGCCACGATGCTGTCGGCGCTGCGGCTGGTGACGCGTCGGCCCTGATGCAGCTGGATGGCGCAGAAATTGCAGCCGCCGAAGCAGCCGCGGTTCTGGATGATGGAGAACTGCACCTCGCGGATGGCAGGCACACCGCCCATGGCCTCGTAGATCGGGTGGTAGCGGCGGGTGTAAGGCAGGGCGTAGACCTTATCCAGCTCCCAGCGGACAAGGGGCTTTGCGGGGATGTTCTGCACGAGGTACTTCTCGCTCTGCTTCTGGACGATGATTTGGCCGCTGACGACGTCCTGATTGTCCATCTGGATGCGGCAGGCTTTCGCATAAGCCACCTTATCGGAGGCGACCTTCTTGAAGCCCGCGCACTCCACATACCGCTCGGGCAGGTGGTCGAAGTCGGTCAGGTAGCAGGTGCCGTCCACATCGGTGATGCTCTCCACCGGCTCCCCTGCCGCCAGACGGCGGGCAATTTCCACGGTCTGGTGTTCCCCCATGCCGAAGCTGATGATGTCCGCGCCAGAGTCCTCGGCGATGCTGGGCAGGACGGTGTCCAGCCAGTAGTCGTAGTGGGCAAAACGGCGGAGCGATGCTTCCAGACCGCCCAGAATGACGGGCAGGTCAGGGTATGCCTGCTTGGCAAGTCTGGTGTAGACGGTGGCGCTGCGGTCGGGCCGTGCGCCGCCCTTGCCGCCGGGCGAATACTCGTCCTCCGCGCGGGGGATCTTTGCGACGGAATAGTGACTCACCATGCTGTCCACATTGCCGCCGCCGATGAAGAAGCCGTACTTCGGCTTTCCGAACCGCTTGAAGTCCTCGCAGTCGGTGTAGCGGGGCTGGGCCAGCACGCCCACCTTGTAGCCCTCGGCTTCCAGCAGGCGGCTGATGATGGCGGTGCCAAAGCTGGGGTGGTCCACATAGGCGTCGCCGCCCACCACCACGAAGTCCAGCTGGTCCCATCCCCGGGCCTCCATGTCGGCCCGGCTGATGGGGAGAAATTCGGTGTAATGTTCCATAGTTATCCTTTTTCTTTCATTATGCCTGCCCTATACAGCAGGACTCTATCGCTTCCGAAATCAAAAATTCTATTCATCCAGCGTGAGCCTGTCCGGTACGCCAGTGGCTTCCCTGGTAGGGGAGCCAGCAAAGCCGTCCGGCTTTGACTGAGAGGTTATTCATCCGGCTGATTCATCTGCATTTCCAGCCACTGCTGGCGGCTGATGAGGACAGCGCGGGGCTTTGCGCCTTCGTAGGGGCCGATGATGCCCTTTTCTTCCATCTCGTCCATGATGCGGGCGGCGCGGGCATAACCCAGCTTGCAGCGGCGCTGCAAAAGGCTGGTGGACGCCTGACCGGCGTCGATGACCACCTCCACGGCCTGCTTGAGCATCGGGTCACTGCCGCCCTCCTCATCGGAGTCGGCAGAACTGCTGCCCTTCTTGCCGTCCTGAATGGCGTGTTTTTCCATCGCCTCGATCATGGCCTCGTCGTACTGGACGGTGGCGCTCTTCTTGATGAAGTCCAGCACACGGCTGATCTCCTCATCCCGCACAAAGGTACCCTGGATACGGGTGGGCTTGGGTGCGCCCACGGGCATGAAGAGCATATCGCCCATGCCCAGCAGCTTTTCGGCACCGGCACCGTCGAGGATGGTGCGGCTGTCCACCTGACTGGACACGGCGAAGGCGATGCGGCTGGGGATGTTGGCCTTGATGAGGCCGGTGATGACGTCCACGCTGGGGCGCTGGGTCGCCACGATGAGGTGCATACCGGCGGCGCGGGCCTTCTGGGCGATGCGGCAGATGGAGTCTTCGACATCCTTGCCGACGACCATCATCAGATCGGCCAGCTCGTCGATGATGATGGCGATATAGGGCATCTTCTCGAGGTTCGGGTCCGTTGCAGCCAGCTTATTGAAGGACTTGATGTCGCGGACGTTGTTCTCCGCGAAGAGGTGGTAGCGGCGCTCCATCTCCTGCACTGCGCCGCCCAGTGCGCCGGCCGCCTTGCGGGGCTCGGTGACGACGGGCATCAGCAGGTGGGGGATGCCGTTGTACTCAGCCAGCTCGACGACCTTGGGGTCGATGAGCAGGAGCTTGACGTCCTCGGGGCTGGAGCGGAACAGCAGGCTCATGATGATGCTGTTGACGCAGACCGATTTACCGCTGCCGGTGCTGCCCGCGATGAGCAGATGGGGCATCTTGCACAGGTCGGCCACCTGGGCCACGCCGGCGATGTCCTTGCCCAGCGCAATGCCCATCGGCGAGGTCATCCGCAAAAAGCTCTGGCTCTCGAAGACGCTGCGGATGTAGACCGGCGTTTTCTTATGGTTCGGCACCTCGATGCCCACGGCAGGCTTGCCGGGAATGGGAGCCTCCATGCGGACATCGGCCACCGCCAGGTTCAGGGCGATGTCGTCCGCCAGCGAAGTGATGCGGCTTATCTTGACGCCCGCCATGGGCTGGACTTCATACCGGGTGACCGACGGGCCGCGGGAAATATCCAGCACACGGGTGCGGACGCCGAAACTTTCCAGCGTGTCCACCAACTTCTGGGCGTTGGCTTTCAGCTCGTCTTCTGCTCCGGAGTCGCTTTCCTCCGGGGCGCGCTCGAACAGCTCGATGGACGGGTACTGATACTGGAAGCTCTCCTCCGTCTCCGCCTCTTCGGCGGGGGCGTTCGCGGCCTGCTCCTCGGAGACAGCAGGCTTTTCCATGGCGGCTGCCACCAGCGTGTTGAGGTCTTTTTCCTCCACCGGGTCGCTGGTGATGCTGATCCAGCCGTCCTCATCCGGCTCAGAGCGGAACGCCACAGCATTCTCGGCGCTGACCGGCTGCGGGGCCGGTTCCGGAGTCGGGGTCAGATCATAGAGTGGGATGCCGAAGGAGAGCGGCGGCTCAGGCGCGGGCTGCTGTTCCGGCTCTTCTGCCGGGGCTGCGGGCGCAACGGTAGGCGTCACCGTCGGCTCGGGCTGGGCCGTGAAGAAGTCCTCGGCGGCGGTATCCACAGCGTCCGGGACGATGGGCGTCACGGTGGCGCGGATGGGCGCACGGCGGAGCGGGTCCATGCCGAAGGTGCCGCCGGGGCCGAGGATGATGGGCTCGATGGGCTCACTGCCGCCCTCGGTGACGGTGGTATGGTCAGGGCCTAGATCAATATCAAAGGGCGCACGAGGCCGGGACTTTTCCACCTGTACGGGGGCAGGCTCGGGCTGAGGCGGGGTCTGCGCTTCCGGTGCGGGCGCAGGGACAGGCTCCGCCTGTTCGCCGCCCTGCATCACCTGATGGCCCCAGTGGAAGACGCCAGCCAGCCAGCCGGGAGGCTGGATATGGAAGGCGGGTGCGGCAGGCTCTTCGCCGCCGTAGTAGTCCTCGCCTTCGCCCACTTCGTCTTCCGGCAGGTCGTCGTCATAGGCCTCGTATTCCTCCGCCTCGGCCTCCTCGGCGGCGCGTTCTGCCAGACGCTCGGCCCGGCGGGCGGCATTCTGCTCGTGGACGGCAAGGCCCTTTTCGTGGACGCTGCCGCCCACGTTGCAGAGCCACTGCCAGCACTCGGCGGGCGTAACGTCAAAAATGTACAGGCTGGCGCAGGCCGCCAGCGCCGCCATGACCAGATTGGCGGCGGGTCTGCCGCAGAGCAGCAGGAGCGTCCCGCCCAGCACAGCGCCCAGCGCACCGCCCGAAAGCCATGCGCTCATACCATTATGATAACAGGCAGCGGTCATCTGCGCGGCGGTCTGGTCGGTGGGGATGTCAGAAAAGACGATGACCGTGCCGCTGGCGAAGATGAGCCCCAGCACCAGCTTTGCGATGTGGGGCAGCAGGTCTTCGCCCCGGGTGTAGAGGATGGCCAGATAGCACAGCGCTGCGCCCAGCACGAAGCTTCCGCAGCCGAACACGCCGAACAGGACATCGTGCATCGTGCGCCAGGCCGAACTGCCCGGCACGAAAGCCAGCGCCATGAGCACCAGCCCCGCAAACAGGGTGATGAGCCCCGCGGGCATCCGGTCCTGTGTCCGGTTCTTGCGGCGCGAGGCTGTGCTGCGCCCGGAGGTCTTGCGTTTTCTCTTTGCCATGTTTCCTAAAACCCGTTCCTTATTTTATATCATGAAGCAGGGCGCGCTCAGGGCGGCTCTGTCGGTGACGATGGAAGAATTTCGATACTACTCGATTCTTTCATTGTACCACGGGAAAAGTCAAATGGCAATTTATTTCCCCTCGATTTCTCGGTAGAGCCATGCCAGCGCATCCGACAGCCCGCCCAGCTCGTCGATGAGCTTTTCCCGCACGGCTTTTCGGCCATCCAGCACGGTGCCGACGTCCATGACCAGCTCGCCCGTGCGCATCATCAGCTCAGTATAACGCTTCTCCGAGATGCCGCTGTGGGACGCCACGAAGCCGGTGATGCGCTCCTGCATCTGCTCGAACCAGCGCATAGTCTGCGGCACGCCCAGTATCATGCCGGAATGGCGGACGGGGTGGACCGTCATGGTGGCAGTAGGCACGATGAAGCTCCGCTGGGCGCTGACGGCCAGCGGGATGCCGATGGAGTGGCCCCCGCCCAGCACCACCGCCGCACTGGGCTTGGAGATGCTGGCGATGAGCTCCGCCAGCGCAAGTCCCGCCTCCACATCCCCGCCCACCGTATTGAGCAGGACCAGCAGGCCCTCGATGGCGGGGTCTTCCTGCACGGCCACCAGCTGGGGGATGACGTGCTCATACTTGGTGGTCTTCTGTCCCTGGGGCGCTTCCACATGGCCCTCCACCTGCCCGATGACAGTCAGGCAGTGGATGGCGTGAGCTCCCCGGGTACGGTAAACGCTGCCCATATCCTCGATCTGCTCTTTTTCCAGCCGCTGCTGCTCCACGGGGATGTTCTTCTCTTCCTGTGACATTCTGCGTATCCTCCTTTTTGCTTCATTTCAGCTTGTCCGGCATTCCTGCCGGTTATACTTCGGCAAAGATTTCTTTTCTTTCTCAAAAAAATGTGCCAAATGGTTTGACATTCTGTCTTCGCGCTGTATACTTTATACTAGAGATAAGATTGTCAAATATGTATCATTATTGTACAAGAAAGTACAAATCTTTTGCCGGAGCACCCTGCCGCTGCGCACTTCTCCCCGGCAATGCTGCGGATAAAAAGAAAGGAGACCCCCCTATGAACACTCCCGGCAAAGCTTCTCTGCCCGTCATCAAGCGCCTGCCAAAATACTATCGCTACCTGCGCACCCTGAAGAACGACGGCATCACCAGCATCTCGTCCCGTGAGCTGGCCGCCCAGATGGGTACCACTGCCTCTCAGGTGCGGCAGGACTTCAACTGCATCGGCGACGTGAATGGCCGTCAGGGCATCGGCTACTCGGTAGAAAACCTGCTGAGCATCCTTGAGCATCTGCTCTTTGGCAACGGCGACCTCCTGCCCACCATCCTCATCGGCTGCGGCCGTCTGGGCAAGGCTGTGAGCCGCTTCATCACCACCGACACCAACGGCTACAAGCTCATCGCCGCCTTCGACAACGCCCCCGACGAGGTGGGCAAAGAGATCAACGGCATCCAGATTTTACACATTGATGAGCTGAAAGCTTTCTGCGCCGAGCACCACCCCGAGGTGGCTGTGCTCTGTCTGCCCCGCAGCGGCGCAGAGGAGATCAGCGGCCGTCTGGTGGCTCTGGGCATTCAGGGCTTCTGGAACTTCTCCCACTACGATCTGTCTGTCTCCTACCCCGACGTGGTGGTGGAGAACGTCCACCTCGGCGACAGCCTGATGAGCCTGGGCTACCGGTTGCGCAATCAGGACTGAGCACATACTATCGATAATACAGGCCCTCTCCGTCAGGCTTTGGCTGAGAGAGTCCTTTCATGAGGAGACTTTTTCGACATGGCAAAGCTTTATTTCCGTTACGGCGCAATGAACAGCGGCAAGAGCACCGCGCTGATGCAGGTGGCCCACAACTACGAGGAGCAGGGGATGCGGGTGCTCATCCTCAAGCCGAAGGTGGACACCAAGGGCAGCGGCGACCTCGTGAGCCGTCTGGGCGTCCGCCGCCCCGCCGACCTGCTGGTGCCGCCGGACATGGACCTGGTGGAGGCCGTCCGGGCCGCCAGCAGCGAGGGCCGGCCTCTGGCCTGTGTGCTCTGTGACGAGAGCCAGTTCCTCACCGCAGAGCAGGCCGAACAGCTGTTCATGGTGACGGTAGAGCTGAACATCCCCGTCATCTGCTACGGCCTGCGCTCCGACTTCTCCCTCAAGGGCTTCCCCGGCTCCACCCGGCTTCTGGAGCTGGCCCACACCATCGAGGAGATGAAGACCATCTGCACCTGCGGCCGCAAGGCCACCTGCAACTGCCGCAAGGTCAACGGCCGCTTCGTCTTTGAGGGCGAACAGGTAGCCATCGACCTTGAGAACGACGTCCAGTACGTCAGCATGTGTCCCCAGTGCTATTTCCGGGAGCGCAGCGCCTTCTACGCCGCCCGCCGGTGACTCTTTTTCCTGATTTTATGCCGTCCGCACGCCGGACGGCATTTTTGTATCTTTTCTGCATCCGTGATATATCAGTCGGGGCCTGATTCGCGCGTTTTTTGCACTATTGATATATCAGCTCAGGGTCGGAACTTTCTGTTATCGTCGCTTTTGATGTATACAACGTTCTTTCAACAAATTCTGCCTCGGCTACAAAATTCTTGCAATTCAGGCCAATCTTCTCCTGTTGCATCCCAGTTTTCTATGCAAATCGTTGAAGTATACAAGTTGCACAGTTTTTCGGTCCAAGTTTATTCATTATGGCAATGACGTCAAAAGCGGGCAAAAAATAAGCGCAATATTTGTACGTTTTCTGCCGCTATCACTACAATTTGCATCTTTCTTTTTTTTCTGCCCTTTGGTATTATATTTGTATACAACGGATGCTTTGCAGAGGCGTCCGTGCAAGAAGATGTTTTCTACATAGGAGGAGAACGAAAATGAGCAAGGCAATTTCTCGTCGTGACTTTCTGAAGGTCTCTGGCGCTGTGGGTGCTGCCGGCCTGCTGGCCGCCTGCGGCGGCTCCAGCAACGCTGGTTCTACCGCCACTTCCACCGCTGCTTCTTCCGCCGCAGCTTCCGTGGCCGGTCTGTCTTCCGACCCCGTCACCCTGACCATGAGCTGGTGGGGCGGCGAGTCCCGTCACAACGCTTACCAGGAGGCCATCAAGGCTTTCTCTGCTGAGCACAGCACCATCACCGTCAACCCCACCTTCGCTGCATGGTCCGGCTGGGAGGACACCATGTCCACCAAGTTCGCAGGCGGCGTCGCTGAGGATGTCTGCCAGATCAACTGGAACTGGCTGTACAACTACTCCAAGAACGGCCAGACCTTCATCGACCTGAACAGCGTCTCCGACTATCTGGACCTGACCCAGTGGGACGAGGCCAAGCTGGCTGCCTGCAACGTGGCCAACGCCCAGCAGTGCGTGCCTGTCTCCATGACCGGCCGTATCTTCTACTGGAACAAGACCACCTTCGACAAGGCCGGCATCTCCTTCCCCACCACTCTGGACGAGCTGATGGCTGCCGGCAAGACCTTCCAGGAGAAGCTGGGCGATGACTACTATCCCCTGCACCTGGGCGCATACGACCGTATGATCCTGATGGTGTTCTACCTCGAGAGCAAGTACGGCAAGGACTGGGCAGACCCCACCACCTCCACCCTGAACTACGATGCCGACCAGATCGCTGAGGGCATCGACTTCATCAAGAGCCTGGTCGAGGGCCACGTCATCATGAGCCTGCCCACCTACTATGGCTCCAACGGCGACAACGCCGCTCACCAGTCCACCGAGTGGATCACCGGCAAGCTGGCCGGCTGCTTTGAGTGGGACTCCTCCGCTACCAAGTACGCTGACGCTCTGGACGAGGAGAACAAGGCTGGCTTCACCGTCGGCGAGGAGATCAAGTTCGGCGATTACAACGGCGGCTTCTCCAAGGTTTCCATGGGCCTGGCCATCACCAAGACCTGCGAGCATGTTGCTGAGGCTGCTACCCTGATCCAGTTCCTGCTGAACGAGGAGAAGGGCGCTTCCATCATGGGTTCTGAGTGCGGCATCCCCGCCTCCAAGGCTGGTCTGGCTGCTGCTCAGAGCGCCGGCGCTGTCAAGGAGCTGGTCGCTGAGGCAAACGGCAAGGTCATGGCCTTCGTTTCCAACCAGCTGGACCCCCTGTTCGAGTCCAACGACCTGAAGGCTACCGGCACCGGCATCTATCAGGAAGTGTTCGACACTCTGGATTACGACAATGCTTCCGGCGCTGACCTGGTCGATACCCTGCTGGACGGCATGGAGTCTGTCGGCTACACCGTCTAATTTCCGCCTCATGGACTTTTTGCGGCCTGCACACGCGCGGTGTTGACACGGGCCGCCCCGCATAAAGGAGTCTTGCAAGGGGCATCCCTTCCACCTACGGACGGATGCCCCTTTTTTGCAAGACGGTGATGACATTTTTTTGACAAAAATGTGTCCAAACTATTGTGCGGCGTACGAGACATATCCTTATAAAAGGAGGATTCCCGGATGAAAGAAAGCAAAGCGCCCTCTCTCGGGCGTACCCCGGCCCAGAAGTTTTTTGACAAATGGCAGGGCCTGTTCTACCTGATCCCCTGGATCATCGGCTTCGTCGTCTTCAAGGCCATTCCGTTCGGCCAGTCTCTGTACTACAGCTTTACGGATATGGACTTCTTCAACGGCATCCATCAGTATGGCATCATGAACTATGTGGACGCCTTCTCCACTCCCAAGATCACCAAGGCGCTCATCACCACCTTCAAGTACAGCTTCATCACTGTGCCTCTGAAGCTGGTCTTCGCACTGTTCATCGCCTACATCCTGAACTTCAAGATCGCCTGCGTGAACGTGTTCCGCACCGTCTACTACATTCCCTCCATCCTCGGCGGCTCTGTTGCTATCGCCGTGCTGTGGAAGGCCGTGTTCCGTGATGACGGTCTGGTCAACACCCTCATCCGTATGCTGACCTTCGGCCACTTCCAGGGTCCCTCCTGGCTGAGCGACCCCAGCTACGCACTGTGGATCATCTGCTTCCTGCGTATCTGGCAGTTCGGCTCCGCCATGGTGCTGTTCCTCGCCGCTCTGAAGGGCGTGCCGGCCGACCTGTACGAGGCCGCCACCATCGACGGCGCAGGCAAGTGGCGTCAGTTCTTCTCCATCACCGTCCCGATGATCACCCCCATCATCTTCTACAACCTGGTCACTCAGATCTGCCAGGCTTTCCAGGAGTTCAATGGCCCGTTCATCATCACCAACGGCGGTCCCCGCGGTTCCACCACCCTCATCTCCATTCTGGTCTACAACTACGCATTCAAGTCCAACCAGATGGGCATGGCTTCCGCACTGGCATGGATCATGTTCGTCATCGTCTGCATCCTGACGATCATCGCCTTCACCAGCCAGAAGAAGTGGGTCTACTACTCGGATGAAAGGTAAGGTGTGACAGTATGGGAATGAAAGCTTCTAACGCCATCGCGACGTTTTTCAAGTACTTCGTCCTGATCCTGGTGGGCCTCATCATGATCTATCCCCTGCTGTGGATGATCAGCGCCACCTTTAAGGACAACAGCGAGATCTTTGCAGGCATCGGCCTGTGGATCAAGAACCCCACTCTGGAGGGCTACAAGAACGCGCTGAACAACTTCGGCGGTTCCATCAACATCCTGCAGGCCATGCTGAACACTTACAGCTACGTCCTGCCCAAGGTCATCTGCACCGTGGTCTCCTCCTGCATTGCAGCTTACGGCTTTGGCCGCTTCGACTTCCCGGGCCGGAAGATCCTGTTCAGCATCATGCTGGCCACCCTGTTCCTGCCTCAGGTCGTCCTGAACGTGCCTCAGTTCCTGCTGTACACCAAGTTCGGCTGGGTCAACAGCCCGTTCTATCTGGCCATCTGGGTCCACTGCGCATTCGCAACTGAGACCTACTTCGTCTACCAGCTGGTGCAGTTCATGCGCAACGTCCCCCGCGACCTGGACGAGGCTGCCGCCATCGACGGCTGCTCCTCCTTCCAGACCCTGTACAAGGTCATCGTCCCGATGCTGATGCCCGCTCTGGTGTCCTGCGCACTGTTCCAGTTCATGTGGAGCTGCAACGACTTCATGGGTCCCCTGCTTTACGTCCAGACCCCTGCAAAGTACCCCATGTCCCTGTTCGTCAAGCTGTCCATGGACGGTGATACGGGCTTTGCCTGGAACCGTATTCTGGCCCTGTCCCTGATCTCTATCCTGCCGCAGCTCATCGTGTTCTTCTGCGCACAGGATCAGTTCGTCGAAGGTATCTCCGCCGGTGCTGTCAAGGGCTAAGCTGAAGCCCCCGCCGCTCGGATAATCCCGACAAACATGAATGCCCCCTGTGCCTCTTCCCGTAGAGAGGACGCAGGGGGCATTTTTTGCGGAGGTATCAACCTCTCAGTCTCGCTATCGCTCGACAGCTCCCCTACCGAGGGGAGCCTCTGGCGAAGAGGTGAAGCTTTATGAAATGCCAAGGCCTCTCCTCGATAGGAGAGGTGGCACGCCGTCAGGCGTGACGGAGAGGTTTATTTCCTACTTTTTCTATATTGCAGCGGCCCGACGCCCATCGTCTCCCGAAAAACGCGGCGGAAGTGGGCCGCAGAGGCGAAACCGGTCTGCTCGGCCACGCTGCCGATGCTCAGCTCTGTCGTTTCCAGAAGCTTCTGTGCCGCCTCGATGCGGCGGGCGTTGATGTAGTCCACGATGGACTGCCCCGTCACCCGCCGGAACAGCCGGCTCAGATAGTAGGGCGAGATGTAGAACCGCGCTGCCACCTCGGTGAGGGAAAGCTTCTGCTGGTAGTTTGCCGCAAGGTAGGCGCATATCTGCTCCACCGTCTCGTTGCGGGGGCGGGCGTCGGCGGCGCTCTGCGCCCGGTGCTCCTGCTCCACATAGTGGAGCGTCAGTGCCAGATACAGCCCGCCGGGATACTCCGGCTCGCCCATGGCGCCCCGCATCATCTCCAGCAGCGTCCGCAGACGACTGGCCCACTGGACGCTGCCGTAAAGGGCCATCTGGCTGCCCGGTGCAAAAAGGCGGAGGAAATCTTCGCCGGTGGCGTTCTTCATCTCGTGGAGCACTGCCAGCGGGAACTCGCACCCCAGCATTTCCGGCTGGGTGTGGCCTGCCTGCGATACCACCCACGCCCCCGGCCCCAGCAGCAATGCGCAGCCGGGGCTGACCAGGAGCGACATGTCCCCGCACTGGACTGTGCAGCTGCCGCCTGAAAACAGAACGATATGGCACATCTCGGCAGGCAGCTCGAGCCGCCCGCCGGACAGCTTGAGCGCTCCCGCCGTGATCTTCGCGTTGAGTTTTTCCCGTTCGGCGCGCATCCGCCCTTCCCCCTTCTTGCTATGCCTGCCCCGCTGGGGCAGTGCTCTGATATTCTTATCCCCAGTGTACCATGTCCGCCCTCTGCGGGCAAGCCGCAAATCTACGCAAATAACTCAGGAGGCTGTAAAAATGAATCTGTCTCTCATCCGTTCTATGACCCGCAGCGCCGTCTTCGAGCTGGAAAATGGCAAGTGCTTCCGCCCGGAGCATCCCTTCCCCGTGGCTCTGAACGGCAAGACCATTTACGAAAGCTGCAACACCAACGTGTTCTCCCTCTTCTCTCTGACTCCGTCCACCGCCTACACCGTGGAGGTAGACACCGAGGGTGAGCACCTGAAACTGGATTTCACCACCGAGGCCGAGAGCTTCTTTGTGGACGCATCCCGCTACGGCCTCGTCGCCGATGGCGAGACCGACAACACCGGCAAGCTGCAGGCTGCTCTTTCCACCTGCCCCAGGGGCGGCACGGTATATGTCCCTGCTGGCCGCTACCGCACCGCCAGCCTCTTCATGAAGAGCTGCACCACCCTCTACCTCGAGAAGGGCGCTGTGCTGCTGGGCGACAATGACCGCACCCACTACCCCATCCTGCCCGGCGTCATCCCCAGCGAGAACGAAGTGGACGAATACTACCTCACCGGCTGGGAGGGCAACCCGCTGAACAGCTTTGCGGGCCTGCTGAACATCACCCAGGTGCATGACGTCGTCGTCACCGGTGAAGGCACACTGGACTGCGACGCCCAGAACGGCGACTGGTGGGTCGATCCCAAGGTCAAGCGCATCGCATGGCGTCCCCGCGCCGTGGCGATGGTGGACAGCGAGAACGTCTGCCTCCACGGCATTACCGTGCAGAACAGCTACTCCTGGACCATCCACCCCATCTTCGTTAAACACCTCGACCTGCTGAACTTCAACATCAACAACCCCTACAACGCCCCCAACACCGACGGCATCGACCCCGAGAGCTGCGAGTACACCCGCATCATCGGCGTGAACATCCACGTCGGTGACGACTGCATCGCCATGAAGGCCAGCAAGGTCTTCCTCGGCATGAAGCTCAAGAAGAGCTGCGAGCACACCGTCATCCGCAACTGCCTGCTGGACAAGGGCCACGGCGGCATCGTCATCGGCAGCGAGATGAGCGGCGGCGTCAAGGACATGGTGGTCACCCAGTGCCTCATGGACCACACCGACCGCGGCCTCCGCGTCAAGACCCGCCGCGGCCGCGGCAACACCGCCGTCATCGACGGTCTGGTGTTCCGCAACGTGGAGATGCAGGGCGTCAAGGCTCCCTTCGTCATCAATATGTTCTACTTCTGCGACCCGGACGGCCACGGCCCCTATGTCCAGTGCCGCGAAGCTCTGCCCGTGGACGAGTACACCCCGAAGCTCGGCACCCTGACCATGGAAGACATCGTGGCCACCGACGCACAGTTTGCGGGCTGCTACTTTGACGGCCTGCCCGAGCAGCCCATCGAGGGCGTCTCCATGAAGAACGTCACCATCACCTTCGACCCCGACGCAAAGGAGGGTCAGGCTGCCATGGCCGACAACCGCCCGCTGGTCAAGAAGCTGGCCATCTACGCCGAAAACGTCAAGAACATCGAGCTTCACAACGTCAAGATCGAGGGCTACGAGGGCGAGCGCCTGCGCTTTGCCAACGTCGGCCATTTTGAGGAGGACTAAGCCATGACTCATGAAGAGATTTTGTCCATGCTGGGCGATTATGTGGACTACCTCATCGCCAATTCCAGCGCCGAGGCACCCATGTGGAACATCGAGAAGGTCCGCAGCGGCAAGCCCAACAAGTGGAACTACATCGACGGCTGCATGATCACCGCCTGCCTGAGCCTGTATAAGACTACCGGCGACGAAAAGTATCTGAAATTTTCCAAGGATTTCATCGACTGGTTCGTGCAGGAAGACGGCTCCATCAAGACCTACGACCCGAAGGAGTACAACCTCGACAACGTGAATCAGGGCAAAAACCTGTTCATCCTCTACGACATCTTCGGCGACGAGAAGTACCGCAAGGCCATCGACACCATCCGCAGCCAGCTGCTCACCCAGCCCCGCACCAAGGAGGGCAACTTCTGGCACAAGGACATCTATCCCTGGCAGGTGTGGCTGGACGGCACCTATATGGCCCAGCCCTTCTACATGGAGTATGAGACCCGCTACAACAAGATGCAGGGCTGCATCGACAGCTACAAGCAGTTCATGAACATCCAAAAGCACATGCGGGACGAAACCACCGGCCTGTACTACCACGGCTACGACGAGAGCCGCCAGATGTACTGGGCCGACCCCGTCACCGGCTGCAGCCCCAACTTCTGGCTGCGGGCCATGGGCTGGTTCATGGTGGCGATGGTGGACGTGCTGGAGCGGATGGATGAGCAGCTGTACAACGAGTACCGCGGCATCATGGCGATGTTCAAGCAGACCATTGAGGACGTCCACAAGTTCCAGGACGAGGAGACTGGCATGTTCTGGCAGGTGATGGACCACCCCGGCGTCGAGGGCAACTACCTCGAGACAAGCGGCACGGCCCTCTTCGCCTACGCCGTGCTCAAGGGCGTGCGTCTCGGCTACCTGCCCAAGCGGATGGCCGCATGGGCCGAGAAAGCCTTCTACGGCACCTGTGACAAGTATCTGAGCAAGAACCCGGACGGCAGCCTGCAGCTGGATGGCATCTGCCTCGTGGCCGGCCTCGGCGGCAAGGACCACCGCGACGGCTCGCTGGCTTACTATTTCAGTGAGCCAGTGGTCTGCAACGACGCAAAGGGCGTCGGCCCGCTGGTGCTGGCCTATACCGAGATGATCGCACGGAAGTAAGAAAGACCGTATCGCGCAAGAAAGCGCCCCGGCTCCCTCGTGCAGTGAGGGAGCCGGGGCGCTTTTTGATGCAGAAAAGAGAAGTACAAAGGGGTCTTTATCTCTTTCTGGTATGATTCACCAGATATTTCAACATTTTCCGGACTTCGGGATCTCTGAAATGCACTGCGTTTACAATGACAGATAACCAGAATCAGGTTCATATGGGCCGAAATTATGATTTTAAGCTGGACACTTCTGCCATGCTTGTGTACTGTACTCCCCCAAATGGTTACAAATCTGTGGCCTTCGCGGCACTTGATAATATTTCTGCCAATACACCTGATGAAAGCATGAAGAAAAAACTTGCCACCTTGACCTCTCCTTTCATTTGCCTTGATGGTATGAACGAAAAAGGTGTTTCTATTGCAGTACTTACACCCGCCTACTACACAGCCGTTTCTACTGCCAAACTGGAACAACGCTCTTTTTGCTCTGCACAAAATCCTACATCGTTTGGCGTAAAATTGGCGTATGGCGTAGTTTCCGCTGGAAATTCGCAAAAGGAAAAAGCCTGAAACTTCTCGTTTTATCAAGAAGTTTCAGGCTTTATTTTGTTTAAATTGGAAATTTACTGCTCAATCGGCTTCATCGTGGGGACAGGTCAAGGAAGGCTCACAAATGGCTTTATTTTCCTTTATAAGCCTATCCATGCGGCTTCCTTTTTCCTGCTCCCGTACGTCACCCTACGCAACTCTCCACAACTTACCGGCAATTTGGTGTAAAAGTGGTGTAGTAGTTGGTGTAGTGGATTTCAGACCGAAATGCCCAGTTTACCGTTCAGATTTGCAAAGGAATGGGCTTTGGCTTCCTTGGTGGCTTCCGCGTAAATCTCCATCGTGGTGCTGATGTCCTTGTGTCCCATGATGTCCTGAATGATCTTCAGGTTGGTTTCATTTTCACACAGCCGGGTGCAGAATGTGTGCCGGAGATTATGGCAGGAGAAAGGCGGCAACAGCTGCGGCTCCCGCTTTTCCTTTTCGGCCTTTTCCAGTTCGGCTTCGTTGTATGCCACGCTGATGCGCTTGATGGCGCGGTTGACCGTCTGCGGGTTCTGCGGCTGACCGAAGCGGTTCAGGAACACAAAGTCCGAGATACCATCGATTTCGTACTCACACACCAGTTCCAGTTCCTGCTGATTGGTTCGTTCCTGCTCCAACGCTTTTCGAACTTCAGGCAATATGGGAATTGCCCGCTTACCGGCGGCAGTCTTGGGGGTAGACATGGTGAAATAGCAGCCACCGACCTCGTGGTCATGGTACACCAGATTGTGCT
>OOCN01001025.1_pt1 | contig 20313 bp, 18 predicted proteins | sample 1671361 | NCBI WGS metagenome assembly OOCN01 (sample SAMN06348149, study PRJEB24527) | human gut metagenome | biome: human gut; feature: ankylosing spondylitis patient; material: feces | host: Homo sapiens | place: China | collected 2015-10
GTATGAATAATCTCTCCCAGATCCTCTCCCTTAAATACCATATATACGGTAATGGAAAATATAAGGATCAGAAAAATGGTGTTAAATATTGCTTTCTTTTTGTTTCTCATTTGCTTACACTTTCTTATACAGTTTTTTACAGCATTCGTCTGATTTCTATACCCAATTCATGTATGTCACAGTGTCTGATATATGTATATTTCTGATATGAAACACATAGTAAACAGTAACGTATTCCTTACAGAACATTTGCCCTCAAATACTATAGCAGCAAAAATACTATAGTTTATCTATTATATCATACCCTGACATTTCTGCATATCATAAATTATAAAAAACGTTACTGTTCATACGTCGTTACTATTCACACGACACTATCCCGCGAGGCGTTTTGGCATGAAAATGTCAAAATTCCTCAGGATACTAAATCATTACCGTTTTTTATCCGATAATATAAAACTTATAATCCCACTATTATAAATGGAGGTATCTGTATGAAACCACTGCTGGATATTACAGATGTCAGTCTCTCCTACCACGACTTAACGGGGGAAACCCCTGCTCTTTCTCATATATCCTTTCAACTGATGCCCGGCGAATTTCTCGCCATTGTCGGGCCTTCCGGATGTGGAAAATCCACATTACTGAATCTGATCTGCGGATTGATCCAGCCAGAACAGGGACAGATTCTTCTCGATGGCATCCCTGTCACTTCCGGTGACCGCCGTATCGGATATATGCTGCAGAAAGACCATCTATTGGAGTGGCGGACAATTTATAAAAATGTTCTTCTTGGACTGGAAATTCGCGGAGAACTCACCACCGAAAAACTTTCCTATGTCGATCAGATTCTTTCTGATTACGGTCTGGACAAATTCCGTCTGGCACGCCCTTCGCAGTTATCCGGCGGAATGCGCCAGAGAGCTGCACTGATCCGGACTCTGGCATTAAAGCCGGAGCTTCTGCTGCTTGATGAGCCATTCTCTGCCCTCGATTATCAGACCAGGCTCAATGTCAGCGATGACATCGGTAAAATCCTTAAGCAGGAGAAAAAAACTGCAATTCTTGTCACCCATGACATTTCAGAAGCCATCAGCATGGCAGACCGGGTTATTATTCTCTCATCCCGGCCTGCCATTATTCGTAAAATCGTACCAATCCATTTCAATCTTGAAAACCGTACCCCGATGTCTTCCAGAAATGCACCAGATTTCAAATTCTACTTTAATCTCATCTGGAAGGAGTTAAACCATGATGCCTGAATCTTCATACTATCAGCAACAATATATATGCCGTCAGAAAAGAGAAAAGAAATTCATCAGTTTCCTGAGAATTTTTATTCTTCTTCTCTTTTTGATTCTGTGGGAAATTTCCGCCAGAGCAGGACTGATCGACTCTTTTATCTTCAGCAGTCCATGTATGATCTGGCATAGTTTTTACAGCATGTGCAAAGATGGTTCTATTTTTCCGCACCTTACTGTAACCATCACAGAAACTCTGATCAGTTTTCTCTTCGTGGTGCTTCTGGGTGCAGGTATGGCAGTTCTTCTGTGGATCTGTCCCAGAATTGCGAAAATCACAGAGCCTTATCTGGTTGTATTGAACAGCCTTCCAAAATCGGCACTGGCACCTTTGCTTATCGTATGGCTTGGTGCCAATGAGCGGACAATTATCGTCTGTGGAATGTCAGTCGCTGTTTTTGGTTCGATTCTGAATCTCTATACAGGATTCTGTGAAGCAGACCCGGAAAAACTCAAGCTCATCGAAACACTCGGCGGCGGCAAGAAAGAAAAACTTACAAAAATTATTCTTCCATCTTCTGTTCCGCTGCTGCTTAGTGTTATGAAAGTAAACATAGGTCTGTGTCTGGTAGGTGTGATCATAGGAGAATTTATCGGTGCCCGGAAAGGACTTGGCTATCTGATCATTTATTCCAGCCAGACCTTTAAACTTACCTGGGTGCTGATGTCCATTATCATCCTGTGCATCATCGCCATTATCCTGTACGGAATCCTTGGACTTATTGAAAAAAGGACTCACAGATAATTGTTATTTTCTTTACCGCTACCAGTTATAACGAGGCAGCCGCAAAATTAACTTCAAATTAACTTCAAATCAAATTTAATGTTCTGATAAAAAAGAAATCCTGAAAAATCAGATATCTCAGCAGCTCTCTTGCTTCATTTAAATCTGATCTTCAGGATTTCTTTTTTCTTTATCTCTCACACATTTTCAGAAACACTTTATGAATTTCATCATTTTCGTCCAGTTCCGGATGAAATGCCAGTGCCAGCTGATTTTTATATTTCACTGCCACGATTTTTTCCTCTGCTTTCGCAAGTATCTGTACTCCATCTCCCACTTCTGCCACATATGGAGCACGGATAAATGTCATAGGAATTTCTCCAATTCCTTCCAGTCTGGCTTCTGTATGAAAGCTGCCAAGCTGTCTTCCGTAAGCGTTTCGTTTCACTGTCACCGGCATGGTCTGTAAATGCCCTGCCTCGCCGCCTTCCAGTTCTTCTGCAAGCAGAATCATTCCCGCACAGGTAGCCAGAACCGGCATTCCTGATTCTATCTGGGATTTAATGGTATCGAACATTCCAAGCTCTTTCAGAAGTTTCCCCTGTACAGTACTCTCGCCTCCCGGAAGCACCAGCCCGTCATAATGCTGTGACAGATTTTCTGCTTTTCTAAGTTCAATACAGTCTGCACCCAGTTTCTCCAGTTTTTTCTCATGTTCAATAAATGCGCCCTGTACTGCCAAAACTGCTATCGTCATTATTTGCCTCTTTCCGCCATAAGGATCTGAATTTCACTTTCATTGATACCAACCATGGCCTCTCCAAGATCTTCGGATAATTCTGCGATCATCTTTGCATCTGTATAGTTTGTCACTGCTTTTACGATCGCATTGGCTCTTTTTGCAGGATTACCGGATTTGAAGATACCAGAACCAACGAATACGCCTTCTGCGCCAAGCTGCATCATCAAAGCTGCATCGGCAGGAGTCGCAACACCACCCGCTGCGAAGTTTACTACCGGAAGTTTGCCGTTTTTATGTACATATTCTACCAGTTCGTATGGTACCTGGAACTGTTTTGCAGCCTCGAAAAGTTCATCTTCTCTCATACTTGTAAGCTGTGCGATCGCACTGTTCATCTTACGCATATGGCGTACTGCCTGTACGATATCTCCTGTTCCCGGCTCACCTTTTGTACGGATCATGGACGCGCCTTCATTGATTCTTCGAAGTGCTTCTCCCAGATCTTTTGCACCGCATACAAACGGAACTTTGAAGTTTCTCTTATTAATATGATAAATATCATCAGCAGGTGATAACACTTCACTCTCATCGATATAGTCAATCTCGATTGCTTCGAGTACCTGTGCTTCCACAAAATGTCCGATTCTGCATTTCGCCATGACCGGAATCGAAACTGCATTCTGGATTCCCTGGATCATCTTCGGGTCACTCATTCTGGAAACACCACCTGCTGCACGGATATCTGCCGGAATTCGTTCCAGTGCCATAACTGCACATGCACCTGCTGCCTCTGCGATCTTTGCCTGCTCCGGTGTGGTAACATCCATGATGACACCGCCTTTTAACATCTGTGCAAGCTGCTTATTTAATTCATATCTGTTTTCCATGTGAAATCTCCTCTCTGTTTCGTATCTTGTAATTTTCTGATTCTCTTTTCCACCGTTAATCGTAGTAATCATGTTACTGTTCACTCCGTTTTCAGTAACACGCTTCGCGATGCATAGAATTTATTTCAATTTTTTCTGTACGAATCAGCATGGACAGAGTATAATGCAAAAGTGAATATATTTAAATCGTCAATTCAGATATATTCAGTAAGGTCAGATTGGAGAAAATATTACAAATGATTACCTATAATTTCACAAATACAGGGTCAGATTCTCTGTATGAATATTTATATAAATGCATCAAAAATGACATTTTACAGGGAAATATCAAGCCTGGGGAAAAATTACCATCCAAGCGCTCTTTTGCAAAAAATCTGGGTATAAGCGTGATTACTGTAGAAAATGCTTACGAACAGCTTATTGCAGAAGGTTATATCTATTCCATGCCAAAACGTGGCTTCTATGTTACCGATTTTAAGAAAGCTGTGGAAATCGAAAAAAAAAATATCACAAAAGAAATGATTCCTCTCACAAGCGGAGATTCCGGATATCTGGCTGATTTTTCCAGTAATCAGACACAATCTGAGCTTTTCCCGTTCACCATCTGGACAAAAATGGTCCGCGAAGTTTTAAATGAAAATCAGATGCAGCTGATGACAAACCCTCCATGCGGCGGCATTTTTTTCCTCCGCAAGGCTATCGCCACATACTTAAAAGAATTCCGTGGAATGACCGTCCTGCCGGAACAGATCATCGTAGGTGCCGGTACGGAATACCTGTACGGACTTCTGATCCAGCTTTTTGGCAAAGACAAGGTTTACGCAGTGGAAAATCCGGGATACAGAAAGATTCCTCAGATTTATAAGAGCTGGCAGGTACCATGCCAGTATATTGATATGGACAATGACGGGGTAAAAGTTTCCGAACTGGAAGAAAAGAAGGCTGATATCCTGCATATCTCCCCATCCCATCACTACCCTACCGGAATCGTCATGCCAATCAGCAGACGTTATGAGCTTCTTGGCTGGGCTTCCAGGGGAGAAAACCGATATATTATCGAAGACGATTACGACAGCGAGCTTCGCCTGAGCGGGCAGCCGATTCCCACATTACAGAGCATTGATGTCTCTGATAAGGTCATTTACATGAACACTTTTACCAAGACACTCTCCTCAACCGTCCGTATCAGCTATATGGTCCTGCCCAGACAACTTCTGGATGAATTTTATAAAAAGCTTTCCTTCTATTCCTGCACTGTGTCTAATTTCGAACAGTATACACTTGCAAAGTTTATTCAGGAGGGGTATTTTGAAAAACATATCAACAGACTTAGAAACTATTATCACTCCAAGCGTGATGCCCTGATTACTGCTATCAGAAACAGCCGGTTAAATGATTTCGTCACAATCTCAGGCGAGGAGGCCGGCGTTCATTTTCTTATGAAAATTGAAACCTCACAACCAGAAGAAAAACTGATCCAGTCAGCCGATACGCAAAGCATAAAAATGGCGCCTCTGTCCGGTTACTATCATGTTCCCGGCGAGGCGCCCGATAATGTATATATTATGAATTATTCTTCTATAGAAATAGATGATATCAAGGAGATCGTTCACAGACTGAACCTGTGCATTTAACCGAATCGGCAAGTCCCTCCTGATAAAACGCGGAGCAGTTATTCGGTATCGAGCCACATATTTTACTTAGTCTTCCTTAAGGCTCTCTACAGCTTCTGTAAAGTCCTGAATGAGGTCCTTCGCATCCTCAATTCCCACACTGATGCGGATCGTATCAGCATATACACCGGCCTCAGCCATTGCTTCCGGCGTACTGTGAATATAAATCGTAGACGCCGGATGAATTACCAGTGTTCTCACATCTCCGATATTCGTGGCGATCTTTACATATTTCAGATGATTGATCAGCTGACATGCCCGTTCTTTCGAGCCGGTACGGATAGTCAGGATCGCACCACCTTTTCCATGAAGCTGTTTTTGAGCAAGCTCATGGTATGGACTGGATTTCAACAACGGATAATTGACAGATACGTCTTCCAGCTTCTCCAATGCCTGCGCAAGCTGGAAAGCATTCTCACAGACCCGCTCCATACGCAGACCAAGTGTCTCCATTCCGATAATATTCAGATAGGCATTCATCGGAGCCAGACAGCCTCCCATATTTCGCCAGATTCCATTTCTAAGCTTCACCAGATAAGCAAATTTTCCATACTTTTTATATTCTTTCATTCCCGGATATCTCTCCGGATTCCACGAGAAGTTTCCACTGTCAATAATAATTCCGCTGATGGCATCTCCACTTCCGTTTATATACTTTGAAGTGGAATGTACGACCACATCTGCACCATACTGAATCGGATTGAGAAGATACGGAGTAGCCGTTGTACTGTCTACAATCAGCGGCACACCTTTTCCATGGAGGAAATCTGCAGTCTCACGCACATCCATTACATTCAACGCCGGGTTTCCTATGATTTCACCAAATACCGCCTTAATTCTCTCAGTCAGAAGCGGCTCAATCAGTTCTTTTTCTACTCTCGGAATAAAATGTACCTTGATTCCAAATGCCTCCAAGTCATGAAGAAGGTCCAAAGTTCCTCCAAACAATGCGCTTCCGGCAATCACCTCATCGCCCGCCTGCAGAATATTAAGCAGCGACAAGGTAACTGCTGACATTCCGGAGGAACAGGCTACACCTCCGATTCCGCCTTCCAGCTCATTTACTCTTCGTTCAAAGGCATCCACTGTAGGATTTGCAATTCTGGTATACGCAAAACCCGGTGCCCGGTTCTGAAACACTTTCTCCAGCTGTTCTGATGACTCATAGGCAAACGCATTTGCCAGACTGATCGGCGGCACTGTGGAGCCATTTGAGTAATTATCTACTGATTTTCCATGTAATAATTTAGTCTGAAATTCCATGTCCATATTCCCCTTGTAAAATATATAATCATATCAAAAGCTCCAAAATATCTGTATCAACATATAGAGTTTCTGTTTTTACTATTTCATAGTATTTTAGTGTGAATAGTAGTATATTATTTTTATGTGAAACTGTCAAGAAATCTGCATATACCAAATTTTTATACGGATATATAGTTTTAATTTATATATTGATATCTTTCTATAACATTTATTTTTTTAAAAATTATTGCTGTTCACTACGTGACCAGTAACAAAAAATCGATATTTTTTCACAATTTGTCGAAAATTCATAGCTTTTTTCATACACATCTGGTAAAATTGTTGTAGATTATAATTTCAGCCAATATTTTTGTCTGAATAATATTCTTTTGCTTTCCAATACTGCGAAAACAGATATTCTGAAAGCAAAAACTACTACATAAGATTCATATAAGAACAGAAGGAGGCTCTTTATGAAAACAAGGAAAAAATGGTTAAGAAAAACAACAGCAATCTGTACAGCAGCTCTTCTGGGCACCGCTGTCATTCCATCTACAGCGTTTGCTGCAGACGACTATGCTTCCATTGAAAAAAATGCATGGGCAGAGGAAGTAAAAAATATGGCATCTTCCTATGCAGCCTCTATAGAAGAAAGCCAGGCTCTTGTGTCTGGAATGCAGAGCGATATATCTCTGAAAATCGAAGATTCCGGTCGCTCTCTTCTTGGATTTGTTGCACCGTTTGATATTTCCTGGTTAAATGACATCACACTTGCCAATACCGTCTCTTTTACTGATGGAAAAGAGGGGCTTCTGATGAAAGTTCTCCTCAATGATAATCAGATCTGTTCTTTAGAATATTATCTTGATCCGGAAAGTCAGGATGTCTACATGCGTATTCCAGAACTCTCCGATAAATATTTTAAAACAAATCTGAAAGAAGCGGCTGATCAACAGGCTTCCAATATTGAAAGTGATATTGAAGAGTTAACTCCTGATGATACAGATGTTGATATTCCAACTGATAATTTTGCCTCAGCATATTCAGACAGTATCAGCCTGTCAGCTTCCCTGATGTCTGATCTGTCATCAGCACTGCCGGAAGCATCTGTAATTGAGGCGCTTCTGGACAAGTACGGTTCCATGCTCTTTGATAATCTGACCGAGGGCGAAAGCAGTCAGGAAACTCTTACTGCCGGAGATATCAGTCAGGACTGTACCGTATATGAAGGACAGATTTCATCTGCGGACGCTGTCAAAACCGCAACTGAACTCCTGGAAGCAGCCAAATCAGACAGCGACATCGAAAGCATTCTCAATACCTGGAACGATAAACTCTCCAGTGACGAAAATCTATACGAAAGTTTCACTACTGCTGTGGATAAAGGTCTTAACGCCCTGAAAGACACTGACACCAGTGATTCCGAAGATTCTTACCTCTCCACTAAAATCTGGGTAGATGAAAACGGCAGAATCGCAGGACGCGCACTTGAAATTCAGGAAGGTGACACCACAACACCAATTCTCACCTGGCAGATGCCTGAAAATGGTTCCGATTTTGGTTATCTTCTTACCATCGCATCAGATGATATCAACACTTACTCTTTGTCCGGCTCAGGTCAGATTGATGGAGATAAATTAAACGGAACTTATGAACTCTCCCTCGCTGACAGTATTTCAGCCATTATTGAAGTAAAAGATTATGATACAGTTTCTGCAAAGGAAGGCAATTTAAATGGTAATTATAAGATTACTTTCCCATCTTCCGATACAGACAATGAAGATGATTACTATAGCTCAATACTTGAGAACTTTGCACTTGTTCTGGATCTGAATTCCGAAAAAGATTCCGGTTCTGTTGCTCTCTCAATAGAAAACGCAGGCAGTACGCTTGGTACTCTCAGCATTACAGGCGGTGCCGGCGAAGCTGTTGAGATTCCGGATCTGGCTTCACTGAAAGATGTTTATGATGCAAACAACAACGATGATATGAATGCTTATGCTGCTACACTTGACTTTACTTCAATTATGGATAATCTGTCAAAAGCAGGAGTACCGGATGAGGTCATCACTTATATTCTCAGTGGAGGAAGCGCTACAGAAGATAGTTCCGACACAGAAGCTTCAGAAAACAGTGAAACTTCCGATAATGCATCTGATGGCTCTGATACAGATGCTGCAGCCTGATGTCAGATAGGAAACTTGCTTAATTCGGTTACACAATCAGAAACTAAAATATATAATAGAAGGTCAGATATCGTAGAGGATATCTGACCTTTCATAACAGGGACTGTTGCAAAGATTGATGCAGCAGTCCCTTTCAAACGGATGAGGAAATTAAAATGAATACAACAGCAGATCTTGGCAAAGCTCCGATACGCACCCTGGTGCTTCAGCTTGCCATTCCTTCCATGACAGCCCAGTTTGTCAATGTACTTTACAGCATCATTGACAGAATGTACATCGGTCATATTGCCGGTCATGGTACGCTCGCACTTGCAGGTGCAGGGGTATGCGGCCCTATTGTCACGCTTCTCACTTCATTTGGCACATTGGTAGGAATCGGAGGTTCCATTACCATGGGAATCCGAATGGGTGAAAAAAATACAAAAAAGCAGAACAGATACTGGCAAATTCTTTTCTTATGCTCAGTATTTTCTCTATTCTGCTGACTATCAGCTTTCTTTTACTAAAAGATAAGCTGCTCATGTGGTTTGGTGCAAGCGAAGCTACTTTTCCATATGCAAATACATATCTGACTATTTATACTGTGGGAACTTTCTTTGCACTGATGGCTACAGGACTCAATTACTTTATCAACTGTCAGGGCTTTCCGCTTGTAGGAATGTTTACCGTTCTCATCGGTGCAGGGTGTAATATCCTGTTGGATCCTGTTTTTATCTTTGGCTTTCATATGGGAATCGCAGGTGCCGCTGTTGCAACTGTGATTTCACAGATTCTCTCATGTATATTTGCCATGAGATTTTTGTTTGGTAAAAAAGTCCCTGTGAAGATTACATTCGGACAGTATGATACAAAAATCATGAATCGGATTCTTTCCCTGGGATTTTCGCCCTTCCTGATTCTTGCTACTGACAGTCTCATTCTGATTCTGCTGAACACAATTCTTCAAAAATATGGCGGGAATCTCAGGGAGATATGTTTATTACCTGCGCAACCATCGCACAAAGTTACCTGCTTCTGATCACCTCATCGATGATTGGAATCAGCGGAGGTACACAGGCAATCCTCAGTTATAATTATGGTGCCAGACGTGCTGACAGAGTCAAAGATGCAGAAAGGAACATTCTGGGAGTAATGCTTATCTTTACCACCATTATGTTCCTTCTCTCCCGGCTTGTTCCCCGGTACTTTGTTCTGTTATTTACATCAGATCCACAATATATCAGTTTCTCTGTCTGGGCAATCCATACTTATACTCTGATGATCATTCCACTGAGCTTTCAATATGTATTCGTAGACGGTCTGACTGCCCTAGATCGTCCTAAAACAGGACTTGCACTCTCCGTAACCAGAAAATCACTCTTCGTTCTCAGTGCTGCCATCCTGCCTGTTTTCTTTGACGCAAAAGCTGCATTTTTTGCGGAACCTGTAGCTGACGGAGTCTGCTCCGTTCTCTCTACGGTTGTATTTTTGCTCCTGATCAACCGTCACCTGCAAAAGCGCTGCCAGACAGTCTGATTTATTTCAGAAGTCAGTTCCAATAGTATTTAATACCGATACATACTACTGCTGCTGTTGCAAGCTCACAGATCCAGAACGCATTCCACACAACTCCTGCTCCTGCAAAGAAGCACAGCACATAAGCTGCCGGAATGATCATGATAATATATCTTAATAAAGAAATCACCAGTGACTGGGTACCTTTTCCCAGTCCTTCCAATGCACCGGAAGCGGTAACCGAAACTGCAGATGGAATAAATCCGATACTGATGATTCTCAGTGCTGCTGTTCCCAGTCTCACTGTTTCCGGATTCTCAGTAAACAATCCCATCAATGGTCCTGAGGCTACGAAGCAGATAATCGTTCCCGCCAGCATGATCATTCCATTCAGGCAAAGAGAAAGTCCGAATATTTTCTTTACTCTCTTTGTCTCTCCGGCTCCGTAATTATATCCCATCAGAGGACGCATTCCCTGCACGATACCACTTGCCGGCAGATACAGAAATGTCTGTAATTTATAATAGATTCCCAGCACTACTACATAACTTCCTGAGAAAGCGGACAAGATCTGATTCAGGAAAGAAATCAGCACGGATGGAAGTGCAATATTCAGTATCGCAGGAACTCCGACCATATATAACTTGGCATCCAGATTCCTGTTCAATTTCAGATATTTTCTGCTGACTTCTACAGGAAGACTGCATTTCGCATATGCAATCAGATATACAATAACTGTAAACACCTGACCAAGCCCTGTTGCAAGTGCTGCACCCTTAATTCCCATTTTCGGAAAAAATCCTACGCCAAAGATAAGAAGTGGATCCAGGATAATATTGGAAATACATCCTACCAGAAGGCTGATCATTGTGATTTTCATTCTTCCTACTGCCTGGAAAATTTTTTCAAAAGACAGACTGACCATAATCACTACCGAAAATGCAAAGGCAATAGTGGAATACTGTGTTCCAAGCGTAATGACCTCCTGTTCTTTTGTAAACATTTTAAGGAATACCGGCATAAACGGAATACATAACGCGGTGATCACTATGCCATGGATAATATTAAAAAGCATACCATGCGTGGCAGCCGTATTTGCATTCCTTAAATTCTTTGCCCCCAGGTGGAAGGATATCTGTGCATTGATTCCAACACCGAAACCAATCGCAATCGCATTGATAAAATTCTGTACCGGATACACCAGAGACAATGCCGTCATGGCCTCTTCACTGATTTTTGCAACAAAAAAACTGTCTACAATGTTGTACAGTGAATTTACCAGCATGGACAGTACCATCGGCAGGGCCATAGATGCCAACAGTGGCAGTACCGGTTTTTCTTTCATAAAAGTATTGTTCATTCTTTTCCCCTTTCTTTAAAAATATCTGCTACCGCTTACAACAACCCGTAGTTTTGCATTATTGCCGTAATTACCGCAAAAAAATACCACACAATTATCATTACAGTTAATGTATGATAATTGTGTGGCGAAAAAAGTTTATGTTTATCATAAGACTAAAAAGTCCACACCAATTTTGGCGTGATAAACATACCATAGATTCCTGATATCTGTCAAGTATCTCTTATATTTTTAATTTTTAGCCGGATTAAGTGTTTCCAGCCATTTTACAACATTCTCCTGATCAGGTGCTGAATATGGCACTACAATACACATCGGTTCATAAGATACACCCAGTTTCTCTGCAAGCTCACTGTCTGTGATTGAAATATGTGTAGTATCTGTCTGCGACCCAAATGCTTCAAAATTATCTGCGCCCAGCAGTTCCTTCAGATCCACAAATACCTGGTTTTCATTTAAAGTCTGATAAAGTTCCTCCGGCATGACCATAATATCGATCGTTCCTGCCTGAACCTGTGTCACATAAGCCATCTGCGCAGTATAATTGAACTCTGACGGATCAGCATCCGTAGTAAGGTTGACTCCTATTTCTACTTTGCTGTACTTATCATCGCCATACCCAAGTGCTTCCTTGATTTCCTGTTCGAACTCATCGGTATCACTTACTGTTGAATTTACCATTGAAATGGACATGACTGTTTTTATCTTGGACTGTTCGTAAAAATCTTTCACGCCAAAGATAAGTGCAATTGCTATGATCACTCCAAAGATAGCTGGTTTATAATACATCCAGATATATTCCAGCTTCTTTTTCATTCCCATTCCTTTTAACTTTTCTTTTTCAATCAGGCGTCTTTCCTTCTTCGACAGATCCAGCTCATCCTTGATCTCCGGATTGAGTACACTCTCATCATGCTGCTCTGTCTGATTCACTCTCTTCTCCCTCTGTCTTGTGTCCTGATCTTGTTCTGCCATTTTTTCTCCTTTGTGCATTCTGCAAATTTCATTACTGCATTTACTGTAACCAGTGTGCCGAATTACTGATTACTATAACATATTTCTATCTTCGTGAACAGTTTTTTAAACGCATATTTAACGTAAAAACGCCCTGTATCATCCCCAGAGTAATCCCATACACCAAAAGCGGACGCAGCCATAAATAGCATAAACTGCTGTCAATTCCCACATGATGCGAAATCTTTTTCATTACATCAGCAACCGCCGGATGAAGCAGATAAATCAAAAATGCGTACTTTCGCCCTATTTCCGCCAGTATCGGTGAAATTTTCTTTTCTTTGCCATATAAGACAAGCCATAAAAACAGGCAGATGACCGCGATACAATTTCCCAGATAAATTTCTCTGGCATTCTGAAAAGAATATTCCAGAATACTAAGCGCTGCCCCTGCTGCCATACCAACAATAAGCAGCCATTTTATATGCCTTTCTGTATGCTTTTGAACAAAGCATTGATACATCTTATCCTGATATTCATGAATCATCTGTCCTGTCAGATAGAAACCAAATCCTGTAAACAGAAAGTTTCTGTATTCCATCGTATGATAAAATCCCCCGAAAAATCTGCAAAATTCCGCCCGCCACAAAAGCATTGCCAGCAATACAGGTATACAACAATATGCAGCTTTCCTAAGTTTCCATTTTTCAACAAAGAAATCAACTGCATAGCAATAAATCAGCGCCGGCAAAAACCACAAATGAGCTCTCACTACAGAAGTACTGTTATATAAAGCAAATTCTTTCAGATGACTACTGTCCGTAAGTTCTTTCAGCCATTCTCCTGTATCTTCCCCAGACAGAAACTTCATAATATATTCCCAGACAAGATAAAACAAAAGCGATATGAAAAAAAGTTTTAAAATATGCAAAATCTTAGATGGTATTTTATCCTCTGCTGTCTTCCCTTCATAATAGCAAAAATATCCCGATATCATAAAGAAAAACGGAACTGCACATCTGGCCAGAACCTTTATGATCTGTCCCACCTGCCCCGGAAAGCTTACATGAATAAACACCACGAGGCATGCAGCAACCGCCTTCGCCGCATCCAGACTTTTATTTCTCATTTCCCACCATTCCTTATCTGTAGTAATTTTTATATAATGATTTAACCAAATCAAGTAAGTACCCTGTTTCAATTGCAAAAAACAGTAAACCACAAGTAGAGATTGGCTTGTATTCCATTGAATCGTACTTCCAATTACAAACCAAAATTCGTAAAAATATCTCAATAGCTGGTTTTTAAATATAGCAAAGCTTTCAAGACATGTCAATCTTCAGGCCGAGGGCGAAGACATCAGCCAGCTTCTGTCTACTCTGGCAAGAAGTCTCGCGTTATGATATGCCATACGCAATGTCAGGCAAGTTCGCCCCAGATATTTACTTCCATCCGGTGTTTTCATACATGCAAGCGCCAGATCAGGTTTTCCCGGATGCCTCAGGCAGATTGGGATCAATAGCTGAATCGAGTGATTATAGTACTGTGGAATTGCAGTCTTATAATCTGCCTCCAGCATTCTTCTGGTCTGTTTTAGTGCACCATCAAACAGCTGCAGCCTCATACTGCTGTCCCTGACCTCTTTTGGCAGACGTGATGCATTCTCCTCATCTCCAAAAATGTGCTCATACTGCGGAATCACCGGAAGCTTCGTGTCAAATACAAGATCAGCGGGATTTTCCACATAACATGCCTTTGGTGGCAGGTTGGTGATTCCTTCTTTTAATAAATAATATTCTGTGTAAAAGCCATCCAGAAACCACAACTGCCTGTCCGGCACCAGATTGGGAATAAAGTACGCATAAATCGGCTGATAATAGTAATTAAAGAGTCCTGTATTGAATATTGCATAATTCTTTCTCTCACACACCTTATTTTCTTCGTAAAGGCGTTTAAATGTATGTTCCAGGTATCCTTTCAGGATTCCGTTATCATCTGTATCCGAAAAGCTCCACTTCTCCGGCACCATCCTTGCAAGATTCTGAATCTGCCGGTTATAATCGCCGCAGTAAGTAAAATCGAATAAATTAATCATCAGGCTCCTCCTGTTCCTGCACCTTTGATATTGTTTTCTTTTTATTTATTGTATTTTGGAAAAGCTATGGCAGAACTGCCATATTGTGATTTGTATAAAAAATCCACAAGTATATCGATATCTTTGACTTGATTTTTATTTACCATAGCACAATCACCACGAAAAGACAAGCTTTACTATCTTTCAAAAATATCAATATTTCAACATTTTCTCCTCTTACCTGCTACTTGTAACCTGTCAGTAAACTATGTTATACTTCTGGCAACAGGCAAAAAATTCAACTAATGTGATCCTTTTCCTGTAATCCAGTTTATTTTTGAACAATACTATTTAAAGAAGGTTATTTCGTGAAAAAAGATGGCTATTACTCCTCCGGAGAATTTGCGCGCATGGCACATGTAACACTACGTACCATTCGCTACTATGATAAACAAAATATTCTAAAACCATCCTATGTGACAGAATCCGGCGCTCGTTTTTACACAGACGAAGATTTCGCAAGACTTTCCCAGATTCTGCTTCTGAAATATCTTGGCTTTTCCCTTGACGATATCCGTGAAATGACTATTGATGATTCTGATTACCATTTCATGGAAAACTCCCTGAATATTCAGCTGAAACTCGTCCGCGACCGCATCGAGCAGATGCAGCTGGTAGAAAAAGCCATTCAGGATACAACCGAAGCAATCCGTTCACAGCACGCGATAGACTGGAATCAGATGCTTGACCTGATTCACCTCACCGGTATGGAAAAAAGCATGAAGAATCAATACCAGAATGCTTCCAATATCTCTTCCAGAATCAACCTGCACAGTCTCTACTCCCAAAATAAGCAGGGATGGTTTCCATGGATCTATAAACAATGCCAAATTCATCCAGGCATGCGTATTCTTGAGCTTGGATGTGGTGACGGTGCACTTTGGACACAAAACATCCAGTTTCTTCCACAGGATATTTCCATTACCCTCTCTGATCTTTCCTCCGGAATGATCCGTGATGCCAGACGTGCACTCGGGCGAAAAGACAAACGTTTTTCTTTCGAAGTTTTTGACTGTGCGAAAATTCCACATAAAGGCTGTAATTTTGACCTGGTGATTGCCAATCATGTTCTCTTTTACTGTGAAGACATTCCTGCTGTGTGTAATGAAATCCAGCGTGTGCTCGTTCCCGGTGGAAAACTAATCTGCAGCACTTATGGCAGTCATCATATGCAGGAAGTCAGTCAGCTGGTCCAGGATTTCGATAACAGGATCGTTCTTTCCGCAGACAGACTTTATGAACGTTTCGGCAGAGAAAACGGTGCCGATATCCTTGCACCGTATTTTTCTGATATTTCCTGGGAATCCTATAATGACTCCCTTCTTGTCCCGGATGCAGAGCCACTGATTTCCTACATTCTGTCCTGCCATGGAAATCAGAACCAATATCTTCTGGACAAATATACAGATTTTCGAGGATTTGTATCACGAAAAACAAAAGATGGCTTCTTTATCACAAAAGATGCCGGTATTTTTCTTTGTGAAAAATAACCAAATTTTAACTTTTTTGTAAAAAGTACTTGAAGGTGACCTAAGGTCACCTTTTATAATACAATTACCAACGCTGGGAAATAGATTTCCGGCAAACTGACACTATATTAAACTCGATAAGTACAGTGACTTATTGGTTATGAGCAAGTAGCGAAAGCGGATTGCGAATATCCGATTGACTACATTATATGTTTAAAAGAGTCATCAATTTTTCACTGCACTGACAAATGAAAAAGGAGAATACACATGAAAGGTATTATTTTAGCCGGCGGTTCTGGCACACGCCTTTATCCGCTTACAATGGTAACATCCAAACAGCTTCTGCCAATCTATGATAAACCAATGATCTACTATCCCATGTCTGTACTGATGAACGCAGGAATCCGCGATATCCTGATCATCTCTACTCCGCAGGATACTCCTCGTTTCGAGGAACTTCTTGGTGACGGACATCAGTTTGGCGTACACCTTACTTACGCCGTACAGCCAAGCCCTGACGGACTTGCTCAGGCATTTATCATCGGCGAGGAATTTATCGGTGATGATACAGTTGCCATGGTTCTCGGCGATAATATCTTCGCAGGACATGGACTGAAGAAAAGACTGAAAGCTGCTGTAAAGAACGCAGAATCCGGCGAAGGTGCTACTGTTTTCGGATACTATGTAGATGATCCGGAGAGATTCGGTATTGTAGAATTTGACCATGAAGGCAAGGCTATCTCAATTGAAGAGAAACCGGAGCATCCAAAGAGCAACTACTGTGTCACAGGTTTATACTTCTATGACAATCGCGTCGTAGAGTATGCAAAAAATCTGAAACCAAGCGCCAGAGGCGAACTTGAGATCACAGACCTGAACCGCATCTATCTGGAAAAGGGCGAATTAAACGTAGAGCTTCTCGGACAGGGATTCACATGGCTGGATACCGGCACACATGAAAGTCTTGTAGAAGCTACCAATTTCGTAAAAACAATGGAAAGCCACCAGCACCGTAAAATCGGATGTCTGGAAGAGATTGCATATCTTAACGGCTGGATCACTAAAGAGGATGTCCTGAAGGTTTATGAGGTACTGAAGAAAAATCAGTATGGCCAGTATTTAAAAGACGTTCTGGATGGTAAATATTTAGACGTACTTCACTGATTCAAAATCTGTTTTCTGATTTTGCCGTATTTTTTCAGTTAAACAGAAATTGAACTATTTGCCCGTAATCCTTTCTTTCCGTAATCTGTCAGCAGTTCTGTTTCTGACAGATTACAGCAGAAGATGTAATTATAATTTCAAAATCAAAGGAGAATTTTAATGAACATTATCGTAACCGGCGGTGCCGGATTTATCGGAAGTAACTTTATTTTTCACATGTTAAAAAAATACCCGGATTACCGCATCATCTGTCTGGACTGTCTGACCTATGCAGGAAATCTTTCCACTCTTGCACCTGTCATGGACAACCCAAATTTCCGTTTCGTAAAAGAAAGCATCACAGACCGCGAAGCAGTTTACAAACTCTTTGAAGAAGAACACCCTGATATGGTTGTAAACTTCGCAGCAGAGAGTCACGTTGACCGCTCCATCGAAAACCCGGAAGTTTTCCTTACCACAAATATCATCGGTACTGCTGTTCTTATGGATGCATGCCGCAAATACGGTATCAAGCGTTATCATCAGGTATCCACTGATGAAGTTTACGGAGATCTTCCATTAGACAGACCTGACCTGTTCTTCACAGAGGAAACTCCGATCCACACAAGCAGCCCTTACAGCTCTTCCAAGGCTTCTGCAGACCTTCTGGTACTGGCTTACCACAGAACCTACGGACTGCCTGTATCTATCAGCCGCTGCTCCAATAACTACGGACCATATCATTTCCCGGAGAAACTGATTCCGTTAATGATCGCCAACGCATTAAATGACAAACCACTTCCTGTTTACGGAAAGGGTGAAAATGTACGTGACTGGCTGTATGTAGAGGATCACTGCCGCGCGATCGACCTGATCATCCACAAAGGACGTGTAGGCGAAGTTTACAATGTAGGTGGTCACAACGAAATGACAAACATTGATATTGTTAAGATCATCTGTAAAGAGCTTGGCAAACCGGAAAGTCTGATCACATATGTGGCAGACCGTAAAGGTCATGATATGCGCTATGCCATTGACCCGACCAAGATTCACAACGAACTTGGCTGGTTACCGGAAACAAAATTTGCAGACGGTATCAAGAAGACCATCAAATGGTATCTGGATAACAAAGAATGGTGGGAAACTATCATCTCCGGCGAATACCAGAACTACTACGAAAAAATGTACGCAAACCGCGGGGAGGCATAATTTATGAGAATATTTGTAACAGGTGTAGGCGGTCAGCTTGGACATGATGTTATGAACGAACTTGCGCGACGCGGCTATGAAGGTGTGGGAAGCGACATTGCTCCTTCCTACAGCGGAATCGCAGACGGCACTGCAGTTACCACAATGCCTTATGTGCAGATGGATATCACTGACAAGACTTCTGTAGAAAAAGTCATCAAAGAAGCAAATGTTGACGCTGTGATCCACTGTGCTGCATGGACAGCTGTAGATGCTGCCGAGGATGAAGAAAATCAGCCGAAGGTCCGTCTGGTAAATGTAACCGGAACCCAGAATATTGCTGATGTGTGCAAAGAGCTTGACATCAAGATGCTGTATCTGTCCACTGACTATGTGTTCGATGGTCAGGGAACCACTCCATGGGAGCCGGACTGCAAAGACTATAAACCATTAAATGTCTATGGACAGACAAAGCTGGACGGTGAACTTGCCGTATCCGGCACAGTTGATAAGTTCTTTATCGTCCGTATTGCATGGGTATTCGGCAAAAACGGCAAGAACTTTATCAAAACCATGATCAACCTCGGAAAAACTCATGATACTCTCTCCGTAGTCAATGACCAGATCGGTACACCTACTTATACCTATGACCTGGCAAGACTTCTGGTAGATATGATTGAAACTGAAAAATACGGTTATTATCATGCAACCAATGAGGGCGGATATATCAGCTGGTATGATTTCACAAAAGAAATCTTCCGTCAGGCCGCTGCCATGGGACACCCGGAATATCTCCCGGAAAACATGACAGTCAACTCCGTCACAACTGCAGAGTATGGCGCTTCCAAAGCAGCCAGACCGTTTAACAGCCGTCTGGATAAGAGCAAACTGACAGCCAATGGTTTCACACCACTCCCCACCTGGCAGGATGCACTGGGACGTTATCTCAAGGAACTGGATTTCTAACAAGACGGAGTAATTTCCTATAACATAAAAAATCAGCTGGCAGCCGGCATATATTATACCGATTGTCAGCTGTATTTTTTTATACTCTTTTTCTGTTTTCTTCTGCTATTCTTCTTCTCTGCTGCGCTCCATATATTTTTCCATATCCAGTATTTTCTCTGATTTTGCAACGATCAGGGATGCTGCCACATCACCAAGACTATTGCTCATGGCACGCATCATACCCAGAAGCGAATCCATTCCCATGACCAGACCAATTCCAGCCAAAGGCACCTGCATCTGAGTCAGCAATACTGACAGACACACAAGCCCTGCTCCCGGCACTCCCGGCGCTCCCACCGACAGGACCAGAACAGAGAAAAACATGGACAACAGCATTCCTCCACTGATCTCCACACCAAAGATCCTTGCCAGTGTCATGCCGAATATTACAAGATATATACAGGTTCCATCCATATTCACTGTTGCACCTAAAGGAATTGACAGAGAATAGATTTTCTTTGGAATGCCAAGCTTATGTTCACAGGCATCCATATTTACTATGATCGCAGCATTACTGGATGCCAGTCCAAACACCTGCAGCATAGTAGGGCTGTATTTCTTTATAAATGGTACAGGAGTCAGATGTCCGATCAAAAGGATCAGCAGACAGTAAATTCCCAGCATTACAATAATACCAACTGTAAAAGTTCCCAACATTGCCAGCATTGACAGTAATACATCCGGTCCTGTCTTTAATATAACTGTTAAAACAGATGCAAATGTTGCAATCGGTATAAACTGAACCAGAATAACCGTAATCTTCAGGAAAAGTGAATTACAGGCTTCAAATATATCCTTCAATATT
>OOCN01001041.1_pt1 | contig 20086 bp, 12 predicted proteins | sample 1671361 | NCBI WGS metagenome assembly OOCN01 (sample SAMN06348149, study PRJEB24527) | human gut metagenome | biome: human gut; feature: ankylosing spondylitis patient; material: feces | host: Homo sapiens | place: China | collected 2015-10
CGCCCGTGCGCTCGACCTTTCCGGTGTCGAAGTCGCGAGGCTCCTGCACGCCGCGGTGGCGTCGGGCGATGCGGTCGCCCTCCATCCGGAGCGCTCGACCGAGGAGCTCTATGCCGCCCCCGCTGTGCTCGATGCCGCCCTTGCCGCCCTCGCCGACACGCTTGTCGCCATGCATAAGGCCGCGCCCAAGCAAACGGGCTTCACCCCGGGCGAGGTTGCGCATGTCGCCTGGCCGAAAGCGGGCGAAGACGTCGCGTCTGCGCTCATCCTCGAGGGCTGTGCGCGCGGCATCTGCGCCCAGGAGGGGTCTGAGGTCTACGACCCACATTCCGCCGCTGCGGCGATACGTGTGGTGCGCGAGGCAGGCCGGCGCATCGCGGCCCTGCTGGACGAGGCGGGCCTCGATGCACCGACGCTTCCCGAGGTGGGGCAGCAGTTGCAACTCGATCGCGACACCATGACGCGTGCCCTGCGCGAGCTTTCGCTCAACCGCTCGATCGTTAAGGTCGAGCGCGACGTTGCCTTGTCCGCCGCCGCCGAGGCTCAGGCGCGCGAGGTCGTTGCGGCGGCTATCGAGGCTGCCGGCGGCGCTGTCACCACGAGTGTGCTGCGCGAGGCCCTGGGCGTGTCGCGCAAGCGAGCCATTAGCATCTTGGAGCACCTGGATGCGGTGCGTTTTACGACGCTCGACAAAGGAGCCGGCGGCCTAAGATCGCTTCGTTAGGGGCTGCCGTATCGCTGTTCGCCACGACGCCCTGCTAGTTTGGTAAAATACCGCCACGTTTGGGAGCGGATGGGCTCCGGTGGGCCCCGCGGTCCTCAAAACCGTTGTGAGGCGTGCAAAACGTCTTGGATGTGTTCGATTCACATACGTTCCCGCCAACGCATCTCGCCAAAACCACCACATTGGGGACAGGCACCTTTGTGGTGGTTTCGAAACGTGCGGGAAACAGCTTCGAAACACGCGATTTGCTCGTCAGGCGGTCAAAAAGCTATCTACCTGCATCGTAATCAAAATGAAACATCCGCTCGTTGCCTTATTCGTAACTTTGTAGCAACAGTGCGATATTATCCATACTCGATAAAGCTCACGGCGCATGGGGCGCCGCGAACGACACCTTTCTTTTCCATCAATTGGAGGAAGCATGAGCTACACGCAGAAAGTTCTCGACGAGCTCAAGGCCCGCTATCCCGAGCAGCCTGAGTTCATCCAGGCCGCGACCGAGATCCTCGGCACCATCCAGCCGGCGCTCGACGCCCACCCCGAGTACGAGGAGGCCGCCCTACTGGAGCGCCTTGTCGAGCCCGAGCGCATCGTCATGTTCCGTGTTCCCTGGGTCGACGACCAGGGCAAGGTCCAGGTCAACCGCGGTTACCGCGTCGAGTTCAACTCTGCCATTGGACCCTACAAGGGCGGCCTGCGCTTTAACCCGACGGTCACCCTGGGCATGCTCAAGTTCCTGGGCCTGGAGCAGATCCTCAAGAACAGCCTGACCACCCTGCCCATGGGCGGCGGCAAGGGCGGTTCCGACTTTGACCCCAAGGGCAAGTCCAACAACGAGATCATGCACTTCTGCCAGTCCTTCATGACCGAGCTCTATCGTCACATCGGCCCCAACACCGACGTTCCCGCCGGCGACCTGGGCGTTGGCGGCCGCGAGGTTGCCTACATGTTCGGTCAGTACAAGCGCCTGACCAACGAGTGGACCGGCGTCCTCACCGGCAAGGGCCTCTCCTTTGGCGGCTCGCTCGCCCGCACCGAGGCCACTGGCTACGGCCTGGTCTACTTTGTGGACGAGTACCTCAAGAGCCGCGGCGACTCCTTCGAGGGCAAGAACGTCGTCGTTCACGGCTCCGGTAACGTTGCCATCTACGCCGTCCAGAAGGTTTCCCAGCTCGGCGGCAAGGTGCTGGCCTGCTCCGATACCCACGGCTGGGTCGAGGATCCCGACGGCATCGACTACTCCGTGCTCGAGCACGTCTACAACCAGAAGCGCTCTGGCCACGACAAGGGCGTCACGCTCGCCATGTACGTTGACGAGAAGCCCGGTGCCGTGTGGCACGAGGGCGACGGCCGCGGCGTTTGGCAGCTGCCCTGCGACATCGCGCTGCCCTGCGCTCGCGAGAACACGCTGCTGCTCGAGGACGCCCAGGCGCTCGTCGCCAACGGCTGCAAGGTGGTCGGCGAGGGCGCAAACATGCCCACGACCATCGAGGCCACGAACTACTTCCAGGAGAACGGCGTCGCCTTTATGCCCGGCAAGGCTGCCAACGCCGGCGGCGTGCTCGTGTCCGGCCTGGAGATGAGCCAGAACGCCGAGCACCTGTCCTGGACCTTTGAGGAGGTCGACGGCAAGCTCGAGCAGCTCATGCGCGGCATGTTCCACAATGTGGACGACACCGCCAAGGAGTATGGCCAGGAGGGCAACTTTGTCATGGGCGCCAACATCGCCGGCTTCCTGAAGGTCGCCGACGCCATGCTCGCCCAGGGCGTCTGCTAAGCCCAGCTCGACATAGCACCTGATGAGGCTCCCAGCATTTGTGCTGGGAGCCTTTTTCTATGGTGGTGAGGGCCGTGCACCCTCGTTTGGTACACTTAGGGGTACTGGACAAGTAAAGAGATGGGGGAGAACGTGCTCAAGTTCGGTACCTACGTCCGTGTTGGAAACGCGGCCGAAGCCTATGAGCTCTTACAGAAGAACCGCAACAACAAGATTGTGGGCGGCGGCATCTGGATGCGCCTGGGTTCGCGTCGCGTGGCGACGGCGATTGACCTTTCGGCCTGCGGACTCGATCAGATCGAGGAGACCGAGACCGAGTTTCGCATCGGTGCCATGTGCACCCTACGCCAGCTCGAGCGCCATGCCGAGCTCAACGCGCTCGTCAACAATGTCTTTGAGTTTGCCGTCCACGATATCGTGGGCGTGCAGCTGCGCAATACCGCCACGGTGGGCGGCAGCATCTACGGCCGCTTTGGCTTCTCGGACGTGCTTTCGGCTTTTTTGGCACTCGATTCATACGTTAAGCTGACAGGTGCCGGCCGCGTGCCGCTCGCCGAGTTTGTGAACATGGGCTACGTGCGCGACGTGATCGAGCATGTTGTGGTCGTTAAACACGACTACCGCGCAAGCTACGAGGCCGTGCGCAAGGCCGCGACCGACTTCCCCTCGCTGAACGTCACCGCCGCCTGGTGGGACGGCTCCTGGCACGTCACCGTGGGTGCCCGCCCGCTGCGCGCGACCCTGCTGCGGGGCGAGGCATGCGGCCTGGTGAACGAGCAGCCTTCCGAGGACGAGCTGTGCGCCCTTGCCGCATCCGTGCGTACCCTGAGCTACGGCACCAACCTGTGGGGCTCGGCCGACTACCGCCGCCGCATCTCGGCCCCGCTGGCGATTCAGGCCGTGCGCCGCGCCGCCGATACCGCCGGTGCGGAACAGCGGGTGGAGAACACCGAAGAACTTGAAAAACTGCTGGGCCGTGGGCTGCGCATCAGCCCCACCCGGTTTGAAAAATACCAGAACTGCCCATTTGGGTATTTTTTACAGTATATCGTCAAAGCTGCGCCACGCCAGAAGGCCGAGCTGGCCCCGAACATCAGCGGCACGCTGACCCACTGGGTGCTGGAAAACGCCCTGCGCCGCCAGGGGGCCACGTTCCGCGACCTGACGCCAGAGCAGCTGGAAACACTGGTCAATGACCTGGTGGACGAGTACGTGACCGAAAACCTGCCCGGAATGACCGTGCGGATGGAATATCTGGTGGCCCGCATCCGCCGCAATCTGGTGGGGTTGCTGGGCTTCATCCAGCGCGATCTGCGCCAGTCGGGCTTCCAGCCGGTGGCGTTTGAGCTGCGCATCGACGACCGCCCCGATGCCGACGACCCCGGCGCGCCCCGCATTGACCCGGTGGAACTGTGCGACGACGCCGGGCACACCGTGCGGGTGGTGGGCACGATCGACCGCGTGGACGCCATGCCGCTGGAAAAACTGGGCAAGACCTACCTGCGGGTCGTGGACTACAAGACCGGCGGCAAAGAGTTTAAATTAAAGGAAGTCTATTGCGGCCTGGACTGCCAGATGCTGTTGTACTTATTTACGCTGGAACGCAACGGCGGGGCGCAGTTCCCAGGAGCAGCGGCGGCGGGGGTGGAGTACCTTTTGGCAGATCCCGCGCCCGAGAGCGTTGAGCGCCGTGAATTGACCGAGGACGGCGACCCCACGCCCAGCTACCCGATGAACGGCCTGCTGCTGGACGACGAGAGCGTTTACCGTGCCATGGACACGAAGGGCACCGGCGAGTTTGTGCCGCTGAATTTCAACGCCAAGACCGGCAAGGTGACCAACGGCAAAAGCACGTTGGCCGACGAGGCCAAGCTGGGCCGTATCCGGGATCACCTGGACGGCCTGCTGATCGATATGGCGGCGAATTTGTACAGCGGTAAAATCGACGCCGAGCCGCTGTGCGTCGGGAACAAATCCCCCTGCGCCTACTGTGATTTTCGCACCGCCTGTGCCCACCGCGACGGCGAGCACGAACGGACAATTACGATAAAAGACGACCCGTTTGCAGAATAAGATAAGGGAGACCCCCATGCCTGAACAACCCAAAATTCAATTTACCCCGGCCCAGGCGGCGGCCATCACGGCGCGGGGCGGCAGTCTGCTGGTCTCGGCGGCAGCTGGGTCCGGCAAGACCCGCGTACTGGTCGAGCGTGTTGTCGGCCTCATCACCGACCCCGAGCACCCGGCCAACGCGGACGAACTGCTCATCATGACCTTCACGAATGCCGCCGCGGCCAAGCTGCGGGCGGATATCACGGCCCGCCTTGCCCAAGAGGTCCGAGCCCACCCCGGCAACATGAATCTGCGCCGCCAGCAGCTGCTGTTGCAGCGGGCGTCCATCGGTACGGTGGACGCCTTCTGCCTGCATTTTGTGCAGCAGCATTTCGCCATGCTGGATGTGCCGCCCGACTTTGAGACCGCCGAGGAAGCCGACCTGGCCCGCATTGAGCAGGAAACGCTGGCTGCCACGCTGGAGACCGCCTACACAGACCCGGATTTCCGCGCCTTTGCCGACCTGTACGACCGGGGCCGTACCGACAACACGGCCGGGGACGCCATCCTCGACCTCTACCACTTTACCCGCGCCCTGCCGCACCCGGCCGCGTCGCTGAATACTTTTGCCGAAATGCGGCAGCAGGACGCCCCGCCCCAGGAGACCGCCTGGGGCAAAGAGCTGTTGGGCATTGCGCTGGCCCGCGCCCAGGGCGCAAAAACGCTGCTGGAAAGCGGTGCGGCCATTGCAGCCCGGGACGAAAAAGCCGATGCCGCCTACACAGCTGTCATGCAGGACGACGCGGCCCGGGTGGGCAATCTCTGCCACTGGCTGGCCGAAGGCGACTGGGACAAGTGCCTGGCCGCGCTGGACACGGTCTTTGCGGGCTGGCGGCGGGCCGGGGCGGTCAAGGGTGGCAAGGACGCCAACCAGGCCGCAAGCGCGGCATCCGAACTGCGTGACCGCGCCAAAAAGCAGATGGAGAGCCTGCGCAAGGACGCGCTGCTCTGTACAGCTGATGAGTTTGCTGCCGATCGCCGCCGCGCCGCGCCCCTGGTGGCCGCGCTGGTGCGTGCGACGCAGACCTTCGCCGACAACTGCTTTGCGGCCAAGTGCGCTGAAAAAGTATTGGACTACGCCGATTATGAGCACCTGACGCTGGATCTTTTGCTGACCGAGGACAACGAGCGCACGCCGCTCTGCCGCACGGTCAGCGCTCGCTACGCCGCCGTACTAGTGGACGAGTACCAGGACACAAACGCTTTGCAGGACGCCATCTACTTTGCGCTGGCCCGGCCCGAGGCCGACAACCTGTTCTTTGTCGGCGATATCAAGCAGAGCATCTACCGCTTCCGTCTGGCGGATCCCAGCATTTTTGTGGGCAAACAGCAGCAGTGGCGGCCCTATCCGCAGCCCGTGCCCAAGCCCGCCACGCTGGCGCTGGATGCCAACTTCCGCAGTGCGCCCGGCGTCATCGAGGGCATCAACTACCTGTTTGAGACCTTCTTCTCGGAGGGGCTGGGCGGCGTGCAGTACGGCGACGGCCAGCGCCTTGTTGTGGGCCGCAAGGACAGCGACTACCGCGGTATGTGCGAGATCGACGTCATCGACGGCGCGGATGTGGACGGCGACGCGGCGGCCATTGCCCGGCGCATTGCCCAAATGGTCGAGACCGGCTTTGCCGTGCGCGGAAAGGATGGCGTGCGCCCCTGCAAATACGATGATTTTTGTATCCTGCTTCGCGGCCGCAAGGGCTTTGCCGCCTACGAGGGCGCACTGCGCACGGCGGGCATCCCGGTGTTTGCGGACTCTGCCACCGATTTGCTGGACGAGCCGCACATCCGCCCCTTCGCGGCGCTGCTGCGCGTTATCGACAACCCTGCGCAGGATATCCCGCTGGCGGCGGTGCTGCTCAGCCCTTTGTTCCCCTACACGGCGGATGATTTAGTGGCACTGCGCTGTGCCTGCCCGGAGGGCAGCCTGTACGCCGCGGTGCTGCACGGCGGGCAGGCACAATTTGCCGTCTTTATCGAGGCACTGACCGAGTACCGCCGCCTGGCCCGCACACTGCCGGTGGATGAACTGATCGAGGAACTGCTGGCCCGCACCGGCTACCTGGCCGCCGTGGGCGCACTGCCCGACGGCCCGCGATGCCGTGAGGACCTGTTGAGCTTTACGGCTTGGGCCGCCGGTGCAGGCCGTGCGGGCCTGCCGGCGCTGATCCGCGCCATGGACGCCGCCGCAGCCAACGGCGGCCTGAGCCAAAGCGTGGGCGGCCAGACCCGGCCGGGGTGCGTCTCCATCATGACAGTACATCGCTCCAAGGGTCTGGAATTCCCGGTCGTTTTTGTGGCGGACACCGACCACAAATTTAACCAGAGCGATGCCATCCGCCCGGTGCTGACCCACAGCCGTCTGGGCGTGGGCGTTATGCTGCGTGCGCCCCGGGCGGCCAAGCGGTTCAAAACGCTGCCCTATGCGGCGCTGGCCCAGGCTATCCGCACCGAGACATTGAGCGAGGAAATGCGCGTTCTGTATGTGGCGCTGACCCGTGCCCAGGATGCGCTCATCATCACCGTGCCGCTGAAAAAGACCGCCAGTGCGCTGAAAACACCGGCCCTCTGTGCGGCAGCCGAGGCCACCGGCAGTGAGTCGATGCGCAGTATGGGCAGCTGGGCCGGGTGGATACTGACTGCCGCTATGCTGCACCCGGACAGCGACGCGCTGTGGGGGTACACGAGCTTTCTGCCCCACCACCGCCCAACGGAGGTGCCGCTGACGATACGTCTGGTGGCGCTGCCGGAAAATGTCGAGCAGCCGCCCGCCCCCCGCGTACCCCAGCCCGACCCGGCCACAGTCGAAATGCTGAAAGCCAGCTTTGCCTGGCACAACCCCCGCGCCGCGCTGGAAAAAGTACCCGCCAAGGTCAGCGTCAGCGCTGTAGCCCATGCGGCCCGCCCAGTGGCATTGGAACGCCCGGCCTTTTTGCAGAAAACCGGCATGACCGGGGCCGAGCGCGGTACCGCCATCCACGCCTTTATGCAGAGCGTACCCTTCGACGGCCCAGCCCCCGACCTGGACGCTGAGGTCAAACGCCAGACGGATTTGCAGCTGTTGGATGCCGCGCTGGCAGACAAGCTCGACCTGGACGCCGTGCGGCCCTTCTTTGAGAGTGCAGTCTGGCGGCGCATCCGCCATGCGAAACAAATTTTGCGGGAGGAACCGTTCATCACGGCCCTGCCCGCCGCCGAAGTCACCCCCGCCGCACAACAGGGGAGTGCCGCCGAAGCGGAAGTGCTCGTGCAGGGCATCGCCGATTTGGTACTGGTGTTTGATGAGCACGCGGAAATTCTCGACTACAAGACCGACCGCAGCCGCGACGCGCAGTATTATATCGACGAGTACGCCGCCCAGCTGCGGCTCTACCGCCGTGCGTTTGCCCAGCGGCTGAGCGTCCCCATGACGAAGCTGACGATTTACAGCTTTGCCATCGGCGACGAGATCGACGTGCCGCTTGGCTAAAGGAGAAACGGTATCCTCCCGGGAGGTGCTCTTTCTTTTGCCAACAAAAGAAAGAACCAAAGAAAATTGCCGCTGTTGCGACGTGGGGTGGGCTTCCGCCCTCCCTTGCCCCTCTCGATTTTCCTCTACTGCTCCGTAGGGCGGCCTGTCCTCAGGCCGCCGCACTGTGCCTTTAGAATTACTTTATCCTTTAGCCGTAGGGGCGGCGTCCTCGACGCCCCGCAATGATATTTTTACAACCCCATAACCAAAAAGCGACCGATGGCACATCACATACCATCGGTCGCTTTATTTTACGCGTTTACGCCTGTCTAAACCGGCTCAGGAACTCAACGGTCTTGGGGTTCTGCGGGTGCTCGAAGATATCGGCGGGGGTGCCTTCCTCGCAGATGACGCCGTCGGCCATGTAGACAACGTGGCTCGACACGTCGCGGGCGAAGGCCATCTCGTGGGTGACGACGATCATCGTCAGGCCCTCCTTCGCCAGCTGGCGCATAACGGCCAGGACCTCACCTACCATCTGGGGGTCAAGCGCAGACGTCGGCTCGTCGAACAGCAGCACTTCGGGCTGCATCGCCAGCGCGCGTGCAATCGCGACGCGCTGCTTCTGGCCGCCGGACAGCTGGCGGGGCTTCGCGTGGATATAGGGGGCCATCCCGACCTTTTCAAGGTTTTCCAGCGCGGTCTTCTGCGCAGTTTCTTTATCCTGGTGCAGCACGTAGCGCAGGCCTGCCGTGCAGTTGTCCAGCACAGTCATGTTGTTGAACAGGTTGAAGCTCTGGAACACCATGCCCACCTTGGCGCGGTAGGCGCAGGGGTCAGACCCCTTGGCGGTGATGTCGTTGCCGTGGAACAGCACTTTGCCGTTCGTGGGCGTCTCCAACAGGTTGATGCAGCGCAGCAGTGTGGATTTGCCGCTGCCGGACGCACCGATGATGCAGGTGACGTCACCCGCGTTGACGGTAAAGTCAACGTCACGCAGGACAACGTGGGTGCCGAAGCTCTTGGAGAGGTGGCGCACCTCAATAACAGGCTCAGACATGGGCTGCGCCTCCCTTCATATCCAGATTCTGGGACTCGTGGTTCGGGTCCGGGGCGTTGTACATACCGCTGGTGTAGGCCAACGAGTCGGTGGTGTTCAGGTCGTAGTTCTGCGGGCCGTCCAGCGCTTTCTCCCACAGGCGCAGCAGATAGCTGGCAAACAGCGTCATCGTCAGGTAGATGACCATGACGATGGCCGCGCTCTCAAAGTAGGTGTACAGTGCGCCGACAACGCTTTTGTGTACAAAGAATAGGTCGGTGATGGAGATAACGGACAGAACCGACGTATCCTTGATGTTGATGATGAAGTTGTTGCCGATCTGCGGGATGATGTTGCGCAGTGCCTGGGGCAGAATGACGTGGATCATCGTTTGCCAGTGGTTCATACCGATGGCTTTTGCGCCCTCGGTCTGGCCCGGGTCAATGGACACGATACCGCCGCGGACTGTCTCGGCCATATACGCGCCTGTGTTGATGGACACGATGAAGAAGCCGGCCTGCCACATACCCATCTTGATGCCGAAAACCTGCAAAAGGCCATAGTAGATGAACACAGCCTGCACGATCATGGGCGTGCCGCGGAACAGCTCCACATAGCAGCGCAGGAAGATGTGCAGAATTTTCAAGAGCACGCGCTTCCACACCGGGTCGCGCTGCTTATCCACCGGGATGGTCTGCAATGCGCCGACCGCAAAGCCGATCAGGCAGCCGAAGAACGTGCCGACCAGTGCCAGCAGCAGGGTAGTGCCCGCACCGCGCAGGTACGAGAAGCCGTACTTTTGCAGCACTGTGGCACAGTTTGCGAAAAAGTCTTGCATGAGATTCTCCTTTGTGATTTCTTCACTTTACCAACACCGAAGCCCCTGCCGCACAAAACGGCAGGGGCAGGCGGGCAAAATTACTCGCTCAGGGGCTGAACGCTGATGGCTTCGTCCATCATGGCGTTGTAATCATCAGCGGTCATCGTGGACAGGACCTCGTTGATGGCGCTCTGCAGGGCGGTGTTGCCCTTCTTCATCGAGATGCCGATGTTGATGTCCTCCTCGCTGACCTGGAAGTCACCGTCGCCGCCGCCGAAATCCAGCAGCGTGAAGTCGGGGTAGGCAACCAGCGCGGCCTGCGCGGTGGGGCGGTCGGTGACAACGATGTCGCAGGCACCGCTGTTCAGGGCCACCAGCATGGCGGGGGCGGTCTCCTGCGCGGGCAGGATGTTGGCGTTCTCAATCTGGGGCAGGCAGGTATCATACCAGATGGTGCCCAGCTGGCTGGTAGCGGTCGCACCGGCCAGATCGGCCACGCTCGCCGCATTGGCGTAGGCGCTGTCCTTCTTCGTCAGGGTGACGATCGAGGCGTAGTAGTAAGGGTTGCTGAAATCGACCTGTGCAGCGCGCTCAGCCGTGATGGACTGACCGGCGATGACGCAGTCCACATCGCCGCTCATGACGGCGGGAATCAGGCTGTCCCAGTCCAGCTTGACGATCTGGACCTGCTGGCCCAGTGCCTCGCCGATCTTCTTGGCCATCATGACATCGTAGCCATAGGCGTAGTCGCTGGAGCCGCGGATCGCAACGGCACCGTTGGAATCATCGCTCTGGGTCCAGTTGTAGGGGGCGTAAGCGCACTCCATCGCAACGGTCAGGGTGGTGGGGTCGCCGTCGCCGTCCGGGGCACCGGCGGCGTCCGCAGCAGCCACGGTGCTCTCGGCGGCGGTGCTGTCAGCAGCAGGGGAGGCGGCGGAGGGGTCGGCGCTGGAGCCGCAGGCGGTCAGACCGACGGCCAGGACGGAGGCAAGGCCAAGTGCCATAGCATTCTTGAGTTTCATGGTTGCATTCTCCTTTAGATACTTAAAATTCCCTCATAATCATGCAAAAAGCCCCGGTGTTCCACTGTGCGGATCACCGGGGCCAAATGCCTTATGACTGCCGAATGGTGCAGTGTTGCGCCGCGCCATTGCGGCCGTATAAATATTACCCTAAGATGGTATATTTGTCAAGTGCTGTTTGGATTACGCAGCAACTTTTTCGCTGTCCTTCTCGCTGTTCTTGTAGCTCTTGACACTGTGAAAGACAATGTTCAGGCCCAGGACAATCAGAAGGATCGCGAGAATCAGCTGCAGGCCGTTGGCGATAAAGACAGCACCCCAGGTGGTCTCACCGGCAGGGATGGCGGTGGACGCAGCGGCGGAGATGGCCTTGACCATGGCAATCAGGCGCTGCACCAGAGCCGTGAAGGTGACGCAGAGCATGATGACCAGCGGCGGGAACAGCATCTTGTTGTTGCGGCCCGTGACCTTGAGGAAGACGCATAGGGTAGCCAGGACCAGCGCGCTGAGCAGCTGGTTGGCGGAGCCGAACAGCGGCCAGATGTTGGCATAGCCGATCTGGGTCAGGATAAAGCCGAACACCAGCGTGATGAAGGTGGAAAAGTAGACGTTGCAGAACAGCTTGCGCCAGCCCTCGGCATGCTCCATATCGTCAACGCTGAACAACTCCTGGAAGCTCATACGGCCGATACGGGCCACGGCATCCAGACTGGTCAGGGCCAGAGCGGAAACGCACATCGTCATAAAGACGGTAGCGATGGAGACGGGCACGCCGAACATCTCAAAGAAACCGGCAACGCCGCGGCTGAAGATCTGGAACGGGGTACCGGCGGCAGGGGTGCCGTCCGCAGCGGCGGCAGCACCGGCAACACACAGGGCCAAAACAGCCAGCAGGCTTTCCAGCACCATGGCGCCGTAGCCGACCTTGAGCATGTCTTTCTCATTATCAACGGTCTTGGAAGAAGTACCGGAGGAGACCAGGCTGTGGAAGCCGGAGACAGCGCCGCAGGCGACGGTGACGAACAGGATGGGGAACATGGTGCCCAGCTTCTCATTGTTGAAGCCGGTGAAAACAGGCAGGTTCATGGTGGGGTGGGCAACGACCAGACCGATGACCGCACCGGCAATCATAGCGCCAAACATGAAGGTGGTCATGTAGTCACGGGGCTGCTTCAGCATCCACATGGGCAGGACGGCGGCGAAGAAGATGTAAACGAAGGTGATATAACTCCAACCAGCCTTGCCCAGGATGATGGGGGCGTTCATGCCGATCACAAAAGACAGCACGATGAAGGCGATGCCGATGACAGCCTCTTTCCAGCCGGAGAAGTTGAACTTCTTCTGGATGAAGCCGAACACAACGGCGAACACCATGAACATGATGGAGACCATACCGGCAGAGCCGTTGGTAACGGCGGCGTCAGACAGGCTGGTCACACCGTCGGTGGTGACGAACGCATTGAACGTACCGGCGACCATGTCTGCGAAGGCAGCAATGACGATGCCGCAGAACAGCCAGCAGAACAGCAGGAACAGCTTGCGGCCGGTTTTGCCGATGTACTTCTCGATCAGCAGGCCCATGGACTTGCCGTCGTTCTTGACGGAAGCGTACAAAGCGCCGAAGTCAGTGACAGCGCCGAAGAAGACGCCGCCGATCAGTACCCAAAGCAGAACAGGCAGCCAACCGAAGGCAGCAGCCTGAATGGCACCGGTGACAGGGCCGGCACCTGCGATAGAAGAGAACTGGTGTGCAAACACAGTCCAGCCGTTGGTGGGAACGTAGTCTTTGCCATCCTCCAGCCGCACAGCAGGAGTTTTGGCGTTGGGGTCAACACCCCAGGTCTTGGCGAGCCAGCGACCGTATCCTGCGTACGCACATACCAGGACGACCGCGGCAATCAGAACGATTACAAGCGTATTCATTTGAATAGATCCCTCTTTCCTACTAGATTTTACAATCGCTTGTGCACTCTACTTTACCGCGCTGTTCGCAATTTGTCAACATGATGTTCATAATTTGGCAATATGTAGGTTTTTGGTACAAAATGTAGAAAATTTATGTCACGTTTTGTACAAGATGCGCCGTTGACAAAGTGTGCGGAAGGGGATAGTATAAGATATAGAAAGAGAATGAAACGTTTCCACGGAATCCCCAAAGCCCCCCTCTTGCGGAAAGCTCCCCTCCGGCGCTATGCACAGACTCCCCCGTATCAGGGGAGTCTGTCCTCAAGGGGAGACTTTAGACCCCCTACTTATTATGTAAAGGAGAAACCACCATGAAACAATGGCTCAAAGACGCAGTATTCTATGAAATCTATCCCCAGAGCTTCTACGATACCAACGGCGACGGTATCGGCGACCTGCAGGGCATTATCGCCAAGCTGGACTACATCAAGGATCTGGGCTGCAACGCTCTGTGGATCAATCCTTGCTTTGACTCGCCGTTTAAAGATGCCGGTTACGACGTGCGCGACTACAAAAAGATCGCTCCGCGCTACGGCACGAACGAGGACGCCGCCGCCCTCTTCAAAGCTGCCCACGAGAAGGGCATCCGTGTCTTGTTTGACCTCGTCCCCGGCCACACCAGCGAGGAACACGAGTGGTTCAAGGCCAGCTGCCGACCCGAAAAGAACGAATACTCCGACCGCTTCATCTGGACGGATTCCTGCTTTGCCAGCGGCGACGGTATGCCCTTCATCGGCGGCGAGACCCCGCGCAACGGCACCTACATTCTCAACTTCTTCAAGTGCCAGCCTGCGCTGAACTACGGCTACGGTAAGATCAACCAGAAGTGGCAGAAGCCCACCGATGACCCCGCCTGCGTCGCCACCGTCGAGGCCATGAAGGACGTTATGCGTTTCTGGCTGGATATGGGCTGCGACGGCTTCCGCGTTGATATGGCGTCCAGCCTGGTCAAGAACGACACCAAAAACAAGAAATACACCTGCAAGATCTGGCGCAATATCGCCGATATGCTGGCAGTGGAGTACCCGGAGGCCGCCCTTGTGTCCGAGTGGAACGGCCCGCGTATGTCGCTGAAAAACGGCTTTGACATGGACTTCTACCTTGAGTGGGGCGGCAATGGGTACAGCTGGCTGATGCGCAACTATGACGGCGCGACAGACTCCCACCCGCACAATATCGGCAAGGCGTACTTCTGCAAGAACTCCGGCACCGGTATCGACAAGTTCCTGGACGAGTATCTGCCCACCTACAAGGCCACCCACAAGGACGGTCTGTGGTGCTTTATCACCTGCAACCACGACACGATCCGCCCCTCGGCCGGCCTGACTGTGGAGGAACTGCGCCTGGCCTATGCGACCCTCTTTACGCTGCCGGGTGCGCCGTTTGTCTACTACGGCGATGAAATCGGTATGCGCTACCTGCCGCTGCCCACCAAGGAGGGCGGCTACTTCCGCACCGGCTCCCGTACCCCGATGCAGTGGGATGACAGCGCAAACCACGGCTTCTCCACCGCCGACGCAAAGGATATCTACCTGCCTGTGGACACCGCCGAGGATGCCCCCACCGTGGCCGCCCAGGCCGATGACCCCACCAGCCTGCTGAACAGCGTCAAGTCGCTGCTGGCCTTCCGCCATGCCCACAAGGACCTGAACTCCGATGCGCCGTTCAAGGTACTGTACGCACCCAAGGCCAAGGACGACTACCGTCCCTTTGTCTGGCAGCGCGGCGACCTGATCTGCGCCGTCAACCCGGCAGGCGTCTCCATTGAGCTGCCGCTGGAACTGGCCGAGGATCTGAAGATTCAGTACACCATCGGCCAGGCCGAGATCGTCAATGATACCCTGTCTCTGGGGGCACAGAGTTTTGTAATTTTGGGGTGAAATGGAAAACCGCCCTGTAATTTTCCTATAAACATCCACGGGCGGATATGAGATTTGCCCCCTACGTGTAGGGGCCGATGTCCGCATTGGCCCGCGGGGCGTCGAGGACGCCGCCCCCTACAACAAAACAAACCCGCAATCTCGATGTTATAACCGGGATTGCGGGTTTTGCTATATTATTATAATGTCTTAATTAAAATTTCCTCCATCCCGCGCTTCGGTACGCAGTAGTTGCGGTTTTCATCGAGATAATACTTCACACTGCCGTCCTGTATTTCCACCAGGTGGCTCTCATGCGTCGGATACCCCAGTGCGACCATATAGCACAGCCGCAGTCCCTCGGGCAGACCCAGCAGCTTGGTCAGCGCGGGCCGGTCGATGGCCCCCATGATGCAGCTGCCAACGCCGTGTGCCCAGGCGGCAGCGGTCAGGCTGCCCAGCGCCAGGCCAATGTCCACATCGTTCGCACCGGGCAGACGGTCATCCTGCAAAATGGCGATAAACGCGGTGGGCTGCTCGTCGGGCTGCGGCGTGCCTTGCTCGCGGGGCAGGTAGGCGGCCCAATGCACCAGCGGCTGCACGGCGGCCACGGCGGCGGGGCTTTCCACAATACAATACCGCACGGTCTGGCGGTTCGCGCCGCAGCTGGCAATGCGGGCTGCATCAACGGCTTCGGTCAGAATCTCGGGCGCAACAGCCCGCTGTGCAAACCGCCGGTAGGTGCGGCGGCTGCGCAGAAATTCCATCATATCCATTTGGGAGCACTTCCTTATTATATAAAGTTCGTATTTTCATTATAACACGTTTCCCGTTCACGCATCAATCACCGTTGCCGTTTTCCCGATGCCCACCGTCGCTTCGGCGATCTTCCGCCAGCTCGCGCACCCGCATACGCCGTCGGCGGTCAGGCTGAACCGCCGCTGGCAGGCTTTCAGCGCGTTCTCGGTCGCCTTTCCGAAGATACCGTCCAGTGTGTTGGTGGAATACCCCAGCGCGTTCAGCGCGTCCTGCAGGATCAACACATACGTGCTGCGGCTGCCGCGCCGCAGGGTGGGGTAGCCCGCTGTGGTGCTGCGGCACGCAGGCTTGCCGTACCGCCTGTCAAAATGGACCCAGGTCGGCGTCATCGAAAGCGGCTCCACATACCCCCACGCCCCGGTCCGCGCGGCGGCCTTGTAAATCTTGCGGCGGTTCGCAGCGGTGGTGCTCTGCCCCACGTCAAAGGCCACGCCCGCGTAGTGCTGGCTCGTCGTGCCGTGGCCACCCTCCCAGATGCGCTTGAAAGCGTACCCCACCGGGATGCCGTTGCCGTAGGTGCGGCGGGTCAGATTCCACGCCTCCATGGCGGCGGTCGTCGTCCACAGCACGTTGGCTTTGCTGGACCCGCGGAACTCCCGAACCCGCAGTGTCGTGTCGGTGCTGTACGGCATCGGGTCGTTCTCGCCCAAATTGTAGCGGAAAAACTTGTTATCGTAGGAATCGTACACATAGACTTTTGGCATACCCTATCCCTCCTAACATTCGCGGCAAAGTCCCTGCGCGGCCAGGCGCAGGCTTTCCCAGGTGTCGGCGTCCACAACGCCCAGCGGCTCCAGTCCAGCAGTCAGCTGGTAGCTTTCCAGCGCGGCCTGGGTCGCGGCGTCAAACTGGCCGCTCTCGGGTACAAAATCGGCGGTCTGGTCGACGGAGGCCACTACATTGAGCCACCGCTGCACCTGTAAAACGGCAGGGCCGGAGCTTCCCAGCGCCAGCGCCCCGGCGGGCCATACGCCGCCCGGTTTCGGGCTGGCCCCAGCGGGGCTGGCGGCCAGCAGGTCAAGCGCTGCCTGGCGGAACACAGCCCAATCGCCGGCGGTGACAACGCCGGTCTCGTCCAGCCCAAAGTACCGCTGCGCACTGCGCACGGCGATTTCCAGTTCGGGGTCAAAGGTACTGCCCGGTGTGCCGCCGGCCGTAAAGTTGATCTCCGGTATCCACTGGCTCAAGAACAGCAGCATCCGGTTCAGCCGCAGCACCTCCGCACCTGTATCGCCGGGGCGCAGTGGCGCATCGGGCGTGGGCAGGCTGACCGTGCGCACCACTGGCCCGCTGGTGTCCAGTGCCAGTGCGGCGTCATACAGGCTTTGGAAGGTCAGCCGCCCCACCACGCCGTCCACGGTCAGCCCGGCGCGGGTCTGCCACGCCTTGACAGCCCGGGTCGTCGCTGCGCCGAACTTTCCATCCACGGTCACGGTGGGCACATCGCTGTAATAGGCTGCCAGCCGCCGCAGGTAATACTGTACGGCCCGCACCGCGGTCCCGCGGCTGCCCTCCCGCGTCGTGGCCGTGAACTGCCCGGGTGCGACATTGGCTGCCACGATTTTGTTTGCCACCGCCAGGCCGACTTCTTTCAGCTTATTCCAGGTGCTGCGCCCGACGACGCCATCAGCCGTCAGCCCGAACAAACTCTGGAACGCCGTCACCGCACTGACCGTTGCTGCGCCGTAGCTGCCGTCCACGGTCACGGTGCGCAGGGCACTGTAATTGTCCGCTGCCAGCCGCAGCCAGAACTGCACGAGCCGTACCTCCATGCCGGTATCCCCGCGCCGCAGTGCCGTCCCGGGCCAGGCTGTGCCGCCCAAATCGCTCTGCGCGTCCACCCACGCGGCGTACAGCGCGTTCCAGGTCGTCTGCCCGACAACGCCGTCCGCCGTCAGGTTTTGCTTTTGCTGGAACGCCCGCACGGCCCGCTCAGTCGCTGCACCGTAGCTGCCATCCACGCTCACGCGTACCAGCGACGAATCGAACTGCGCCAGGTCGGAAAGCCAGAACTGCACCTGCTCCACGCTGCTGCCGGTGCTGCCGCGCCGCAGTACGGTCCCCGGCCAGCCGCCCGCGCTTTGGATGCCCTCGGCGGTCTCGCCCTCGCTGGTCAGTTCGGCCAGGTCCTTGATGCTGACGTAGATATAGCTGATTTTGTACCACGTCGCCTTGCCCACAATGCCGTCCGCCGTCAGGCCGAACTGCTTCTGAAATTTTTTCACGCTGTTCTCGGTCGCCTCGTCGAACGTCCCGGTCACAGCGGGTTTGCCGAAAGATGGGTAATCCTTCGCGATGCGGGACAGCTGCTTTTGCAGGATGCGCACATTCGTCCCGGTGCTTCCGCGCCGTAAGGGACTGCCCGGGTAGCTGGACGGAATGGCCGCAATGTTGTTGGTCGTCACCAGCTGCACGCGGTTCCCATAATAGTAGCGCAGGATTTGCAGCGCGTTCAGCCCCTCCCGTGCACGGTCAACCGTGCCCCACTGCTTCATGCCCGGGCAGGTCACAGTCTTGCCGTCGCAGTACTCGGTAAAGTACGGTTCGGCGTCGCCGCTGCGCTGCACAAAGGTGTTGAACAACTCGGCGGTCAGCCGCTCCATGACCGCAAACACCGTGCGGCCGTTGACATACGCCTGGTCGTACCCTGGTGAGCCTGTGATGTTGAAACTATATCCCCGGCTGGGGTACCACTCGGTCCAGATGCGGTTCAGCGCCAGGCTGACCTGGGCAATGATGTTGGCGCGCAGGGCCTCTTCCGGCCAGGAAAGCGTACCGCCACAAAATGGCATTGCAACGGCCCGCGAAAAATGCTATACTTAACTCATATGGTTTAAAGACAGGGAAAAGGGGAACGCAGATGAAAATAGGATTCGATAATGACAAATACCTTGCGATGCAGTCTGCCCATATCCGGGAGCGCATTGCCCAGTTTGACAATAAACTCTATTTGGAATTTGGCGGTAAGCTTTTCGACGACTACCATGCCTCCCGCGTGCTGCCGGGCTTCCAGCCGGATTCCAAGCTGCAGATGCTTTTGCAGCTGAAGGAGCAGGCCGAGGTCGTCGTCGTCATCAGCGCCGAGGATATCGTCGCCAACAAGATGCGTGGTGACTACGGCATTACCTACGATGTGGACGTGCTGCGTCTCATCGACGCGTTCCAGGGCGTGGGTCTGTTTGTGGGCAGCGTCTGCGTGACGAAGTACACCGACGCGCCTGAAGTCACAGCCTTTGAACAGAAGCTCAACGCACTGGGCATCCGCACCTTCCGCCATTACAAGATTCCCGGCTACCCCAACGATGTGGCCCATATCGTTAGCGACGACGGCTACGGCAAGAATGATTACATCGAGACCGAGCGCCCGCTCGTCGTCATCACGGCCCCTGGCCCCGGCAGCGGCAAAATGGCGGTCTGCCTGTCGCAGCTCTACCATGAGTACAAGCGCGGCGTCAAGGCGGGCTATGCCAAGTTCGAGACGTTTCCCATCTGGAACCTGCCGCTGAAGCACCCGGTCAACTTGGCCTACGAGGCCGCTACCGCCGATCTGAACGACGTCAATATGATCGACCCCTTTCACTTGGAAGCCTACGGCAAGACCACAGTCAACTACAACCGTGACGTCGAGATTTTTCCGGTCGTCAACGCCATGTTTGAACTGATTGCGGGCAAGAGCCCCTACCGTTCACCCACGGATATGGGCGTCAACATGGCGGGCAACTGCATCATCGACGATGAGGTCTGCCGCGAAGCCTCGCTGAATGAGATCATGCGTCGGTATTTCAAGTGCCTCTGTGACCAGAAGGCCAGCGGCATTGTTAAACAGGAGCGCTTTAAGCTGGAACTGCTGATGAACCAGGCAGGCATTGCGCTGGGCCAGCGCGAGGTCGAAAAACGCGCCCACGCCACGTCGGAGACTACCGACGGCAAACCCGCCGCTGCCATTGAACTGGCCGACGGCACCATCGTCACCGGCAAGACCGGCCCGCTGCTGGGCGCGGCATCCTCTGCATTGCTGAACGCCCTCAAGAAATTGGCAGGCATCGACCAGGAGATCGATTTGGTGTCCGCCCGCGCTATCGCGCCGATCCAGACGCTGAAAACGAACTACCTGGGCAGCAAGAACCCGCGCCTGCACACCGACGAGATTTTGATTGCCCTGTCCAGCTCGGTTTCCGAGAATGAGTACGCCGCCAAGGCTATGGAGCAGATTCCCAACTTGAAAGGCTGCGATATCCATTCCACAGTCATCCTGTCCAGCGTTGACGCCGATACCCTGAAAAAGCTCGGCATGTATCTGACCTGCGACCCCACCTACGAAGAAGACGACCGTATGTACCATAAAAAGTAAGCAAAAGGGAGAGGAACAACCTCTCCCTTTTGCAGTAGAGGAGAAATTTATCCCTCCCAGCGGCCATCCCCTTATTGCCACATAATCTTTCGTAACCCCGGTAGGGGCCGGGCATGCCCGGCCCTCCACCTTGCCGTTACTGCAATTTAATCT
>OOCN01001050.1_pt1 | contig 19947 bp, 19 predicted proteins | sample 1671361 | NCBI WGS metagenome assembly OOCN01 (sample SAMN06348149, study PRJEB24527) | human gut metagenome | biome: human gut; feature: ankylosing spondylitis patient; material: feces | host: Homo sapiens | place: China | collected 2015-10
TGCCGAAGATAGTTCGCTGGAAACGGCGCGTGAAAATAGGTAGTCGCCGACTTAACTAAAAGCTCTGAGATGAAAGTCTCAGGGCTTTTTTATTGCATAAAAATATGGCATGATTTTTGGTTGTAATGCCAATAGGTCAGGACTTGACAGAAACACTACTATGTAATACAATGTAGATAAGCTACTACACATTACATACTAGCAGAGAGGAGGACTTATGGAAAACAACGCACAGCTTTTAAAAGGTGTTCTGGAATACTGTGTACTGAAATTGATTGCGCAAGAGCCGACATATGGCTATGAGATCGTCATGCATCTGAAACAGGTCGGGTTTTCTGACTTGAGCGAAAGCACACTCTATCCGCTGCTATTGCGCTTGGAGCAGCAGGGAAAGGTTACGGTAGAGCGCAGACCTTCTCCCAAGGGACCGAGCCGAAAATATTACATTGTAACGGAAGAAGGACGGCTGGCGCTTCTTGAGTTCCGGCAGGATTGGAGCCAACTTTGCCAGCTGGTGGAAAAAATTTTTAAGGAGGAGCCAGATGAATAAGTATTTTGCATTGCGAAAAACAAACCGGATGCGTACTAAGCTGCTGACCGAAGAAAGTCAGGCACAGCTTAAAGAAGTAATTCGCTATCTTCGCCGGGTCAGCTGGGACTTCTGTGGTATCGAACTTGTGCGCAGCGATTTGCTTGATATTGCAATCCAAGCCAACAAGGAAAATCAGGAACTGTTTCATTCGATTTCGGACGCAAAGACCTTTGTGGACGAGGTCAAGCCCAGCTTGAAAACACTGAGAGCCGGGGATTACTTCTGGTATGTTGCACCGCTGTATTTCTTTTTTGGGTGGGGCGTGGAAGGCTTGCTGCTCTATCCGGTAATTGGAAATTGGTTTTTTGAGCTTTCGGTAGGCTATCTGATGCAGTTAGCTGTTGCATTGACCGCGTTTTGCATACTGTTCCGCCGGATGATGGAGCAGGTAGGTTTTCCTCCGCGGGAACACTGGCTCAAATATATCGCTTGGATGGCGCTATATATCGTAGTGCTGTATGGGACAGGCTGGTTCTTTAACCAAATCGCGGGCAATCTCGTGTTGTTGCGGCTTCCGATTCTTAGCTATTCAATCTTTTGTCTGCTTCTGGGTGCGGGACTGTATGCAATCCATTTCTGGCAATATGGAAAAGACCCACGACTGAGTGCTCGCATATAAAGAAAAAGCGGGGCTGCATACCTTAATAGGTAGTCGCCGACTTGAACGGAAAGCTCTGAGATGAAAGCCTCAGGGCTTTTTTGTTGCGCTAAAGGGTTGCAGAACGGGGAAAAAGCTGGTATCCTCAAAGCAGGAAAGGGTGAGAGTATGCGTTCGGACAGAACCCGCAAGGATACAGCAAAGTATTATGCAGTGGTACTGGCATTTTTACTGTTTTGCAGCATCATATTTTATGTGCAGGCACATTACCAGCACACCTCGGCGTCCCGGCCGGAGGACGACTATCAGAACAGGATACCGCAGTTTCATAGCAGCGCAGATCGGGATGATGACGGGGTAGATGACCAGCTGGACATTCTGAACGGCGCACTGACCTATGTGAGCACACATCCAAAATATAAAAGCCGCTATTATGAAACCGGTTATCCTGACGATGGTTATGGCGTTTGCACCGATGTAGTTGCTTATGCGTTGAAAGATGCCGGATATGATCTGCAGGTGCTTGTGAACGCAGATATCCGGGAGCAGCCACAGGATTATATGGTAGCAGAACCGGATGCAAACATTGATTTCCGACGGGTACGAAACCTGAAGGTGTTTTTTTCACACACGGCAGCTGCCCTGACAACAGATGTCTCGGAAATTGAAGAATGGCAGGGCGGCGATATTGTGATCTTTGAAAGACATATCGGCATCGTGTCCGACCGGCGAAATAAAAACGGAGTGCCCTATATCATTCACCACAATGACCAATGGCAGACTGCCTACGAGCAGGACATTCTGGAAAAACGAACGGACATCGCCGGACATTACCGCATTTCTGAATAAAAGCAGAAAAAACGGCCCCGCCGCGTTGAGCATTCAACGTGACGGGGCCGCATATTTTATTGGGTGGAGTTCCCCTTACGATACAAGCTTCCGCTTAGCCCTTGCCTGCGCAGCCGAACAGCTCGATCTTCTCCTTGCACTTGGCCTCGATGGCCTTTGCGCCGGGAGCCAGCAGCTTGCGAGGGTCGAAGCCCTTGCCCTGCTGATCCTTGCCCTCTTCGATGTACTTGCGGGTGGCCTCAGCAAACACCAGCTGGCACTCGGTGTTGATGTTGATCTTGGAAACGCCCAGGCTGATTGCCTTTGCGATCATCTCGTCGGGGATGCCGGTGCCGCCGTGCAGAACCAGAGGAATGTTATTGGTGGCCTTGTGGATGCGGTCCAGAGCCTCGAAGTCCAGACCCTTCCAGTTTGCCGGGTAGACACCATGGATGTTGCCGATGCCGGCAGCCAGGAAGTCAATGCCCAGAGCGGTGATCTTTGCGCACTCCTCGGGGTCTGCAATCTCGCCGGCACCCACAACGCCGTCCTCGACACCGCCGATGGAACCGACCTCGGCCTCGATGCTCAGGCCCTTAGCGTGTGCCAGAGCAACCAGCTCCTTGGTCTTTTCCACATTCTCCTCGATGGAGTAGTGGCTGCCATCGAACATAATGGAAGAGAAGCCGGCCTCGATGCAGGCCTTGCAGCCCTCATAGGTGCCGTGATCCAGATGCAGGGCAACGGGAACGGTGATGCCCATGGACTCGACCATAGCGCTGACCATGGCAGCGACGGTCTTGAAACCGGTCATGTACTTGCCGGCACCCTCGGAAACACCCAGAATCACAGGGCTCTTCATTTCCTCGCAGGCGGTCAGAACGGACTTGGTCCACTCCAGATTGTTGATGTTGAACTGAGGCACACCGTAGTGGCCATCACGTGCTTTGATCAGCATTTCGGTTGCATTTACCAACATTATTCATTACCTCCACAAAATCATTGGGGTCTTGCTCGTTTCATATCCGCTTTGTGCACGGTTTAACGAACCTACAGAATTAGTATACCCCAAACAGCGGCCAAAATCAATCCAAACCGGTGTTTTTCCTGTAACAATGCGGGGATTCTGCTTCTGGCAGGGTGCAGGGGGGTACCGCCAGAAGCGCGTATACTCGATAGAATGCAACAAATTTCCATATAATGCGCAACAAGCGGCCGAAAGACAGAAAGCTTGATGAAGGACGGATTTTCAACACAGATCCACATTCGTCAAAATGATATTGGGCAATTTGGCAAAAGCAGACAGGATGCAGTTCAAAAAATTGTCATATTTCCGACTTGTATTCTACAAATTGTACGCAGGAAATCAAAAAAGGTCGAACCAAAAAGTGGAAAACCTTGTGGAAAGTGTGGAATTCCACAGGCAAAACAGGCTTTAAAGCTGGACTTTTGAACTTTCTCCACAGGGTTTTCAACATGTGGAAAAATAATCGCTCTTCTACGGATTGTATACCGCGTTTTTGTGGAAAACTTTTTTCTCCGGCAAAACAGAGGGATATCTACCCAGCAGCCGGGTAAAGCTGATGCAGGGCGGCAGAACATTTCTGCAAAAAAGCGGAAACGGTCTCCGGCACCACGAACAGAAAAACTTTTGCAGGACGCGGATAAAAAACGGTAATTTGCTGGCAAACAAGGTCGGCTTATGCTATACTTCAAAATGAGTTATCAGCTTCAGATCATACCGGTGCGCGGCCCAGAGTGCGGCGCGCCTTTTGGAGGGTGTGCACAGCACCTTCCGGTGATACAACGGAAGGAGAAAATCATCATGGAAGAAAAGAATCAGCCGCGCCGTCCGCGCCGCAGCCCGGAAGAGCCGCTGCAGAAGAACGAGAGCCTTGTTTATGGCAAAAATCCGGTGACCGAACTGCTGAAAAGCGGTTCCGGCGTGGACACCGTGCTCATTGCTGAGGGCATGGCTCCGGCCGTGGCGGCTTACTATACCGCATTGGCAAAGGATGCGGGTGCCACGGTGAAGCGGGTGCACCCCAACAAGCTGCGCCTGATGACCGGCACCGAGAGCCATCAGGGTGTGGCGGCATTTGCCAGCGAGATCGAATACGTGACGGTAGACGACCTGATGGCAGCAGCCAAGGACAAGGGCGAGGCACCTTTTCTGGTGCTGAGCGATGGCATTGAAGACCCGCACAATCTGGGTGCCGTGATGCGCAGTGCTCTGCTGTGCGGTGCGCATGGCATCGTGATCCCAAAGCGCGGCGGCGCATCGGTCACGCCTACCGTCATCAAGTCCAGCGCAGGTGCCGCAGAACGCCTGCCGGTGGCTCGTGTGGCCAACATCGGCGAGACCATCCGCCGCCTGAAGGAGCAGGGTGTGTTCGTCTACTGCGCCGATATGGACGGCGTGTCTCTGCGCAGGAACAACCTGACCGGCCCCATTGCACTGGTGCTGGGCAGCGAGGGCAGCGGTGTTTCGCAGCTGGTGAAAAAGCTGTGCGACGGCGTGGTGCGGCTGGATATGGCAGCACCGGGCACCGGTGTGGACAGCTACAACGTGTCGGTGGCTGCGGGCATTATTCTGTACGAGATCCAGTCCCAGCGCGCAGCACAGCAGGCATGATCCGGCATTCGGGCCGGAACCTCAATTTGAATTACAGGAGGGACAAGAATGCCGAAAGATAGAAATAATGGCCGGGAAATGACCCCGGATGAAAAGTTCCGCTCCTTTTTCAGCACCACGGCGGTGGATATCCCGGAGGAGATGACCCGGAGGGACGAAAACCAGCCGGAGGAAAAGCTGCAGAAACGGTTTGGCCTGTTTGGCCGTGGTAAGGAAAAGCAGGAGACTGACGAAGCTGCAGCAGAGCAGCCGCAGGAAATGCCCACCGGTGAGGTGCGGCTGGGTGAGGATGCGCAGCCGGAACCGGAAGCGGATCTGGAACTGATGCTGAAGCCGGAGGCAGACCCGGAACAGGAACTGGCCCCGTGGCCTTTTCTGGAAAAGGAAGCAGAGGATGCACAGCCGGAAGCACCCGCCAAAAAGCCGGAGGAAAAATCTGCACCGCAAACGGCGGAACCCCCGGCGGCAGTGAAGCCGGAAACACCCCGGCAGAGCGCTGTCCCGGCGGCAAGACCCGCAGAGCAGCACAGCACGGCAAAGCCTCTCCGGCACCCCAAGAATGCGCCGGAGGTGCTGCTGCCGCAGGAAGAGCAGGAGCAGCAGGAGATGGCACAGCTCAAGGCGATGATCAACGGCCTGAGCGACCAGAAGCCGGAAAAGCCTGCACCGAGAGCCGAAGCAGCCCCGGCAGCAGAAACTGAACCGGCTGAAAGCAAAAAGAAACCGTCCGGTGCACCGCTGCCCGCGGCTGTGTTTGCAGCGGTAAAGGAGACGGCACCGGAGCTGCAGCCGGAACCTGTGCCGCAGCCGGAAAAAACGGAGCAGCCGGTGGCCGATTTCTTTGGCAAGGCGCAGAGCGAGGACGCACCGCAGGCACCTTTGGTCCCGGCAGAGGAGCCTGCCGCAAAAGAGGACACCATGAGCCTGCCACTGCTGCCGCTGGACGGTGAAGAGCCGCAGCAGGCACCGGAGAAGGCACCCGCTGCGCCACAGCCGGAACTGAAAGCTGAGGCGGAGGACGCGGTGTCTCCGGAGGAACATGCTGAAACGGAGCTGACCGAGCCGGAGGCCACGGCGGATAAGCTGCACCGTATGAGTGCAGAGCTGACGCTGCGCTGCGTGCTGGGCGGCATTCTGGCTGTGGTGCTGCTGCATTTTGGTTTGGTGTCGGATGGGCTGCTGCCCGCCATGGCGGCGCTGGACCCGGATGCTGCCCCGGCGGCATTCTATGGTGCAAACCTGCTGCTGCTGGCAGCAAGCCTGTGCGTGGGCTTCCCGGTGCTGCGCGACGGCCTGAACGGCCTGCGCGGACGGTCTTCTTCTGAGACGATGCCGGCGCTGGCCGCAGTGGCAGCGCTGGTGCAGGCGGTCACAGCCATGCTGAACGCAAATGTTTACCGCGGCACCACCGGCATCTCGCTGCTCAGCGGCATGGCCGCGCTGGGGCTGTTCCTTGCGCTGTTGGGCAGCCGGGTGATGCTGGCTGCTGTCAAGGGCGGCTATGAGCTGGTGACCAATGGTGTGGAGTTCGAGGGCGCCTACCGCGCCAAGGATAAAGACCTGCTGCGCGCCCTTGCACGGGATCTGGAACAGAAGGACCCCTGGGTGCTGCTGAGCCGCCCGATGAAGGAAGCTGACGGCTTTGTGGAGCAGAGCTTGAGCGAACGCGCAAGCGAGCGCCGTGCCCGCAAAGTTTCGTACATCCTGCTGGGCGTTGCCCTGCTCAGCGGTGTGCTGTTCCTGCTGGCAGGTGCCGGCTGGAACAAAGCTGCGGCTGCCATGGCAGCTGTGCTGTGCATGGGCGCACCGCTTTCTTCTACCTTGATCGCGGGCGTTGCCTCGCTACGGCTGCAGCGTGCGGCTGCGGCTGTGGGCGCAGTCATACCCGGTTGGCAGGCCATTGAGCAGCTGGGCGGCATTGATACGCTGCAGATCGATGCAGACGACCTGTTCACCGCCGACAGCGCACAGCTGGAGGATATCCGCATCTTCAAGGGCGGCCGCATCGACCGCGCCATCCTGTACGCGGCCAGCGTGTTGAACGAGAGCCACGGCACCCTGAAGGGGCTGTTCCGCCAGATCGTTGAGGAACGCACAGACATCCTGTTCCCGGTCAAGGATCTGGAGCAGCACCATGGGCTGGGCTTTTCCGCCTGGTGCGATAACAACCGCATCCTCATGGGTACCCGCCGCTATCTGGAGCAGGAGGGCGTGCCGCTGCCGGACGAGGAATACGAGATGCAGCACTCGAAGAACGGCGAGCTGCAAATTTTGTATCTGGCTGTGTCCGGCAATCTGCACGCTATGTTCGTGCTGAAATATGTGGGCGGGCGCAATGTGGCCCGCAGCCTTGCCGTGCTGCAAAAGGAGAACATCCGCCTGCTGGTCACATGCCAGGACCCCAGTCTGACTGCACACCACATTACCGAAGCATACCGCCTGCCGGAAGGCATGATCACCGTGCTGGATCAGGAGCAGTGCAACGCCATCAAGGCCGCACCGGAAGACCCGGAGGACACCTGCTGCATGATCCATCTCAAGGCGTTTGCCAGCCTGACCGGCGGCCTGCAGGCTGCGGATCAGGCCCAGAACGCCGAGAGCAGCGCCACCACGGTACAGATGGTCTCGGTGCTGTTCTCCATTATCATTGCAGCGCTGCTCACCAGTGCAGGCAGCATCTGGGAGCTTTCGGTGGCAACGGTGCTGATGTATCAGGCAGCGTGGAGCGCCCTGAGCATTGCTGTGTGTGCACTGAAGCAGCATAACTGAGAAATATTCTCATAATAAATAGGAACTATTCTTGATTTCCATCAAAAAATATGGTATACTCTGTTCAGAACCTGAGCCGCAGGCGAAAAAATTACCGCCGGGCTGAATGATAGAGCCGGGATCGGTCGATCCTGACAGAAGATCCGTTTTTGAAAGGAGAGCATCATGGAACTGAAGGGTACCAAAACCGAGAAAAATCTGATGGAAGCGTTTGCAGGCGAGAGCCAGGCACGCAACAAGTACACCTTCTTTGCCAGCATGGCAAAAAAAGAAGGCTACGAGCAGCTGGCCGCGATCTTTGAGGAGACCGCCGGCAATGAGAAGGAGCACGCAAAGATCTGGTTCAAACTGCTGTGCGGCGGCGCGATCCCCGATACCCTGACTTGTCTGGACATGGCAGCAGGCGGTGAGCACGACGAGTGGACCGAGATGTACCCCCGCATGGCCAAGGAGGCCAAAGAAGAGGGCTTCCCTCAGATCGCAGCACTGTTCACCATGGTGGCACAGATCGAGAAGGAGCACGAGGAGCGCTACCGTGCGCTGGCCGAAAACCTGAAAAACAACAAGGTCTTTGCCCGCGAGGAGCAGCAGGTATGGCAGTGCCGGAACTGCGGCTACACCTATATCGGCAAGTCCGCACCGCTCAAGTGCCCGGTGTGCGCACATCCGCAGAGCTACTTTGAGCTGAAAAAGATCAACTACTAAGCTGAAAATTCAAAAGCAGAACAGCGCCGCCGCATCCGGTTTGCCGGGTGCGGCGGCGTTTTGTACAAAATTGAAAAGCTGATTTTATTATTCTCCACAAAATAAGGCTCAGCTGCCCGGCAGAATGGGCAAAAAACTTGACCCGGTTTTGCACTGCGTGTAAAATAATACGGAGACAGGAATATTTAAAGGATCTTGCAGCAAAGCAGGCGGGGAGGGCAAAGCCCATGAAGCAGGGGTTCAAAGCGTGTGTTTGTGCAGTGGTGCTGTGCGCAGAACTGTTTGCAGCCGGGGCATTGTCGGCCTATGCTGCGCAGGAGCAGCCGCTGCCGGACAGCGGCATGACATTGGACACTGCTGAACTGACGCTGGATATCACCGAAGGAGACCCGGCCCCGGTGGCCTACCTGAATGTGCAGGCACCCAACGACTACTTCTTTCTGATCTGGACTTCCAGTGATCCGGCAGTGGCATCGGTGGACGGCACCGGCAAGGTGACCGGCCATGCCGAGGGCACTGCGGCTGTCACGGCCCGCAACGAGCGCGGCGAAAAGACCACCTGTACCATCACGGTGCGCAAAAGCACAGCCAGCCGCCTGGTGCTGAACACCAGCGATCTGACGCTTACCATTACAGAGCAGGAGCCTGCCCCGACGAAACAGCTGAAGCTGGAACAGAACAAAGGCGGGTTTACCTATGTGCGGCAGTGGGTCAGCAGCAACCCGGCGGTGGCATCGGTAAGCACAAACGGTACCGTAAAGGCGCAGGGGTCCGGCAAGGCCGTCATCAGCGCACTGACCACAGCCGGGCAGGTGCTGCGCTGCACGGTAACGGTCACATCGGAGATCGGACGGGTGCAGATGAGCAAAAACGCCATGCTGCTGCAGGCAGTGGGAGCCAGTCAGAAGCTGACCGCGCAGGCTGCAGGCACCAAAAACGGAACGCTGACATGGTTCAGCAGCAATCCGGGCGTGGCAACTGTGAGTGCGGATGGCATGGTAACGGCGGTGGGCGACGGTGAAACGATGATCCTTGCCGTTACACCGGAGGGTCGTGCCGATGCCTGCTATGTGGCCGTGGGAGCGGCGGCGTGGCGGTTCCGCTCGGAGGACGAACTTGCCGAAACGCTGACCCTGACCGGCCAGCTGCCCTATTCGGATGGAAAGTAAAAAGAAAAATGGGAGCGTTCTGTGCAGCAGGATGCTCCCATTTTTTCAAAACCCGCTGGGCAGAAAGATCATCGTTCCCCGGGCAGACCACGCCATCCGCTGGGCCATGCAGCCGGGCGCACCGGCCAGCAGAAACAGGGCCAGTGCGGCGAGCAGCAGCGCCCATCCAAGGCCGCTGTGCGGCCTGCCGGAAAAAGGATCCCCTTTTTTGCGTCTCATCCCGCTGCCCCCTTTTTGCTGTGCTGGCCCATGCTATGCGCGGCCAGCAGTGATTGTGCAACGTGCTGGGCTGTGGTACAATAAAATATCGAAATCTACTGTGCAGGGAGAACGATTTTATGCTGACCATTACACTGCTGGGCACTGCGGCTACCATGCCACTGCCGGACCGGGCACTCTCGGCGGCGTTTGCTGCCTGCGGCGGCCACGGCCTGCTGTGGGACTGCGGCGAGGGCACGCAGGCGGCAGCGCGCCGTGCGGGCGTGAACCTGATGCGGGCAGATGCCATCTGCCTGACCCACTACCATGGCGATCACATCTTTGGTCTGCCGGGCCTTTTGCAGACTCTGGGGGCGCAGGGCCGCACAAGGCCGCTTGCGCTGCTGGGTCCGGAGGGCCTGCCGGATATCTGGGCGGCGGTGCGGGCACTGACCGGCCCGCTGCCCTATCCGGTGAAGCCGCAGGTGCTTATGCCGGGCCAGCCGCTGGCGCTGGATGCGCTGAGCGAGGGCTGGCCTGCCGGTGCGCGGCTGGTGCCGTTTGCCACAAAGCACCGGGTAAAAAGCCTTGGCTACCGGCTGGAGCTGCCCCGTGCAGGCAAATTTTCGCCGGAGCAGGCCCGGGCGCTGGGGGTGCCGGTGCAGCAATGGAAGCTGCTGCAGAAAGGGCAGAGCGTTGCCGTGGAGGGCAGAACGGTGCAGCCTGCGCAGGTGCTGGGCGCACCGCGCAAGGGGTTGAGCGTGGTATTTTCCGGCGATACGGCCCCCTGCCCGTATTATTTGCAGGCGGCGCATGACGCAGACCTGCTGATATGCGATGCCACCTATGCCCTTCCGGAGCAGGAAGACCAGGCCCGTCAGTGGGGGCACAGCACCTTTGGGCAGAGCGCATCCCTTGCCGCGCAGGCGAGAGCAAAGCGGCTTTGGCTGACCCATTATTCCCCCATGATCACCGACCCGGAGGAATATGCCGCGCAGGCACAGAGCATCTTCCCGGCGGCGGAGTGCGGCTTTGACGGCAAAAGCATCACCCTGCAGTACGAGGAGGCACAGCCATGACCATCCGGATGGACGAGGGTGCGGCAGAGCTGCTGGACACCCTGCACAGGGCGGGCTATGCAGCCTACGTGGTGGGCGGCTGCGTGCGGGACAGTCTGCTGGGCCTTACACCGCACGACTGGGACCTGTGCACCAGTGCTCTGCCGCAGCAGGTGATGGAGCTGTTCGGCGCGCAGCGGTGCATCCCCACCGGCCTGCAGCACGGCACGGTAACGGTGAAGCAGAGCGGTGCCCTTTACGAGATCACCACCTTCCGTACAGAAGGCACCTACACGGATGGCCGCCACCCGGACGAGGTGCACTTTGTGCCGGATGTGCGGGAGGATCTGGCCCGGCGGGATCTTACCATCAACGCCATGGCCTACAATGAAAAAGAGGGCCTTGTGGACCCCTTTGGCGGGCAGGCCGACCTGCAAAGCGGCATCGTACGGGCGGTGGGTGTGCCCCGCCAGCGGTTCACCGAGGACGCGCTGCGCATCCTGCGGCTGTACCGCTTCGCAGCCCGGTTTGGCTTTGCCATCGACCCGCCCACGGCGCAGGCGGCACAGGAGCTGTGTGCCCATCTGGACTGCGTATCGGTGGAGCGCATCGAGGAAGAGCTTGCTAAACTGCTGGCCTCACCCGCCCCTGCGGCATATCTTGACGAAAAAATACTGCTTGTTATTCTGCCGGAGCTTTCATCGGAGGCACTGGCGGCGGCAAAGCCGGTGGTGGATGCCTGCCCGGCGGGTGCAGAAAACCTGCCCATCCGGCTGGCGGCGCTGCTGTACAGCCTTGGCGAGGACGGCACCCGCCGCACCCTCAGGCGCCTGCGCTGCTCCAATGCCTGTATTGAGGAAACGGCGGTGCTGGTGCGGGAAGCCAGAGGGTGTGACGGTAGCTTTCTCTTCGGACACGATTCGGGCCATTCCATCGCCCGCCCTATTGCCTTCGGCAACAGGGTCCCACCCCAGCGGACGGTCCTCAGAGAAACTACCGTCACACCCGGCTTTATCATCTACGCCCGCCGACTACTGGGCAAATATAACTTGTGTACCGTGCAGCGCATTGCTGCACTGGGCACAGCCCTGCAGCCGGAACGGGCGGCTGATTTTGCCGCACTTTCCGAATTGGCCGAACAATTGGACGCGGACGGCGTATGCTGCCGCGTCAGCCAGCTGGCTGTGAATGGCCGCGACCTGATGGCGGCAGGCGTCCCGGCGGGGCCGGGCATCCGCAAAGTGCTGGAAGCGCTGCTGGACGGTGTGATCCGGGAAGAATATCCCAACGAGCGGCAAGCCCTGCTGGCCGCAGTGCAGCAGTTCGCTGCGTCTTGACAAGCTCTTTTTTCAGAGTTACTATTATACTACTGTTTTAGTGTGTTGAATGCACCAAAGGAGAACTTATGACCACACAGACCCCTGATTCAAAGCCGCGTGCCCTCATTGCCATGAGCGGCGGCGTGGACAGCTCGGTGGCGGCATGGCTCATGCAGCAGGCAGGCTATGACTGCACCGGCATCACCATGCGGCTCACCCGCAACGAAACGCTGGGACAGTCCGGCTTTCACACCTGCTGCTCGGAAAAGGACATCGAGGACGCGGCAGAGGTGGCGTATGCCATGGATATCCCGTACGAGGTGCTGGATTTCACGGCCGACTTCCGGGAACAGATCATTGAAAAATTCGTCCGCGTGTATGAGGCGGGCGGCACGCCGAACCCCTGCATCGACTGCAATAAATATATGAAGTTCCGCCATCTGCTGGACTGGGCCCGGGCACACGGCATGGAGTATGTGGTCACGGGCCACTATGCCCGGGTGGAGCAGGACGAGGCCACCGGCCGTTTCCTGCTCAAAAAGGGGCTGGACGAGGGCAAGGACCAGAGCTACGTGCTCTACAACCTCACTCAGGAGCAGCTGGCGCATATCCGTCTGCCGCTGGGCGGCCTGCACAAGACTGAGGTGCGCGAGATCGCGGAGCAGCACAAATTTGTCAATGCCCGCAAGCACGACAGTCAGGACATCTGCTTCGTGCCGGATGGCGACTATGCCCGCTTTATGGAGGACTTCACCGGCAAACACTACCCGGCAGGTGATTTTCTGGACGAGAGCGGCAGGGTGGTGGGCACCCACAACGGCGCGGTGCGGTACACCATCGGCCAGCGCAAGGGGCTGGGCCTTGCCATGGGGGCACCTGTGTACGTCTGCGGCAAGGACATGCAGGCAAACACCGTCACGGTAGGGCCGGAGGAGATGCTGTTCGACCGCATCGTGTATGCGGACGAGGTGAACTGGATCGCCATTCCGGAGCTGACCGGGCCGCTGCGGGTCACAGCCCGCACCCGGTACCATCAGGTGGAGCAGGCCGCCACCGTCTACCCGGCGGAGTGCGGCTTCCGGCTGGAATTTGACCAGCCCCAGCGCGCCCCTACGCCCGGTCAGGCCGTGGTGCTGTATCAGGGCGACACGGTGCTGGGCGGCGGCACCATTACGAGAGTGGAAAAGTAACAAGGAGAACAAAATGCAAAATCAGTATTCCCGCACGCAGTTGCTGCTGGGCGCGGAAGCTATGGAAAAACTGCACAATTCCCGCGTGGCGGTGTTCGGCATCGGCGGCGTGGGCGGCTACACGGTGGAAGCGCTGGCGCGCAGCGGCGTGGGGGCACTGGATCTGATCGATGATGATAAGGTCTGCCTGACCAATCTCAACCGCCAGATCATCGCCACCCGCAGCACGGTAGGGCAATATAAGGTAGATGTGGCTGCGCAGCGCATCCACGACATTGACCCGGACATCAGGGTGACCACCCACCGGTGCTTCTTTGGCCCGGAAACACAGGACCAGTTCGACTTTACCCAGTACGACTATGTGGTGGATGCCATTGACACCGTTACCGGCAAGCTGGCGCTGGTGATGAAGTGCAAGGAGGCAGGCACCCCCATCATCTGCTCCATGGGCGCAGGCAACAAGATGGACCCGACCCGCTTTGAAGTGACCGATATCTACAAGACCTCGGTCTGCCCGCTGGCCAAGGTGATGCGCACCGAGTGCCGCAAGCGCAAAATCAAGCACCTGAAGGTGGTCTACTCCAAGGAGCCTGCCATGACCCCCATCGAGGATGACGACATCAGCTGCAAGTATCACTGCATCTGCCCTCCGGGCACCCAGCGCAAGTGCACCCAGCGCCGTTCGGTGCCGGGCTCCAATGCCTTTGTACCCTCGGTGGCCGGCCTGATCATCGGCGGCGAGGTGGTAAAAGACCTTGTGGGCTTTGTACCGATGAAGGGCTGATATTTAAAATAGTTTTTACGGAACCCCGGAAAAGTCTGCGGATTTTTCTGGGGTCCTTTCTGTTATGGGCAATGTCACCGCTGCGGCACAGGCTTCAAAAATACTGCAAAAATAAATTTGCAACTAATTTGCATTTTGGTATTGCAATTGGAGAGAATATCGTGTATAATCATCCCTGTTCAAAAATGCAACCAATTTGCAATTTACTAAAATGAAGCGACGAACGGTCGTTTTTAGGAGCGTATATGGAACTGTTTCTGGATGTTCTGGGCGAATCTCTGGTGGATACCGCCAAGATGCTGCCCTTCCTGTTTTTGGCTTATCTTCTGATCGAGTATATCGAGACCCGCCACGGTGAGCGCATTGAAGCACTGCTGGCAGGCGGCGGGCGCTGGGGCGCGATTCCGGGCGCGGTGCTGGGCTGTGTGCCGCAGTGCGGCTTCTCGGCCATTGCGTCCAACTTCTACTCCTCCCGTGTGATTACACTGGGCACCCTGATGGCCGTCTACCTTGCCACCAGCGACGAAGCCATCCCGCTGCTGGTATCCATGCCGGCCTACTGGGATAAGCTGGCTGTGCTCATGGTCATCAAGGTGGTATACGCCATTGTGGTGGGCTTTGCGCTGGATTTTGTGCTGCGCGGCGTGCTGCCCAAATCGCTGCGCGGCGGCTACACCGGCCATGCCGACGAGGTGGACTGTCACGAGGAGCACAGCGACGAAGAGGGTAAGCCCGCCCCCATCTGGAAAGCGGCCCTGCGCCACACGCTGGAGATCTTTGTGTTCATTTTTGCGTTCAGTCTGGTGTTCGGCCTGATCGTCGAGGGCGTGGGCGAAGATGTGTTTGCAGACCTTCTGGGCAGCATGGGCTTCTTCCAGCCGGTAGTGGCCGCACTGGTGGGCCTGATCCCCAACTGCGCCGCCAGCGTGCTGCTGACCCAGCTGTATGTGGAGGGTGCTCTGCGCTTTTCCAGTCTGGTGGCGGGCCTTTGCACCGGTGCAGGCGTGGGCCTTGCGGTGCTGTGGCGCACCAATCCTTCGTGGAAGCAGAACCTGTTCATCACCGGCCTGACATGGGGTGCAGGCGCATTCCTCGGCGTGGCAATGCAGGTGGTCGTGGCCGTGTTTGCGTGATCACGAGAAGAAGCTGCAAAGAAAACAGCATCGTGAAACAAAATAAGGCTATTGCATGGAATTCTGTGCAGTAGCCTTATTTTTATGCCCAAATGCACCCCAATTTTAAAAAAGTATGGTATACTGGTACAAAACTCAGTTCCATAGGGGAGAATAGAATGCAATATAAGATTCTGGCAAGCGATTACGACAACACACTGGTGCCCTTTGGCGAGGGCAAGCCGCGTCAGAAGGTGGTAAAAGCCATCAAAAAGCTGCAGGCCGCAGGCGGCAGATTTGTGCTCAGCACCGGACGCGCGTATCCGTGCGTCAGCCTCAAGGGGCAGCTGGGCGGCATCCGGTTCGATTATGCCATCACCTGCAACGGTGCCTGTGTGGTGGACCGCGAGGGCCGCATCGTGGCCGAGCACCCGCTCACCGCTGAGGAAATGTACGCGCTGGTGGATTTCTGCGAGGATTATAACTATCCGCTGCAGTTCAATTTCAGGGATGCCTGCTACGCCTACTGCGAGTATGAATATCTGCACAGGGGCTATCAGCAGATGAACAGCATCGGGCTGGACTGTATGGACGGCGAAGATCAGGACCGCCACCTGATCGATATGCCCCACGCGGCCTTTGCGGCAGTGCCACCGGAGCACGTGGCAGATTTTGCGGCAAAGTACGGCCATCTGGGTCTGCACTGGATGCAGGTGGGCGCGAAGAATGCCGACGGCCTGTGCTACTACGACATCGTGCGCGGTGGAATGGACAAAGGCGTTGGCCTTGCCGACCTGTGCGAAAAGATGGGCCTGACACTGGCCGATGCCGTGGCGGCAGGCGATTCTGCCAACGATGTGGGCATGCTGAAGGCAGCGGGCCTTGGCTGCTGCATGGCAAACGGCACGCCGGACGCAAAGGCTGCCGCCGACCGCATCATTGGCGATGTGCGGGAGGACGGCCTTGCCGACCTGATCGAGGAGCTGTGGTTCGACGGCCCCAGAGCAGAGCCGTCCGGCCGCGACCTTGGCTCGCCTTGGGATAAAATTGAAAGTGCAGGCGGACAATGAGCTTTGACCCAGTGTATAACGTGCGCAGCCGGGCGCTGATCCTTGGCACATGGCCCAGCCCCAAAAGCCGTGAGATGGCCTTTTACTACGGCCACCCGCAGAACCGCTTCTGGCCCATGCTGGCCGCGCTGACCGGGGAGCCGGTGCCTGCCCGTGAGGACATTGAAGCCAAAAAGCAAATCATCCTGCGCCATGGGCTGGCCCTCTGGGACACGCTGGAACGCTGCACCATCACCGGCGCAGCGGACGCTTCCATCAAGGATGCAGTGCCGAATGATATTGCCTCTCTGCTGGCAAAGGCACCCATCGAAGCAGTATTCTGCAACGGAGCCACCGCATACCGGATCTATACAAAGTATCTGCAGCCGGTGTCCGGCATTGCGGCGGTAAAGCTGCCCAGCACCAGCCCGGCAAACGCTGCCTGCCGCCCGGAAAAGCTGCGCGAAATCTGGGGCGCGGCCCTCTTGCCGTGGATCAACAAATGATGGCCAGGTTGTAAATTATCCGTGAAAGCCTTGCGTTTTTCGCGGGGTGCGGTATTATGGGTAACATAAGGGGCAATGCCCCGGACAAGGAGAAGAAACATGAGCAAGATCATCCGCACCAGAAAGCCCAGCGTTCTGCCATTTTATGCAATGGCACTGGTCTTTTTGGTATTGTGCGCGGTACTGCCGGTGTATAAGCTGTGGGCGCTGCTGGCGGCGCTGGGCGGTGCATTTGTGGCCTTTGGTGCGGCACAGAAGGTCTGCCCGCCCCGGGTGGTGGAGCACGAAGTGCCTTTCCACACCGGTGTGGAGGATGTGGACGCGATGCTGACCGACATTCAGCAGAAACTGGATACCCTGCACACCCTCAACGAGCAGCTGCCGGACCCGCAGCTCTCTGCCGCCATGACCCGCATGGAAAAGGCAGGCCGTTCCATTGTGGAAGCGGTGGAAGCAAACCCGGAAAAGGCAAAGCAGGTGCGCAGGTTCGCAAACTATTACCTGCCGGATGCGGTGAACGTTCTGCAGCAGTATGCAAAGCTGGCAAAGCAGGGCGTGCGCGGCGAGAATGCCGCAGCCATCCGTACCGAGGTGGAGCACAATGCTGCTTCCATTGCCACGGCGTTTGAAAACCAGCTGGATGCCCTGTACGCCGCCGAGAGCATGGACCTTTCTGCAGATATCACGGTGCTGCAGAACATGCTCAAAGGGCAGGGCCTGAGCTAAGAAAAAAAGTAAATGGTATTTGGAAAGGAAGGAATCTCTTATGGCTGATAATACATTCAACTTTGACCTCGATGCACCCGCAGTACCCACCCTGACGCTGGACCCCACCCCGGCAGAAGAGGAAAAGGCAGCACCCGCCCAGCAGGAAGCTGCCACACCGGAACAGCCGCAGGTGAACCTGACCCCGGAAGAACAGGCCATGGTGGATCAGTTCGCTGAAAAGATCGATATTACCAACAGCCAGCAGGTGCTGCAGTACGGCTCCGCCTGTCAGAAGAAGATCGGCGATTTCTCCGAGGCCGCCCTTTCCAAGGTGTCCACCAAGGATCTGGGCGAGGTGGGCGACATGATCACCAGCCTGATCGGTGAGCTGAAGAGCTTTGATGCCGGTGAGGAGGAGAAAAAAGGCATTCTGGGCTTCTTCAAGAAGAAGGGCGACCAGCTGGATGCCATGAAGATGAAGTACAACAAGGCCGAGACCAATGTGGAAAAGATCCAGTCCATGCTGGAGGGCCATCAGGTGCAGCTGCTCAAGGACATCGCCATGCTGGATAAGATGTATGATCTGAACATGGCCTACTTCAAGGAGCTGAGCATGTATATCCTTGCCGGCAAAAAGAAGCTGGCCGATGTGCGTGCAAACGAGCTGCAGCAGGCCATGGACAAGGCCAAGGTTTCCGGCCTGCCGGAGGACGCACAGGCTGCCCGCGACCTGGCCGATCAGTGTGAGCGGTTTGAGAAAAAGCTCTACGATCTGGAGCTCACCCGCAACATCAGCCTGCAGATGGGCCCTCAGATCCGCCTTTTGCAGAACAACAACACCATGATGGCGGAAAAGATCCAGTCCACCATCGTCAACACCATCCCGCTGTGGAAGAACCAGATGGTGCTGGCATTGGGTCTGGCCCACAGCCAGCAGGCCATGCAGGCTGAGCGTGCCGTGACCGATATGACCAACGACCTGCTCAAGAAGAATGCCGAGGCCCTGAAGATGGGTACCATCGAGACCGCAAAGGAGAGCCAGCGCGGTGTGGTGGACATCGAGACCCTGCAGCAGACCAACAAGAGCCTGATCGAGACGCTGGACGAGCTGAACAAGATCCAGAGCGAGGGCCGCGCAAAGCGCGCCGCCGCCGAGCAGGAGCTGACCCGCATCGAGGACGAACTGAAAACCAAAATGATGGAGATCCGGAGCTGAAATGGCAAACGCTGATTTTTCTCAGAACAAACAAACCGCTCCCGGCGGCTTTGACGCGGGCAGCTACCGCGAAAAGGCAAAGCCGGAGCAGGCCGTAAGGCTGACGCCCCGCCAGCAGAAGCTGGCCGCACTGGAAGCAAAGCTGCCCGCAGCGTTTTCCACCCGGGCGGCGGCGCTGGCCTTGAGCGTGGTGGTGATGCTGGCCGCTTTTTTCGGCTTTGGCAGCGCCAAGCTGCGCGGCAAGTACAACACTGCCCGTCAGTGGTTCACCGCAGGGGTCGCCGCCGACAACGGCTATAACCTGAGCGAGGAGCTGACCACCCGGGAGAATACGGCGGCGAACATTCTGACCACCGCCTCCAACACCCTTGACGCAGACAGCGCCGAGGTGCTGGCTGCACAGACTGCGCTGAACGATTTTTCCGCTTGTCTGCAGGCGGTGCAGAACGGCGGCAAAAGCCAGTCGCTGACCTCGCTGCCCTATTATCAGGGCAGCGCGATGCACGCGCTGTATCAGGCCGATCAGGCGCTGGGCGCTGCCATCGACCAGCTGTATGCAAAATTGCAGGAGCAGGCCGCAGACCCCATGAAGATGGGTGCGGTGCAGGGGCAGTACGGCCAATTCAACAGTGCAGCCACCATCATTGGTACCTTGCAGTACAATACGGCGGTGTATGAATATCAGAAAGAAGTCGGCGGCTTCCCGGCCGGTGTGCTGGGCGCAGTTGCCGGCGTGAAGGAGGTTGAGCCCTTCGCATGAAAAATTTTGCAAAACGCATCAGCGCACTGGTGCTGGCCGTGGTGGTCAGCGCGGCAGTGCTGTGCCCGGCGGCCTTTGCCGCCCAGCTGCCCAGCCTGCCCAAGGATCAGTGCGTGGTGGACGATGCCAATGCGCTGAATAGCCAAGTAACGCAGACGATTGAAGAATTGAATGCAAAATTGGAGACGAACTGTAAAGGCGCACAAATTGGTGTTTTGACTGTGCAGTACACAGGTAATCTTTCTACGGAAGATTATGCCACAGAAGCATTTAACGCTTGGGGAATCGGCAATGCCACGAACAATAATGGTGTTCTGATCCTGCTGGTGATGGAGTCGGCGCAGTACGCGGACGGCGACTACTACCTGACCTACGGCGATGGCTTCCGCAACACCACGCTGGCAAAGCAGGCCAGCGCCATCGCCCAGACCATGGAAAGTGATTTTGCAAACCGTGATTATAGCGATGCGGTAATCACCTGTGCAAATAATGTGGCCGACACCATTGCGAGCATTTATGGCGTAAATCTGGACAATGGAAGCTATGAGAACGGCGGCACCGTGCAGCCCGGCTATCAGGGCGGGCAGAGCAGCGGCGGCAGCACTCTGACCGACATCCTGACCCTTGTGGTCAGCGTTGTGCTGCTTATTGTCATCATCCGGTCGGTGGCCTATGTTTTTGCCAGCCCCTGCGGTTGGCTGTGGTGCTTCGGTGGGCCGCGGCCTCCCCGCAGACGTCGCGGCCCGCCGCC
>OOCN01001067.1_pt1 | contig 19662 bp, 9 predicted proteins | sample 1671361 | NCBI WGS metagenome assembly OOCN01 (sample SAMN06348149, study PRJEB24527) | human gut metagenome | biome: human gut; feature: ankylosing spondylitis patient; material: feces | host: Homo sapiens | place: China | collected 2015-10
CATTTGTTTTATGAATTTAATAAAGTTGTAGTAATATGAAATTTAAATACCATATAATTTTACTTTTTACTCTATGTTTCTGCTTGGAAATGAAAAGTCAGACAATTGCTGTTAAAAGTAATTTGTTGTATGATTTAACATCAAGTATAAATGCTGGCATAGAGTTGGGGCTTTCTCCTCACTGGACACTTGATATTTCTGGTAATTATAATGGTTGGACAATGTCACATGACCGGCGTTGGAAACATTGGGCTGTACAGCCCGAAGTCCGCTATTGGTTGTGTGATCGTTTTGGTGCACACTTTTTTGGTGCCCATTTACATGGCGGACAGTATAACATCGGAGGATTTGACGGACGTGTTAAATTTCTTGGCACTGACGCACGGAAACTGAAAAATACCCGTTATCAGGGATGGTTTATAGGTGGGGGCGTGGCATACGGTTATGCATGGCTCCTCGGTCACCATTGGAACTTGGAGACGGAAATCGGTTTCGGTTATTCCTATACCCGTTATGATAAGTTCCGATGTGCAGGATGTGGGAAAAAGGTAGAAACGAACAAGCCACATCATTACGTGGGACCTACGAAAGCGGCCATTAACTTGGTTTATCTATTCTAAATTGCAACGAACATGAAAAGGACGATATTCATACTGGCAACCCTACTGGGCATAGGAAATGTGTTGAAAACTGTGGCGCAAAACACTAAAGACATCACACTCGGTGTTTCCATTAAAAGTTTCAACATAAATCGTGAAGGAAAATACCTTACCGTGAAGATGAATTTGGATCTAAACAAACTTGATGTAGATGCAAATCGTGCCGTACTACTCACACCACGCCTGGTCAACGGGACGGATTCGCTCGACCTACCCGCGGTGGGAATTTACGGGCGCAGGCGATATTACTATTATGTACGAAACGGCATAGGAAGTATCTCGGGGGAAAGTGAAACAATTTATCGCGCTTCGAGCAAACCGGACAGCGTGGCATACAATAACCTCGCAGAGTACGAAAAGTGGATGGACGGGGCAACGCTCAAGTTCCACCGTAGTGATTGGGGTTGTTGCCACGAGATAGTCGCGGAATACGAAGGCATATTGGGACGTCATCGCGAGGCATTCTTCCCGGAATTGATATTCGTGCAACCTAAGGCGGAAATCATGAAAAGCCGTTCATTATCCGGTTCGGCATACATCGACTTCCCAGTTGACCAGACAGTGATTTATCCCGATTATCGTCGCAATACTACCGAATTGGGCAAAATACAAGCGACTATCGACTCCGTGCGTAATGACAAGGATGTCACCATCACTTCTGTGTGGCTGAAAGGTTTCGCTTCACCGGAGAGTCCCTATAAACACAACACGGAGCTTGCCATCGGGCGTACTGCCGCACTTAAAAAACACATAGGACAGTTGTACCACTTTGCGGATAGCATTATCCAAACCGACTACGAGCCGGAAGACTGGGCGGGCTTACGCCGCTATGTGGAACAATCGAACATTAACTACCGTGCGGAGATTCTAGCTTTGATAGACAGCAACATGGAACCCGATGCCAAGGAGGCGAAAATCAAGCGCACTTATCCGGACGAGTACCGCTTCATGCTGCAGAATTTCTATCCTGCCTTGCGCCATACCGACTACCGCATAGACTACAACATCCGCAAGTTCAATAAAGTGGAGGAGATAAAGCGTATCATGGCAGAACAGCCGCAGAAACTAAGTCTTAACGAGTTCTACCTCGTTGCCGGAAAGTATGAACCTGGCACGGATGAGTTTACAGATGTCTTTGAAACTGCCGTACGTATGTTCCCGAACGATGAGATTGCCAACCTCAATGCTGCCAATGCCGCCATCCGGCGAGATGATTTTGCAACGGCACGCCGCTACCTTGACAAGGCGGGGGATTCCGCCGAGGCTGTCTATGCACGTGGAGCGCTTGCCATACGGGAAAAGGATTATGACACGGCGCGCCGGTACTTGGGTAAGGCGAAAGAGATGGGGCTGGAAAAGGCGGCACTCACGCTGGAAGAGCTGGACGAAAGGCAGAAATGACATCCAATCAATCATATAGAAAAAAACATTTTCAAACATTTTAATTTATCCATAATGAAAAGAAATTTATTATTCATGACTGTGCTGGCATCCTTGTTCTTGGCAGGATGCTCACAAGAGGAGATTACTCCTAACAGTGAAGACAACGGTAGCGGTGAGGCCAATACCAGCTACATGACCGTAAACTTGGCATCCTCTGATGTGACAGGTACCCGTGCTGCTGCCGGCTATGAGGATGGTAGTGATGCTGAAAACAGCGTTCAAGCAGTCCGTTTTTATTTCTTCACCGCAAACGGTGCCATTGCTCCAGTTAAGCTTTTAAATGGAAGTTATGTAAACTATTACGATTGGACTCGTGACATCAACCAAAGCGACGACAAGGACACCGATGATACCGAGAGTGTGCTTGCCGCCACGATTGTCATCAGTACCAAGGACGGAGACAAACTACCGCAGGGCATTGCGGCTGTGCTGAATCCTCCCACAATAAAGGGCACTTCCCTTTTGGGTAGCACATCATTGGACCTTAGCACATTGAAAGCAAAAGTCGCAGATTTCGCCACTGTCGATCTGACCTCTGAAAATAAATTTGTAATGTTCAATTCCGTATATGGAAAGAATAATGCAGAGGTCTGTGCTGTTCCTATCGAGTCTAACAATCTACAGAAAACAGAGACCGATGCTAAAAAAGCCGAAAACGTTGTCAAAATCTATGTGGAACGTAGCGTGGCTAAGGTGAAGGTCGCTTTGGGTGATGATGTAGCAAGTGTAACCTCTGACAAACTAGCACTAAAAGATAAGAAAGGTGAAAATCTCAAAGTCGGAGGAGAACAGGTTTACCTGAAACTTGGCGGCTGGAGCCTGACCGCTGAAACCACCGAGGGCAGACTTGTCAAGGCTATTGATCCTACATGGACAAGTGACTGGTGGAACGGTTCCGGTGCATTTGCGCACCGCAGCTTTTGGGCCATCAATTCGGAGAAGGCTGCGAACAAGTATCCTGTTAGTTACGACGACATCACAACTTTTCCCGATGCAAAATACACCAATGAGAATGCCCTGGATTTTGATACTCAAAACGGTATCAACCGTACCAAGGTTATCCTTAAGGGCCAACTTTGTAAGGCAGACGGTTCAAATTTCACTATTGTAAGACACTTGGGTGCCCATTTTGCTGATACATATTCTGAGACTCCGGCTGACAACCTCCCCGCTTTGAAGGCTAATATCCTTTCTCAGTTGACGGCCAATGGTTATAATTACTATACGGAGACTACGAGTGGCTCGAAAACTACACGTACACAAATCGAAGACAGCGATCTTCAGATTGTAAATGCTACCTTGGATAAGGAAGAGAACAGCAAGAACAACTGCTATGTGTATGCTCAGTTGACAACTGCTGCTGCCGCTAAAACATGGTACACCTCTTCGGATATAAATGATAAGACAACTATTTCTGCCGCCGATCTTAATAAAAATCTTGCAAAAAAGGATGTCGTTGACTGGGCTCTAGTTTGGAAGGATGGTATGACTTACTATTACTATGAGATTATCCATCATGGCACGGGTGAAACCGCAACCAAGGGTGTAGTCCGCAACCATATCTATGCTACAAAGATAACAAAGATTGCCGGTCTCGGTACTCCTGTTTACGATCCAACTGAGATAATTTATCCGGAAAAGCCGGATGAAAATGATCATTACATCGCGGCTGAAATCAACATTTTGTCTTGGCGCATTGTCTCTAATGAATACGAATTGGAGTGGTAATATAACCCCCAACGTCCTAAAGCGTTTCTGATACATACAAAGTGTGGGAGGCGGCTCCCGTCTCCCACACATATTAATAAAACAGAATAACAAATACAGTACCCGCCCACCGGTACACAAGAGAGGTGTGGCCTTGGAGACCTAAATACAGAAGACAGGTATCCCACTTGACGAGAAAATTCGGATGCGGAAATTCCGCACACCATATATAAAATAAGTAACACAGGTATAAACTTATACATTCAAGAAAGAGTAAACGATATGAATATACGGGCATTGATAAGGAGTGTGGCAGCCAAGGTCTGCATGGCGTCAGTTTGCCTATTGTCTATGTCGTCCTGCGACAGCTGGCTCTACGAGGAAGAAGGCGATTGTTCGGTGTATTATCGGCTCAAGTTCTGCTACGACAAGAACTTGAAGTGGGCTGATGCTTTCACAAACGAGGTTTCATCAGTTCACCTGTATGCTTTCGACAAATCGGGCGTACTGGTATGGCAGCAAGAGGAACAGATGAATCCGAGCACGACAGAAAACTACTCGATGTTGCTCGACCTTCCTGCCGGCGACTACAAGCTGCTTGCTTGGTGCGGACTTCAAAACGACGGTGAGCACGACGAATCCTTCTCTGTACCCGAAGCCCGTGTCAACGAGACCCGCGTCGAGCAGTTACAGTGCACGTTGAACCGCAAGCGTGACAAGTCAGGCGCATACAGCGAAGAACATTTGTACCGTCTCTTCCACGGTACGCTGGATGTATCACTGCCTGTTAACGATGACGGCGGTAGCTACGAATTCACCATGCCCCTGACTAAGAACACCAATCATATTCGCGTCATCCTGCAGCACTTGTCGGGAGATGATGTAAATGAGGCTGACTTCATCTTCCGTATTGATGATGAGAACGGTCTTATGGCACACGACAACGAGTTGATGGTCGACGAGAATATCAACTATCACCCTTGGGATATACAGGGTGTCGAAGCCGGCATTGGCAAGAACGATAACCGTGCTGTCAGCAACGTGAAAGGACTCGTTGCCGACTTCACCGTAGGTCGTCTGATAGAAACACATCGCGAGAAAATGATACTCACTATCACCACCAAGGAAGGCAAGACGGTGGCCCGCATCCCGGTGATAGACTACGCATTGATGGGAAAAGAGTACTACGAGAAGGAATACCGTTATCCGATGGATGAGCGGGAGTTCCTCGACCGTCTGGACGAGTGCGTTATGACCCTCTTTCTTGACGAGGATCACAAATGGGTAAGCAGCGTTATTCAAATTCTATCATGGCGTGTGGTGCTGAGTAACGTTGAAGTTGAATAATCAGGAAGAAGGATTGGACTGATGAAACCGAGCATTATACATAGCATTGTGGTCTGCCTGGCGGCATTCACACTGCCGTTTATGGTGGCGTGCAGCAGTCGGGAAGAATCCTTGCCGGAAGTCGAGAATAGCTTTCTGGCTGTCTTTACCCTCGACTTGGGAGACACGGCCTATGGAACGACACGAGCCACCCCCACTAATGGGGAATATAACCCGGGAAGCGGTCTGGAGAATTTCATTGACTTCTCCCAAAAAAACTTCCGCTGTTACCTTTTCGGGACAGATAACACATTCATCAAAACTTTAGATGCTGTCAGCATCCAAAGTTTTGATGAAAAAATATATTCGATCCGTTTACGGCTGAAGGATACAGAGGAGGTAAAAAAAGCATTGACCACAGGTTGCCGCTTCGTGCTCCTGGCCAACTGGGACAGTTACGCCGACCCTGTTCCCGGAATAACGACCATAGCGGAACTTTGCACCGCTCCCCCTGCCAAGTTCGAGTTCTCACAGCTAAAGACCTTGCTCTCGGCCAATAACCTCATCCCGATGTATGGAGTGAAGGAATTTGAGAGCGGAGTGCAAGACTTCATTGACGGGAAGATGATTTCAGATCTCGGTACCATTCACCTTCTCCGCGCCTTTGCCAAGGTTGATGTGAATATCAAATTCGTGGACTTCGCGGAGACTCCTGTAGTTACCTCCGTGTCACTGACCCATTCCAACAGCAAGGGTTACAAGGCTCCTGCAAACGTCACAAAGGAGGAACAGTATGTCACCGGTTCATGGCTCACGGACTATACGCCCGTGAATATACCGGATGACGTGACCGATATTTCATTGACTCTGACAAAAGACGAGAATACAGGTCACTACGTGGCGTATGTGCCGGAATACAGGAATGCGGATGCAAATGGGAATACTATTGACAACCATTCGCGAATTAAGATAAACTTCACCATTGGGGACATTGCAGTCGGGGGACTTGATGTCGAGGGATATGTCGATTTCCGCTATTCCGATAATCCGCCGAAAGGTGTGACACCCGGACAACACTTCGACATCGCCCGCAACAACTGGTACAAATTCAACGTCACCGCAAAAGGCAAAGACATAGTTTGGACAGTTGACGTCATCCCCTTCACATCTATAGAACTCAATCCGAATTACGGATTGGAGAGGGAGGTATTCACCGGATACATCATGGGCAAGGATAAAAATGGTAATAAGTGCTGGTACGACGGCAATTATTACGACCCCGAGACAGCGGTTCCATTGTATCTCGGTCCAAAAGATAATCCGGGAACGTTTGTGACCATCAACAGGAAAGAGTATCTGCTTGTGTATGTGGATTACGATCGGACAGCGGCAAAACTTGACCATTTTTTCGAAAAGGGAACCCGAAAAAAATACCTTCTCGATCCCACAGGGAGAACAGGATATTCATTCACTCTTAATCCCGAGCATCCTGAATGGGGTCCGGATATATATTATAACAAGCATCAGATGCGCGTGTGGCTTAGCGAGGATTATAATGAATGGAAAGTAGGTGTGAAGTGGGATGCTGAACAACAAAAAAATATAGAGGCTTGGTTCTGGCAGTCGGGGACGACATGGTATCGCACTCTGAACGAATGGGACAGATTAAATTGGAATCAGGCTATCTACTGGAACTGGACATATGTGTATCCGAAATATTGGTTTGACGTTCTCGGCAACCGTTATCCTTGGTCGGACGGAGACACAAAGGAAAAGAGAAAAAATAAACTCATAGAAAAAATCGGAGAAGATTGGATAAAGTACCTTGAATGAGTTTACAACATACCTGACAATTTAAAATTTTGAGCAATTATGTCACAGCATAATAAGAAATATAGCATCAATTTTTCAATCATACTGGCATTTCTGGCTATGGTGGTTGTCATACTTGCCGGATGCACGGATGACTTTATAGACGAGCTTGTAGATATTCCTGACGCAGAAGTTGAACTCAAAGGCGAAGTGATTTTCAAACCACTTGTACCGATGGCAGTACAAACACGTGCCGAAGCGCCTGATGGAGGCAAATACAAGGGTATAAAATCCCTGTATGTTTTCTTCTTTGATTCTGAGAGGAAACCCGTAACGGAATACAGCGGAAACGTGGATTTCACTCCCGCACCCTCGGAAGGCTCTACGCATGAACATATTACATTCAAAAAGAAAGTAAAGGCAGGACGTTATTATGTCTATGCCATTGCCAATATATCTGATATCCAGAAAAGTGATCTTACGAGCGTAACATCCATCGAAGACCTTAGAAATTTCAAACTCGTTTGGAACGGCAACATCGAGAATGACCTTGAGATGTTCGGTGTGTTCCAGCAGAACTATGACAAGGCAACAGGTTCCGCTCCCGACAATGAGAATTTTGAAGAGGATGTTCTCCTTACTATTACTCCGAAACAGAACAGCCTACATTCCTGGGTACGCAGGGCGGTGTCGAAAGTAACCGTGGATTTCGACGGAACAAATCTGAAAGAGGGAGTAACTGTATATATAAAAAACGCCGTGCTGAAAGACGTTGCGTCCGGTGTTCTTCTCGGAGCCTCCTCAGCCGTCGGAGAGAATGACTTTACCTGCGCTACATCGGATTATTCCATAACCTACGGAGAGGGTGAAGACCACAACGTCTGGCCTACGGTGACAAAAACGAAAGCATTCTCACCATCGGATATATGGGAAGAGCAGAGTGTTGTAACTTTTCATGACGACAACGCCAAAGCACTTCCTTGCTATGAAAATATGCAAGGTACACATGAAGACAAATCCAAACTTCAAGACACCGACGGAGACGGCATCATTGACTCCAAGACAAAAGACGGGGTTGATAACGGCACCTACCTCGAAGTGGAAGGATATTATGTAGCCAATCGGCCTGAGTATAAATCAGAGGGTAAAATCATCTACCGCTTCATGCTTGGGAATAATGCGACAAATAATTTCGATTTAGTCCGTAATCACCATTACAAGATTACGATGAATTTCAAGGACTATGGCAATGACATAGACTGGCACATCGAGTATGCCGAGAAATATCTGGATGCCACTTATCCCCATGACGTGAACTATAAGGGTGAGTTTTTCGAACCATCCCTTGACTATTCAGCCACCATGGCTAATGCGGGGCATACTTTCAAAAATCAGAATGTAATCACGGTGACCAGCTATGCAACGGACGGCATGGACAAAGAATGGATAGACCCGGAAATCAGCTATACTTATTATTCATATAATGAGCAGGTCGGGGTGTGGGATATAGACAACACTACCTCCGGATGGCTTACACTTACCAAGGGCACTCTTAGCAATGACGGGTCACAAACGCCATATACATTTGTTGCCTCCATGACAGATCCGACTGAATCCACAATCAATAACTTGTTTCCTGCTGGAAGCAAAGGTACTGAAGGCTCCCCGTATAATCTTTCCAGCAAAGATGGAGGAAGCACTGTGGAGAATACCGCTAACTGCTACATGGTGGGTGCTCCCGGCTGGTATTGTGTCCCTCTCGTGTATGGAAATGCAATCACAGGTGGAAGCGCAAACGCGATGGCATATTCATCATCACACATGGTAAACCACCTTAATAATAAAATTTCTGCACCCTATATTAAAGATAATAATGTGAGTCTCTCCAATGTAAGCGTGAAACTTATATGGCAGGATGCCGAAAATCTTATCATACCAAGTGAGATAAAATATGAACCCACCCTTTTTGGCGGTAATGGCGGAATAAAATTTCACATAAGTAACATACAAGAAGGAAATGCTGTGATAGCTTTGATTGACAATAGTGCTGAAGAAGATGATTATGTTGATATAGATCGAGGTGAAATATACGGGAAAAGCGGAAGCACAAAAGCTATCTGGAGCTGGCACATTTGGGCAACCCGTTTCGGTTTTGAAGATTTCGAGAAGGACATCCGGATTCTCAACCATGAAGAGAAAGCATTTGATGTCATGCCTGTCAATCTCGGATGGTGTTCGGGAGGCAATGCGATAAAGTATTATAAACGTCGCAAATGTGATATAAAATTCAAGGTAGGAGACCATGAGATAATCAGGACGATTGAACAATATCCTCATTTTGTCCTTCCCCGTGGCGACCATCCTTACTACCAATGGGGACGTAAGGACCCGTTTGTCGGATCAAATTTGGCTTTTGGAAACAAGCCCAGATGGACTTATGACGGAACTAAGTCTATCAAGTATGAACAATGGAGTCTGTATAATCCTCCCCGTCTTTATAATGAACCGAAGGAATTTTCGAATAACATAAATCGAAAACACACCGAGGAGTGCCTTGATGTACTTGTTAAAAATCCTGATAAATGGCATAATGCTCCGAGACTTCCCATAAACCCGGAGGATTTTGAAGGCGGTTTCCATAGCATCAATAAATCATTCAATGACCTGTGGTCAAATAATGGTAATAAGACGGTCTATGACCCATGTCCACCGGGATATCAGGTAGGCAATAAAGCTGTTTTCACCGGATTTACGACTCACGGGCAGTCTGCTAAGTTCCCTTACGATTGGTATGATGTACTTGAGAGCAATATGCCGCAAGATTATTACTCGACAGACATCTCGGTAAACAGGCAGGTTTTGGAGCTTTATACGGACACAAGGAAAGTTCAATCCATCACTTTCCCGATCACAGGTTATCGTGATTATGATGACCAAGCCGCAGTCTCTAAATATCCGCAAGCGAGTGGAGAATATGAAGGTTATGTATGGTTCAATAGTGCGAAGGATGTGACCCGCTCTTACCATTTGAAATACCACCGCAACGATATTCAGGGTACAGGTGATGACGGTTGGAAAAATCGAGGCGGAGATGGGCTGAACCTGATAGCCCCTTATGAGGATTTCTATAATACAGACGGTTTCGGGGTGCGTCCGGTCCGTATTTCAACGGAGTAACCGAAGCTGTCATGATAGAATACTCATGCAACCGATTCCGTGGCTGCAAGCCGGAGACGGAAGCGAAATATCGTTCGGCGTTGTGTCACCGACCTCTCCTATGTTGAGATATGTCGGCAGAGTGAGGCTTCGCTCAACGGATTTACCCGCTATGTTTGCACCTTCCATTGCCTTCTGATGCTGAAACGCAACGACATCAAGTGCATTCCGGAGGAAGCAGGCAATATCAAGATGAACCAGCGGTGTGTGGGCAACATCTCGAAACCTATGCCAAATACAAGGAGGCTATCGCGACGTGTGACAGCATGGACTATATAGAGTACAATGTATCTCAAATTGCCTGTGAATCTGGATTGACTGGTACGAATCTCGGCAGACAGTTACACACACATTATCCCGAAGTACTGGAATTTCGGGAGTGGGCATGGTAACGGTTGCAATGCCTGGCTTTGAGCCTGCTCCGAAAACATATTGTTTTGCTCAAGTAATTGAGCGTTCTTGGCTCTGGTAAATAACAGCTGCTCTTCCAGCAGTGAGATTATCCATCTCCTTGTTCATGAAACAAAGAGATGGATAATTTGAATGTTTTCAGTGTAAAACTGTTCTTTTCTCAAATAGCATACTGATATCCAGTGCCCTTCATAAAACTTCTGACTAATATTGCCTCTTTCGAATAAAAACAATATATTTGCATAGATGTAAACACCTTAAAAAATAAATTAGTGAGAAAAGCAATCCTTTTATTTCTGCTATTTTTAAGCGTAGCCGCAGTCCGCACACAAGGTCAAAACATCACTTTCAGTCATTTGACCACGGACGACGGGCTTTCCCAGTTCTCTGTTAATAGCCTTTATATTGACGAACGGGGAATTATATGGATCGGTACGCGTGAAGGACTTAACCGATATAACGGTAACGATATTAAAAGTTTCAAACTCAATAAGAACGACCCGAACAGCTTGTTCAGCAATACTGTGTTGCGCATCACCGGAAACAAAAACGGGAAAGTATACTTGCTCTGTACGGACGGGGTGGCAGAATTTGATCTGACGACACAAAAATTCAAGACGTTGCTGCAAGGCAATGTGGATGCTATTTATTATAATGAGAGATTATATATAAGTAAAAGAGAAGATGTGTTCGTGTTGAACGAAAGCACAGGCAACTTTGATCTTTACTACCATCTCGCCGGAAAGAATATCTCTTTATCCTGCATCCATCTGGACAAAAAGAAGAACCTCTGGATGGGAACGACAAGAAACGGGCTTTATTGCCTGTCGGAGGGCAAGGAGCTTTCACAACCTATTACTAAAGGAAATATCGCCAGCATCTATGAAGATTCTGCCAAGGAGTTATGGATCGGCAGTTGGGAAGAAGGACTTTACCACATAAAGAAAGACGGAAGCATCGAAAACTTCCGCCACGATCCGAAAAGCCCGAACAGCCTCTGCTCCGACTTTGTGAGAAGTTGTTGCGAAGACAACGCAGGTAACCTGTGGATAGGAACATTTCACGGTCTGAACCGATACGACAAAAGCACAGGTAAATTCCATCTTTATACCGCCAATAATGACAAACCCGACGGCCTCACCCACTCTTCTATCTGGTGCATCGTGAAAGACGAACAAGGTACAATCTGGCTGGGAACTTACTTCGGAGGCGTCAATTACTTCAACCCGGAATATGAAATCTATACCCGTTACAAAACGGGAGATACAGAAAAAGAAGGTTTAAGTAGCCCGATCGTCGGCAGAATGACTGAAGATAAGGACGGGAACCTGTGGATTTGTACCGAAGGCGGCGGCGTGAATGTGTATAACCGGAAGGATAACACCTATCGGTGGTATCGCCACGAAGAAGGAAAGAATAGTATTTCCCATAATAATGTAAAAGCGATCTATTATGACCAGGATAATGAAATTATGTGGGTAGGTACACATTTGGGAGGTCTGAACAAACTCGACTTGCGTACCAATCGTTTCACAGCCTACCGAATGAAAGCGGGAGATCCAACCTCACTGCCTTCAGATATTGTCCGCGACATTGTGCCATATAAAAATAAACTGGTCGTTGCCACACAAAATGGTGTCTGTCTTTTCAATCCGGCAACAGGGACTTGTCAGCAACTCTTCAAAGAGACAAAAGAAGGGAGAGGCATTGGCATGGTAGCCAGCCTTTGCATTGATAAAGACGGCACATTATGGATTGCAGCCACCGGAGAGGGCGTTTACTCCTATCAGTTCGATAGCAATAAACTAACTAATTACCCGCATAATCCTGCCAATCCGAACAGTCTAAGCAACAACAATGTCAACAGCATCATGCAGGACAGCGACGGCAATTTGTGGTTCTGTACCTCCGGAAGTGGTCTCGACCGTTACCGCAAGGAAAGTGATGACTTCGAGAACTTTGACGTACAGAAAGACGGTTTATCCAGTGACTGCATCTACGAAGTATGCGAATCGTCCATACAGCAAGGAGACTTATTGCTGATTACCAATCAGGGATTCTCACAGTTCAACTATCCAAGCAAGAAATTCTATAATTACGGTACGGAAAATGGATTCCCGTTGACTGCCGTCAATGAAAACGCACTATTTGTGACACATGACGGAGAAGTATTCCTTGGCGGTATTCAGGGAATGATTTCTTTCTGGGAGAAGAAATTACATTTCACTCCTAAATCGTATAATATCATTCTTTCCCGCCTGCTTGTCAACGGAAAAGAAGTAGTTCCGGGAGATGAAAGCGGCATCCTGGAACAGTCGATCTGTCATACTCCGGAAATCAGTCTGAAAGCGAATCAATCGATGTTTAGCATCGAATATGCCACTTCCAACTTCATCCCTGCCAACAGAGATGAAATTCTCTATCGCCTGGAGGGTTTCTCGGACGAATGGAACCATACTTACCGGAAGCAAACGCTGATTACTTATACAAACCTGAATCCGGGTAAATATACCCTTGTCATCAAATCACAGAGGGAAGGAATAAAAGAGGCCAGACTGCTGATTATCGTACTCCCTTCATGGTATGAGACATGGTGGGCTTACCTGATTTATACCATTGTCACTATCAGTCTGTTATGGTATCTTATTCAGAACTATAATTCGCGCATCAAACTCCGTGAGTCTTTGAAGTACGAAAAGAAGCATATTGAAGACCTTGAAGCATTGAACCAGTCAAAACTCCGTTTCTTCACTAACATCTCGCACGAATTCCGCACACCGTTAACGCTGATCGTGGGACAAGTGGAAACTTTGTTGCAGGTGCAGACATTTACGCCTAATATATATAATAAGGTGTTGGGAATCTACAAGAACAGTCTCCAATTACGGGAACTGATTACGGAACTTCTTGATTTCCGTAAACAGGAACAGGGACACATGAAGATCAAAGTAAGCCAGCACAACCTGGTTAACTTCCTGTATGAGAATTATCTGCTCTTCCTCGAATACGCCAGCAGTAAACAAATCAACTTCAAGTTCAACAAACAAAAGGATGACATTGAAGTGTGGTATGACCAAAAGCAGATGCAGAAAGTAATAAACAACCTGCTGTCTAATGCAGTGAAGCATACCAAGGCCGAAGATACGATTTCGATTAATGTATCGCAGGAGAAAGACCATGTCATCATTGAAATAAAAGATACCGGTACAGGTATCGCCGCAGCCGAAATTGATAAGATATTCGACCGTTTCTATCAGACCGAGCATCTCAACTCGCTGAATACCGGAGCCGGTACAGGCATCGGACTGGCACTGACGAAAGGTATTGTGGAACTTCATCACGGCACAATCCGGGTGGAAAGCGAGCCGGGCAAAGGAAGCAGTTTCATTATCACCCTCAAACTAGGCAAGGAACACTTCACAGAAGAGCAAATAGCGAAAGATGATACGGAAACCATCCAGCAAACAGAGACTATTGTTCCTTCAGTAGAAATAATCCCTGATTCGGAATGGAAAGAAGAAGATAACAAGCGTATCGAAGACGCCAAAATGCTGATAGTGGAAGACAATGAATCTATCAAGCAGATGTTAGTCGGTATTTTCGAAACATTCTATCAAGTTAGTACGGCTTCCGACGGAGTAGAAGCATTAGAGATGATACAGAAGGATATGCCGAGCATCATTTTAAGTGATGTCGTAATGCCACGCATGTCGGGTACGGAACTTTGCAAACAGATCAAGACGGACTTTAACACTTGCCATATTCCGGTGGTATTATTAACCGCACGTACTGCTATAGAGCACAATATCGAAGGTTTGAAGATTGGTGCGGATGATTATATCACGAAACCGTTTAATACCAATCTTCTGATTTCCCGCTGCAATAACCTGGTTAATTCCCGCCGGCTATTGCAAGAGAAGTTCAGCAAACAACCACAGGCTTTTGCCCAAATGTTGGCTACCAACCCGATGGATAAGGAGATGCTCGACCGCGCGATGGCCATTATCGAACGTCATCTGGACAATACGGATTTCAACGTTAATATCTTCGCCCGCGAAATGGGTATGGCACGTACGAACCTATTCACTAAACTGAAAGCAGTTACAGGCCAGACCCCGAATGATTTCATCCTAAGCATACGTCTCAAAAAAGGCGCTGTCATGTTAAGGAATAACCCGGAGCTGAATATCACGGAGATCTCTGACCGGATTGGGTTCTCCTCCTCCCGCTATTTCAGTAAATGTTTCAAGGAGATTTATCACGTCAGTCCGCTGGCTTATCGTAAAGGAGAAGAGAGCGAAGAAGAAGGGGACGGAGAAGAAACAGATTAGCAGGCAACTATACAAGCACTCTTGCAAAATAATCTTATATTATTAGGCACGGATCACACGGATTTCACGGATTAAAAAACGATGAGTATGAAAACAACAGCGTTAATCCGTGTAATCCGTGCCTAAATTTATGATATAAACGGTTTCTTAGTCCGGACATCTTCGCCCGAATAAAGAAGGTAACTTCTTAAGTGTACTATTTTGTACTTCACTTGTACATTCCTACTCATTCTTTTTCTTCCATTCGCTTATCTTTGTGTTCATTACATTATTTCCTAAAACATTCAGCATTATGAAAAACGTTTCGCGTCTACTTCCCCTATTGTCCGGCATCGTCACGCTGTCAGGATGCAATCATGCACCCCAAAAGAGCAATGGGCAGAATAGCCAAAAGCCTAACATTATTTATATATTTGCAGATGATCTCGGCATTGGTGATTTAAGTTGTTATGGAGCAACGAAAGTGAGCACTCCCAACATTGACCGGTTGGCAGGACAAGGAGTACAATTCACCAATGCTTATGCAACTTCTGCCACCAGCACCCCTTCCCGTTTCGGACTCCTGACAGGTATGTATCCCTGGAGACAGGAAAACACAGGAATCGCTCCCGGTAACTCCGAACTCATTATCGACACTACCTGCGTCACCATGGCAGATATGCTGAAAGATGCAGGATACGCAACCGGTGCAGTAGGGAAATGGCATCTGGGACTCGGTCCGAAAGGTGGAACCGACTTTAACAACCGGATTACCCCTAACGCACAAAGCATTGGTTTTGACTACGAATTTATTATTCCGGCTACCGTAGACCGTGTACCTTGTGTATTTGTAGAAAACGGACATGTCGTAGGACTTGACCCCAATGACCCTATCACCGTAAGCTACAACCACAAAGTAGGCAACTGGCCCACAGGAGAAGAAAACCCGGAGCTCGTAACCTTAAAACCCAGCCAGGGACACAATAATACAATTATCAATGGTATTCCCCGCATTGGCTGGATGACCGGAGGAAAATCCGCCCTTTGGAAAGATGAAAACATAGCCGATATCATCACTCATAAGGCTAAGAATTTCATTGCATCCCATCAGGAAGAACCCTTCTTCTTATATATGGGTACGCAAGACGTACATGTACCGCGCATCCCCCACCCACGTTTCGCAGGCAAAAGCGGACTCGGCACTCGTGGCGACGTCATCCTGCAACTGGACTGGACCATCGGTGAAATCATGCACACACTGGACAGCCTCCACATCGCAGACAACACCATCCTGATCTTTACCAGCGATAACGGTCCTGTTATCGACGACGGCTATCAAGACCAAGCTTACGAACTTCTCAACGGACATACTCCGATGGGGATCTACCGTGGTGGGAAATACAGTGCTTACGAAGCGGGTACACGCGTTCCATTTATTGTCCGTTGGCCTGCCCGGGTGAAGCCGAACAAGCAACAAGCTCTTTTCTCTCAAATAGATGTGTATGCATCGCTCGCCTCACTTTTGGAGCAACCTTTACGCAAGGGAGCGGCCCCCGACAGTCAGGAGCATCTGAACGTTCTCCTCGGCAAAAATAATACAAACCGTGAGTATGTCGTTCAACAGAATCTCAATAACACACTTGCCATCATAAAAGGTCAATGGAAATACATCGAACCGAGCGACGGCCCCGCTATCGAACATTGGACGAAAATGGAGTTAGGCAACGACAAACAGCCTCAACTTTACGATTTATCCTCCGATCCATCGGAGAAAACGAATGTATCAAAACAATACCCCGACATAGTGAAAGAATTATCTGAATTACTAGAATCCGTAAAAGAAAAATAGTTTATGAGAACAGGAAAATTGTATGATTTTGCACCAATCTTGAATAATTCTATCCATATTAGAATATTCAATCCGTCTATCTTTGCAAGCGTAGATTCAATAAAATCACTTAATTTTTAATATATGAAAAAACATTTATCCACTCAAACTAGAAAAAGGATGCTCTCCTCCATCGGACTGATCTTGTTTTCTGTTTCTTTTGTACTTGCACAGGTACTTGTTAAAGGTACAGTGAAGGATAACTTAGGAGAAGGAGTGCCGGGAGCCAGTGTTCAGGTAAAAGGTACTTCGCAAGGAACAATCACTGACCTTGACGGTAAATTTGCTTTTAACGTGCCCAATAAGAATTCAATATTGGTTATTTCTTTCATTGGTTATGTCACTGTAGAAATAAAGGCGGATACTCAAAAGCCAATGGTTATCACATTGAAGGAAGACACAAAGACATTGGACGAAGTGGTAGTAGTCGGCTATCAGGAAATACGCAAGAGAGACCTGACGGGTTCTGTTGCCAAAGCCAGCATGGCAGAACTTCTTAGCACTCCGACTGCTTCTTTCGGCGAGACATTAGGCGGACGTATTGCCGGCGTCAACGTAAGTTCGGGCGAAGGTATGCCGGGTGGACAGATGAACATCGTCATCCGTGGTAACAACTCTTTGACACAGGACAACTCTCCTCTTTATGTCATTGACGGTTTCCCGGTGGAAGACCCCTCCATAGCCGCAGCCATCAATCAGAACGATATTGAGTCACTCGATTTCCTGAAGGATGCCTCTGCTACCGCTATCTACGGTGCCCGTGGTGCCAATGGTGTCGTGATGATTACAACCAAGAAAGGAACAATCGGTCAGCCTAAAATTAAATATGACGGAAGTTTCGGTATTCAGCATATCACCAAAACGATTCCGATGATGGATGCATACGAGTTCGTCAAACTACAGGCAGAACGTAGTCCCAAAGATATGGAAACTACCTACTTCATGAATTATGACGGTAAGAAATGGGGACTGGAAGATTATAGGAATATCCCGCAATATAACTGGCAGGATGAAATCTTCCGCAGCGCATGGATGCAAAGCCACAATGTTAGCCTGACCGGTGGTTCGGAAGGAGTTCGCTACAATGCTTCTTTATCTTATTATGACCAGGACGGTATCTTATTGGAATCAAACTACAAACGTGTACAAGGCCGTATGGGTACTACCATCCAAAAGAAGAAACTGAAAATCTATCTGACAACCAACTATTCAAGCACTACAACCACTGGTGGTTCTCCTTCCCAGAACTCATACAGTGGTATGAATAACCTGTTCTATAGTGTATGGGGATATCGCCCCGTGACCGAACCGGACAGACCATTAAACTCGTTGATGGATAACATCATGGACGACGCGATAAACAATACCAACGATTATCGTTTCAATCCTATCATGTCCTTGAAAAACGAATATCGCAAGACGTATGCGAACTATATCCAGTTCAACGGATTTGCAGAATATGAATTTATCAAAGGATTGAAGTTGAAAGTTTCAGGCGGTTACACATTCGATACCCGCAAAGGGGAAACATTCAACAACTCAAAGACCCGTTATGGTAATCCGAAATCATCCGATAAGGTAAATGCAGAAATCTACCATTCTCAACGTGCAACATGGTTGAATGAAAATATTCTGACCTATCAGACCAATATCAAACGGAAGCATTTCTTCAATAGCATGGTAGGTGTAACCCTGCAGAATTCCGACTATGAATACTATTCATACAAAACGGTACAGATTCCGAACGAAGCACTCGGCATGGCGGGAATGAGTGAAGGAACTCCCAGTACGACTAAATCATTAAAGAGTTCCTGGTCTATGCTTTCTTTCCTAGGCCGTTTGAACTATAACTATAAATCATTGTATTATGCAACGGTCTCTTTCCGTTCCGACGGTTCTTCCAAATTCCGTGGTGATAACCGTTTCGGCTACTTCCCTTCCGGTTCATTGGCATGGGGATTCATGGAGGAAGATTTTATGAAACCATTGAAGTCTGTTGTTTCTTCAGGTAAATTAAGAGCAAGCTGGGGATTGACCGGTAACAACCGTGTAGGCGAGTATGATACGTATGCTTTATATCAGATATTGAAGGATAAAGTCGGAGATTTTATTTCGATCGGTAGCCTCCCCAGTGGCGTATATCCGTTCGAAAACAGTCTGACAAGTGTAGGTACAGTGCCCACTTCCTTAAGAAACAGAAAACTGAAATGGGAGACTACCGAACAGTGGAACCTGGGTCTGGATTTAGGTTTCCTGGACGAACGCATCGGATTAACCGTAGACTGGTATCGTAAAACGACTCGTGACCTGTTGCTGAATACTGCACTCCCCACCTCTTCCGGTTATTTCAGTGCCATGAAGAATGTAGGAAAGGTACGCAATCAAGGTATCGAGTTCACATTGAACACGACCAATATCAAGAACCGTCATTTCTCATGGACCACTAACTTTAACATTGCATTCAACAAGAACAAAGTATTAGAACTGGCCGAAAACCAATCTTCTCTATTGAGTGCAGCCAAATTTGACCAGAACTATAACTCCCAATACAGCTACATTGCCAAAGTGGGTTATCCGATGGGAATGATGTACGGATTCATCTACGAAGGTACATACAAATACGAAGATTTCGACAAAGCAGGTGATACATATACACTGAAACGCAATGTTCCGTATTTCTCTTCCGAAAGTAATACACAACCGGGTATGCCGAAATACGCAGACCTGAATGATGACGGTATCATCGACGATAACGACCGTACTATGATCGGTAACGGTATGCCGAAACATACGGGCGGATTTACCAACAATTTCGAATACAAAGGATTTGACTTAAGCATCTTCTTCCAATGGTCGTATGGAAACGATGTATTGAATGCCAACCGCCTGT
>OOCN01001079.1_pt1 | contig 19531 bp, 18 predicted proteins | sample 1671361 | NCBI WGS metagenome assembly OOCN01 (sample SAMN06348149, study PRJEB24527) | human gut metagenome | biome: human gut; feature: ankylosing spondylitis patient; material: feces | host: Homo sapiens | place: China | collected 2015-10
AAGAAATAGAGTTAATCTGTTGTGCCAACTTCGAAGACGTGTTTACTTCGATACGGAAAGACAGCCAGGTCATCGGAATGCTAGCCATCGAAAATACGATAGCGGGAAGCCTGCTGCACAACAATGAACTGTTGAGACAAAGCGGTACGCAGATTATCGGCGAATACAAGCTGCGCATCTCACATAGCTTCGTCTGCCTGCCCGAAGAAAGCTGGGAAGACCTGACAGAAGTCAACTCCCACCCTATCGCCCTGATGCAATGCCGTGATTTTCTGAATCAGCATCCGCAACTCAAAGTAGTGGAAGGAGAAGATACGGCACGCAGCGCGGAAATCATCAAGAAAGAAAACCTGAAAGGGCATGCAGCCATTTGCTCGAAAACGGCGGCAGAACGCTACGGAATGAAAGTGCTCCAAGAAGGCATCGAAACCAACAAGCACAACTTCACCCGTTTTCTGGTAGTTGCCGATCCGTGGCAAGTGGACGAACTCCGCCAGCATCACGCAAAGGCGACCAACAAGGCAAGCATGGTATTCACATTGCCACACACAGAAGGAAGCCTGTCGCAAGTATTATCCATTCTTTCGTTCTACAACATCAATCTGACAAAGATACAATCGCTGCCGATCATCGGACGGGAATGGGAATATCAGTTTTACGTCGATGTATCTTTCAATGATTATCTGAGATATAAACAATCTATAGCAGCAATTACTCCATTAACCAAAGAACTTAAAATATTAGGCGAATATGCAGAAGGAAAGTCAAACGTATAAAATCGCTCCTGCCGAAAGACTGGCAAGTGTCAGCGAATACTACTTCTCAAAGAAGCTGAAAGAGGTAGCACAAATGAATGCAGAAGGAAAAGACGTTATCAGTCTGGGTATCGGAAGTCCCGATATGCCTCCTTCAAAGGTTACCATCGAAACATTGTGCAACAATGCTCACGATCCCAACGGACACGGTTACCAACCGTATGTGGGCATACCGGAACTCCGTAAAGGTTTCGCAGCCTGGTATCAACGCTGGTATGGAGTGGAACTGAATCCGAATACGGAAATACAGCCGCTGATCGGTTCCAAAGAAGGTATTCTTCACGTCACACTGGCTTTTGTCAATCCGGGCGAACAGGTACTGGTGCCGAATCCGGGATACCCCACCTATACTTCTCTGAGTAAAATACTCGGTGCGGAAGTAATCAGCTACGACCTGAAAGAAGAAGACGGCTGGATGCCCGATTTCGAAACATTGGAAAAGATGGACCTGAGCCGCGTGAAACTAATGTGGACCAACTATCCGAATATGCCGACAGGAGCCAACGCCACTCCGGAACTCTACGAACGTCTGGTAGACTTCGCACGCCGCAAGAATATCGTCATCGTGAATGACAACCCGTACAGCTTTATCCTGAACGAAAAGCCGATCAGTATTCTCAGCGTACCGGGAGCCAAAGAGTGCTGCATCGAATTCAACTCCATGAGCAAGAGCCACAATATGCCGGGATGGCGTATCGGAATGCTGGCTTCGAATGCCGAATTCGTACAATGGATACTGAAAGTAAAAAGCAATATCGACAGCGGTATGTTCCGTGCCATGCAACTGGCAGCCGCCACAGCTCTGGAAGCCGAAGCGGACTGGTACGAAGGTAACAACCACAACTATCGCGGCCGTCGCCATCTGGCCGGCGAAATCATGAAAACACTGGGGTGTACCTACGACGAAAACCAGGTGGGTATGTTCCTTTGGGGAAAGATTCCCGCTTCGTGCAAGGATGTAGAAGAACTGACCGAAAAAGTATTGCACCAGGCAAGGGTATTTATCACGCCGGGATTCATCTTTGGCAGCAACGGAGCAAGGTTTATCCGTATTTCCCTTTGTTGCAAGGATGCCAAACTGGCGGAAGCATTGGAAAGAATCAAGAAGCTTTCTTAAAAAGAAAAGACCGATAAAAGTAAATCAGCGGCAGACCAGGAAACGCCTGCCCGAAAGAGTAAGAACAAGAATAAAATAAAAACAATAAGAATATGGAACTCGAATCAATTTTATTACCGGGCATCGAAGCCAAAAGACCGATTGTTATCGCCGGCCCGTGTAGCGCAGAGACTGAAGAACAAGTAATGGAAACCGCCAAACAACTGGCAGCCAAAGGACAAAAGATATACCGTGCCGGTATCTGGAAACCGCGTACCAAACCGGGAGGTTTCGAAGGAATCGGTGTGGAAGGACTTGCCTGGCTGAAGGAAGTGAAGAAAGAAACAGGTATGTATGTTTCTACCGAAGTAGCGACTGCCAAACACGTTTACGAATGTCTGAAAGCAGGAATCGACATCCTTTGGGTAGGCGCACGTACCACAGCCAATCCTTTCGCCGTACAGGAAATTGCCGACGCATTGAAAGGGGTCGACATCCCCGTGCTGGTAAAAAATCCGGTAAACCCAGACCTGGAATTGTGGATCGGTGCACTGGAACGTATCCACAACGCAGGCTTGAAGCGTTTGGGAGCTATCCACCGTGGTTTCAGCAGCTACGACAAAAAAATATACCGCAACCTTCCGCAATGGCACATTCCTATCGAACTGCGTCGCCGTCTGCCTAACCTGCCGATTTTCTGTGACCCAAGTCACATCGGAGGAAAACGCGAACTGGTTGCCCCGCTCTGCCAGCAGGCAATGGACCTGAACTTCGATGGTCTGATCGTGGAAAGTCACTGCAATCCGGACTGTGCGTGGAGCGACGCTTCTCAACAGGTAACGCCCGATGTACTCGACTACATCCTCAACTTATTGGTGATCCGTACCGAAACCCAGACGACAGAAAGCCTGAGCCAACTGCGTAAGCAAATCGACGAATGCGACGATAACATCATCCAGGAACTGGCTAAAAGAATGCGCGTAGCACGTGAGATCGGTACTTACAAAAAAGAACACGGAATCACCGTTCTTCAAGCAGGACGCTACAATGAAATCCTGGAAAAGCGCGGTGCGCAAGGAGAACAATGCGGTATGAGCGCAGACTTTATGAAGCTGATCTTCGAAGCAATCCACGAAGAGTCTGTCCGCCAGCAGATAGAGATTATTAATAAATAAAAAGCCCAAAAGAACTCAAAAATCAAATGGAAACTAACAAATAAGTCAGCAGTAACACAACTGAGACCGACTAGAAAGTCGGTAGTATCTTAACTCTCCTCCTTCTGGAAGGAGGAGAATAAAGATAGAATCGACTTGTTAGTCACCCCAATGTGAGATACTATTAACTTTTAGAGATACTATTGACTTTTGAGAAACTCCCCAATAATAATAGATATGAGAATATTAATCCTCGGAGCCGGTAAAATGGGTTCCTTCTTTACGGATATACTGAGTTTTCAGCACGAGACGGCCGTGTTTGACGTCAACCCGCACCAGTTGCGTTTCGTGTATAACACGTATCGTTTCACCACACTGGAGGAAATCAAAGAATTCGAACCCGAACTGGTCATCAATGCCGTCACCGTAAAGTACACGCTGGATGCTTTCCGCAAGGTACTGCCTGTGCTGCCCAAAGACTGTATCATCAGTGACATCGCTTCCGTAAAGACAGGACTGAAGAAGTTCTACGAAGAAAGCGGATTCCGCTACGTTTCCAGTCACCCTATGTTCGGACCGACGTTTGCCAGTCTCAGCAATCTGAGCAGCGAGAATGCGATTATCATCAGCGAAGGAGATCATTTGGGAAAGATTTTCTTCAAAGACCTTTACCAGACGCTGCGCCTGAACATCTTCGAATATACGTTCGACGAACATGATGAAACGGTGGCATACTCGCTCTCCATCCCATTCGTTTCGACTTTCGTATTTGCTGCCGTGATGAAGCATCAGGAAGCTCCGGGAACAACTTTCAAGAAGCACATGGCTATCGCAAAGGGGCTGCTGAGCGAAGATGACTACCTGCTGCAGGAAATCCTGTTCAACCCACGCACCCCGGGACAAGTGGCCAATATCCGTACAGAGCTGAAGAATCTTCTCGAAATCATCGAAAAGAAAGATGCGGAAGGTATGAAAGCCTACCTCACCAAGATTCGGGAAAAGATCAAGTAAATCATCCTCTCCTTCGATAAGATTTAACCATCCCCTGCAAGAAAGTTCTTTGCAGGGGATTTTTTTATATGTACCTTTGTATCCGCAAAAACGGAATCACAGGAGAAAAGAAGAATGATAGATCAAGTTACCATAGACCGAATTTTAGATGCCGCACAGATTGTAGATGTAGTGTCTGAGTTTGTCACCCTGCGCAAACGCGGAGTGAACTATGTAGGTCTGTGCCCGTTCCACAACGAAAAGACTCCGTCATTCAGCGTCTCCCCTGCCAAAGGACTTTGCAAGTGTTTCAGCTGCGGTAAGGGCGGAAACTCGGTCCACTTCATCATGGAGCACGAGCAGATGTCGTATTACGAGGCACTGAAATATCTCGCCAAGAAATACAACATCGAAATCAAAGAACGGGAGCTGACCAATGAAGAGAAACAGGCGCAGACAACGCGCGAAAGTATGTTCATTGTCAACAACTTCGCCCGCGATTACTTTCAGAATATCTTAAAGAATCATGTGGACGGCCGCAGCATCGGTCTGGCTTATTTCCGGCAACGTGGATTTCGTGATGACATCATTGAGAAATTCCAGTTGGGTTACTGTACGGAAAGCCATGATGCCATGTCACAAGAAGCATTGCGCAAAGGCTACAAGAAAGAATTCCTGGTGAAAACGGGAATCTGCTACGAAACGGATGACCACCGTCTTCGTGACCGCTTCTGGGGACGTGTGATTTTCCCCGTCCATACCCTTTCCGGAAAGGTGGTCGCCTTCGGCGGACGTGTGCTCAGCACCGCCACCAAAGGGGTAAAGGTGAAATATGTCAACTCTCCCGAGTCGGAAATTTACCACAAGAGTAACGAGCTATACGGAATCTATTTTGCCAAACAGGCGATTGTCAGGCAGGACAGATGTTTCCTTGTGGAAGGATACACGGACGTTATCTCCATGCACCAGTCGGGCATAGAAAACGTAGTCGCTTCATCGGGCACCGCATTGACGCCGGGACAGATTCGTCTGATCCACCGTTTCACCAATAACATTACCGTACTCTATGACGGTGACGTAGCCGGTATCAAAGCCTCTATCCGCGGAATCGATATGCTGCTGGAAGAAGGCATGAACATCAAAGTATGCCTGCTTCCGGACGGAGACGACCCGGACTCCTTCGCCCGCAAACATAATTCGGAAGAATTCCAGGCATTCATCCGTGAGCACGAGAAAGATTTCATCCGCTTCAAGACCGACCTTCTGATGGAAGACGCGGGAAGAGATCCGATCAAACGCGCGGAACTGATTTCGAATATCGTACGAAGCATTTCCGTCATACCGGAAGCCATTATACGGGATGTCTACATCAAAGAATGCAGCCAACATCTGCGCATCGAAGAAAAACTGCTGGTAGCGGAAGTCGCCAAATTAAGAGAGGCGCAGGCTGAAAAAGCCAATCGTCCCAGCTATAATCATTCATCTTCAACAACCGGAGATACTTCCGGTACAGCTGCCGCTTCCGGCACACCGGCTTATTCTACTCCATCAAGTCCCTACGCCAATGCAGGAATGCCACCGGAACCCGAATATGATGACAATGGCAATATCGTATCTTTCGCAGATCCGATGCCCGCTACTACAGGAGGTGCGGCAGGATTTCCTCCCGGCAATGCACCTGCCTCCACTACGGATACCGCTGTTCCCGGAGATTCTTATACCTCCTTTATTCCGCAGGAAGGAAAAGAAGGTCAGGAGTTCTATAAGTTTGAGCGATTGATCCTGCAGGCAGTAGTCCGTTATGGTGAAAAAGTGATGTGCAACCTTACCGACGAAGAAGGAAATGAAATTCCGGTAACCGTTATCGAATATGTGGTGAATGATCTGAAGGAAGACGACCTGGCTTTCCATAATCCGTTGCACCGACAGATTCTGACAGAAGCCGCCACGCATATACACGATGCCGGTTTTATCGCGGAACGCTATTTCCTGGCACATCCCGACCAGACCATCAGCCGGTTGAGCGTGGACTTGATCAATGTACGTTATCAGCTAAGTAAATATCACTCGAAATCACAGAAGATCGTGACAGATGAAGAACGGCTGTACGAACTCGTCCCTATGTTGATGATCAACTTCAAGTATGCGATTGTCACGGAAGAACTGAAACATATGCTTTATGCCCTGCAAGATCCGGCACTCGCTCATGACAATGAGAAATGTAATTCGCTGATGCAGCGTTACAATGAGATGCGGGAAGTGCAAAGTCTGATGGCGAAGCGCCTGGGCGACCGCGTTGTATTACGCTAAATTTCTCATCGGTGCCGAGACACCCCTTCATCGGTACCGGAGGCAATCCTCATTGACGGGGAACTACATCGTCCACATTTTGTAAAGCGTATTACACCCTGCCGTGCTGAATCAGATTCATAAACTCTTCGCGAGTCTTGGCTTGATTGAAAGCTCCTGTAAAGTCTGAAGTAGTAGTAATAGAATTTTGTTTTTCTACGCCGCGCATCTGCATACACATATGCTTTGCCTCCACTACCACCATCACTCCCAATGGGTTCAGTGTCTCCTGGATACAATCTTTGATTTGCAGCGTCATGCGTTCCTGCACTTGCAGGCGATGGGAAAAGATATCGACTACCCGGGCAATCTTGCTCAATCCCGTGATATAGCCGTTAGGGATATATGCCACATGTGCTTTTCCGTAGAACGGCAACATATGGTGTTCGCAGAGAGAGAAGAAATCAATGTCTTTCACTATCACCATCTGACTGTATTCTTCCTGAAACTTAGCCGAACGCAACACTTCATGAGGGTCCATGTGATAACCTTTTGTCAGACTCAGCATAGCCTTCGCAACACGTTCGGGGGTCTTCAGCAAACCTTCCCTTCCGGCATCTTCACCCAACAAAGTAATAATACTGTGATAATGACTTTTCAACTCCTCCAGATTCGGAGAGACAATTTCTTCTTTTTCTAACATGATACAATTATAAAGGAATATTGATCTGGTCTTTGACGATAGAGACCTCTTTGAATACACCGGTTGCCTTGAGTTTACGCATCATCGCGTCCGCCTCTTCAATGCTCCGGAAATCACCCACACGACAAAGCCAACGGGGAGGATTGAACGAAGTGTAAATCGTCAGTTCGGGGAAATACTCTTTGATGCGGGAAGCTACACGATAAGCATCATTCTTTGCCTCACGGGTATTATTACCGGCATACGCCTGTATTCTGAATCCGGCTGCCTTCAACACTTTCTGTTCGCCCATAGAAGGACGTTCCACGCCTATCAATGCCTCTATCTTAGGGTCTTGATGAATCGTCACCTTTCCCTGTCCCGGCACTGTACGTTCCAGACTCTTGATGATGTTCTGCGCCTGTGCACCAACAGCGGTAAAAGCCAGCATCCATAAAAGTAAACCTAGTTTTCTCATTCGATAAAAGTTTAATTTCAGGAAGTGGCTAAAAAGTCGATACTATCTGCAATTCCCCTCCTTCTGGAAGGAGGAGAGTTTAGAGTTACTATCTACTTTTTAGTCAGTTCCCGAAAGATATTCTAATTATGCATTGAACGCATCGATGATACCCTTGAAGTCAGAAACTTTCAGAGCAGCACCACCAATCAGTCCACCGTCTACGTCGGGGTTAGAGAACAGTTCTTTAGCGTTAGAAGGCTTGCAGCTACCACCGTAAAGGATAGAAGTGTTGTCAGCGATTTCCTTGCCATACTTGTCAGCTACGATTGAACGGATGAAAGCGTGGATTTCCTGAGCTTGCTCGGGAGAAGCTGTTTTACCTGTACCGATAGCCCAAACCGGTTCGTAAGCAAGGATGATCTTAGAGAAGTCTTCAGCAGACAGAGAGAATACAGATTCCATCTGAGCAGCTACTACTTCGTTCTGCTTGTTAGCTTCGCGTTCTTCCAGCACTTCACCGATACAGAAGATCGGAGTCAGACCGTTAGCCAGAGCCAATTTTACTTTTTCTTCGAGGATAGCAACAGTTTCACCGTAGTAAGCACGACGTTCTGAGTGACCCAGGATTACATATTTTGCACCTGTAGAAGCTACCATTTCAGCAGAAACTTCACCTGTATATGCACCGGATGCCTTGTCTGCACAGTTTTCAGCACCTACACCGATCTTAGCAGCGTCTACCAACGGAGTAACAGAAGCCAAGTGGATGAACGGAGTACAGATGATTACATCACAGTTAGGCTTTTCGTTAGCCAATGCTTCGTTCAGTTCTTTAGCCAAAGCGATACCCTCTTGAAGGGTTTTGTTCATTTTCCAGTTTCCTGCAACAATGTTCTTTCTCATTTTGTTTTTTTATTTTAAAGGGTTAATAAATTTACGATCGGACGATTGACGATTGAACGATTCAGCTTAGTGTTCGTTACAGAGGGTCGCTCGTTATCATTTTTTCTTATTCTTGTTCTTCTATTCCTTGATTTTTTGTTTCCGGTTCTTTGCTTTTTATCTCTTCTTCTTGTTGCTTCCGCTTCGCGGTTTTCCGTTCCCGGCGGCGAACGACCAAAACATCCACCCCAAGCACTAACAACAATGGAATAACAAACCATAAGAATACATATCCTACCGTATGAGTGTCACTGCTCACCTTCTGCTTTCCTAACGACAGATTTTCCAGTTTGTCCGTCAGCACATATTCATCCGGTATATCCTCATCGCTCCATTTATTCAAAATTGTTCCGTTCTTAATCAGTATCAATCCCGGATTGGAACGAACCATCGTCTTTAATGTAATATCATCCATCTGACAGAAAGGATATTCGGCTCCCGTCTTGTCCTTCCACAGTTCTATCTGTTCCTCCGGTGAAGAAGTGAGGCAATAAAATTTGTAGCCATGCTCCACCGAATAGTCATATATTTCATTAATCAAATCAATGTTACTATCATCCGCCTCTTCAATCCGATGGGCAACCAACAGGAAAGTATATCCTATATCCGTCAATACATCGTCTGTTATATCTTCCCCCGTATTCAGATCTATCATAGAAAAATCATGAATAGCCGGTTCATATCCTTTTTCCTTAAGGATGGTACGCGTATCGACAAATGTCCAGGTACTATCCGGATAGTTATCCAACGTAAATTCTTTCTGCTCTCCGTTCTTCTCCAGGATAAAGATGCTTTCATATACGCTTGGTTTGGCTCCTTCGGGCATTGTCATTCCTTCCAGGATATTCTTTCCGATCTTGTAAGGGCGAAAGTCTAAAACAGGCAAACGGTCCAGGCAATAGAACGATAAAGTAAACACAAAAAACAGCGTATAGAGAGAAACCAGCCACTCCATCTTCACACTGATAAAACGAATCAGCATCCTCCTGTGACGGAAAGCCATTATTGCCGCAAACAGCAGAATGATATTCTTTCCAAATGTTTCCCAATTCGTCAATACCCAGGCATCACCAAAACAACCGCAGTCCGAAACCGGATCAAAGATGGCAAGATACAAGGTCAGTGGCGTCATGAAAATCATCAGCATCAAAGCCAATGAAGTAGCCAATGTTCTTCTTGTTGCAAAGAACAAAGAGATGCCTATAAAAAACTCAACGGCAGATAAAGTGATACCTCCCAATAAAGGGAAGAATGAAGGGAACCAGGAAGCCATTCCGAATGCAGTCAGATAATCCTGTATCTTATACTGGAAACCCAGCGGATCAACTGCCTTTACAAATCCGGAAAAGATGAACGATGCCGCCAAAAGAAAGCGACACATATTCGCCACTACCTCCTGAATGATATGTAAGTTCTTATCCTTCAAATTCTATCTTAATCAGTCCGAAAACAGAGTAATTAATCATATCCATATAATTGGCATCAATTCCCTCTGACACCAATGTGTTGCCGGCCAGGCTCTCAATCTGCTTGGTACGGTAAATCTTCATCAAGATCAAGTCTGTGTAAGAGCTGACACGCATGCTCCGCCAGGCTTCATCATAATCATGATTCTTGGCAAGCATCAGTTCTAATGCCTCTTTTGCATACTTATCGTACAAAGCCATCGCTTCTTCATTGCTGATGTCGGCAGACTCAGCATACCCCAGTTCCAACTGGATAAGTCCGATGATGCCATAATTGACAATCGCAATAAACTCGGCACGGATTCCCTCGTCAATCAGGGTTACTCCTTTGGTTTCAATACTTCGAATCCGATTGGCTTTAATAAAAATCTGGTCAGTCACCGAAGCCGGACGCAGGATACGCCATGCAGGCCCGTAATCGTGCAGCTTCTTGGAGAATAAGTCACGGCACAAGGCGATGACATGTTCAAATTGTTGCTTGGTATCTTTCATCTTCTTCCAAATAGTGCGCAAAGGTAACAATAATTAAGTAAAAACAGAAAGAGGGCACTCTAAATTATATTAAAGTGCCCTCTCCTAAAGATATTGTATTACTGTTTTATAAGCTATATTTTTTATGAACAACGCAAAACCTGTCCGATACGCAAAGTAGTGGTCGGTTTGATACGGTTCAGTTTGCAAAGTGTACTGACTGATACGCCACGCAATTTAGCAATGCGGGACAATGTATCGCCACTCTTCACCTTGTGATAACGGATGGTACCGTCAGCCACTTGAGTATCATGAGAACCAGCACGCTTCACGCCTTTTGCTTTGCGGAACGTATAAGTATCGGCAACGATATCTTGTTTCGGGAAGTCGAACATATAAATCGGATTAATTGCAATCCCCAGGAAGCGGGTTTCGAAATGAAGATGCGAACCAGTAGAGCGTCCGGTGTTACCACCCAAACCGATTACTTCTCCGGCTTTCACTAATTGGTTTTCTTCAACCAATTGTTTTGATAAATGACCATACACTGTTTCCAATCCATTATCATGACGGATAACGACATATTTTCCATATCCTCTACGCTCATATTTTACGATACGTACTTTACCGTCAAAAGCAGCTACGATAGTATCACCTATATTCACTTTCAAGTCCAACCCATTATGCATTCTTCTCCAACGAGGACCGAAAGGCGAAGTAATTTTTGTACTTGGAGTTGGCATATGGAAACCTGTCAGGTCGATTGTATACGTATCAGGGATAATAGCATTTCCGTAAGCATGTACATACTGGTTGTTCCAGTTTGGATAAAGACTTAGGGCGGGATATTCGGACTGTTCGGCACGGATTTGCTTCTGCAAGGCCAAAGAGTCTACTGATTTTAATTTCTTGTCTATCGGTGCTTGGCGGGCAATCAGGTCTTGTGAGAAAGAGCTCAGACTGACCATAGCCGCAACAGCGACCAATCCTGTTTTAATAATGCTAAAATTCATTCCTTCTTTGTCAATTCAATTAATATTCGTCGTTTGCATACAGGTAATCAAATGTAGCCTGCTTGTAATCGAATATTTCTTCCGGTTTAAAAAATCTCGTTAATTCAATAGCTGCAGTCTCCGGAGAATCGGATGTATGAACGATATTCTCTTGAAAGCTCATACTATAATCCCCGCGAATGGTGCCTGGGGCAGCTAAACGTCCATTAGTCGGTCCCGCCAACGTACGGACTGTTTGAATAGCATCCACACCTTCGAAACAACAAACAATGACAGGAGTTGTCATCATCGAATCTTTCACACGCTGAAAGAAAGGTTTGCCGCTAAGGTGGGCATAATGTTCGCTTAACAATTCATCAGTCAGTTGCATCATCTTCATGCCGGCCAACCGTAATCCTTTACGTTCAAAGAGATGAGTAATCTCACCAACCAATCCCCGTTGAAGGGTACATGGTTTTAAAATGACCAGCGTTTTTTCAAGCATAATACTCGACTTTGCAAATGGTTAAACAATACATTTACTAAAAAAATTCTCCCAAAGGTAGTATTTTCCTGTGAAATGGCAAGGGAGTTATTAACTATTTTTCAGATGCTTAGTGCAAAAAGAGGGAATAATTGTTCCGTTAAACTCCTATAAATAGGGAGGATAGGGACAAAATATGTTTTGCAACACATTTACGCAAATAAACTGCATGTTTAACCGTTTTTCAACTTATGGCAGCCCAGTTAACATTCGTTTTCCGTAAGGCTTTAAGCTGTCGCCATAAGATTTCGTTCTCCGGACTTTGTGCTGCAGGGTCTTGTTCTACAATACTTTCAGCTATAGCACGAACGTATTGCAACAGTTGACCGTCGCGGACAATATCCGCGATCTTCAAATCGAAAGCGATACCGCTTTGCTGTGTACCTTCAAGATCACCGGGACCACGCAATTTCAAATCGGCTTCTGCTATTTCAAAGCCATCATTGGTGCGCACCATGATTTCCAATCGTTTCCGGGTATCCTCCGTCAACTTATAATTCGTCACCAGAATACAATAAGACTGTTCCGCTCCACGTCCTACCCGGCCACGCAACTGATGCAACTGCGAAAGCCCGAAACGTTCTGCATTTTCAATAATCATCACCGAAGCATTCGGGACGTTCACTCCGACTTCAATGACGGTAGTGGCCACCATGATCTGCGCTTTGCCCGAAACAAAAAGCTGCATTTGCTCATCCTTCTCGGCTGGTTTCATTTTGCCATGCACTTTACAAACCGTACATTTGGGAAACTCTTCCAGAATATGTTGATATCCTTCTTCAAGATTCTTCAAATCAATCTTTTCGCTTTCTTTAATCAGCGGATAAACAATATAGACCTGGCGTCCTTCTTCAATTTGTTTGCGCACCGAACGATACATACTTTCCCGGCGGTTATCAAATTGGTGGATGGTAGTAATCGGTTTTCTTCCGGGTGGAAGCTCGTCGATAATAGACACGTCCAAATCACCATACAATGTCATTGCCAAAGTACGTGGAATCGGGGTAGCAGTCATCACGAGCACATGTGGAGGTTGAACATTCTTACTCCAAAGGCGGGCGCGTTGTGCCACGCCAAAGCGATGCTGTTCGTCGATAACAACGAAACCTAAAGAAGAGAAATTGACAGTATCTTCAATAACGGCATGCGTTCCTATTAATATCTTCACATCTCCGGTCAGCAATCCGGTCAGAATCGCTTCCCGCCTTTTGCCTTTAATAGAGCCTGTCAGCAGTTCGACACGGATATCCATGCCAAAGAGCAATTCTTTGATCGTTTCATAATGCTGGTTCGCCAAGATTTCGGTGGGCGCCATCATGCAAGCCTGATAACCGTTATCCAACGCCAACAACATACTCATCAAGGCAACCAGTGTTTTCCCGCTTCCTACATCTCCCTGCAAGAGGCGATTCATCTGCCTGCCACTGCCGACATCGTTCCGTATTTCCTTCAATACCCGCTTCTGTGCACCTGTCAGTTGAAAAGGAAGATTCTTTGTATAAAATGTATTGAACACATCTCCCACTTTCTCAAAGATATATCCACGATATCTTTTTTGTCTGTCTTTGGCGTAGCGGAGGATATTCAGTTGAACATAAAACAGTTCTTCGAACTTAAGGCGATATTGCGCCCTGCGAAGCACATCGGGATTGGTCGGGAAGTGAATATTCCGGAGAGCTTCCGTCAAAGGCATCAGATGATGTTCCGCCAGCAATTTGGAAGAAAGTGTTTCAGGCAGAGGCTCCTGTATTTGTTGAATCACCGTTGCCATCATCTTCTCAATCGCGTGAGAGTTGAGGAAACTGCGCTTCATCTTCTCCGTCGTATTATAATAAGGTTGCAGTCCCACCGAAGAAAGTTTCAAATCTTCCGGCTTGTCTACATCGGGATGCGCCACATTGATACGTCCGTTGAAAACAGTCGGTTTGCCGAAGATGATATATTCCTCGTGCAGTTTATACTTACCTAAGATATACTTAATGCCTTGAAACCACACCAAATCCACGACTCCCGTACCATCCGAAAAGTGCGCCGTCAAACGACGTTGACGTCCTTCGCCAATGGTTTCGAAACCGAGAATTTCTCCTTTCAACTGGATATACGGCATATTGCCATCTATTTCGTGAATGTAATAGATGCGGCTCCGGTCAATATATTTATAAGGGAAATAATAAATTAAATCGTGCAAGGAGTAGATTTCCAACTCCTTATTTAATACAGCGGCTTTTTGAGGGCCTACACCGGAGATAAATTTTATGTCGCGTGTGGCTAAATCGAACATTTATAAAAGAGCACTCCCCACTTTTAAATCGAAAGGAGTCGTTATTTTTATATTTTCACGGTTACCTTCCGCCAGATACACAGGTATTCCCATTGCTTCGACAACGGAAGCGTCATCTGTAAAGAAGGGAGTAAATTCTTGTGCATAGGCTTGTTTCAACAACTCTACATCGAAAACCTGCGGTGTTTGCACCAGCTTGTAATCATTCCGGCTGACCGTTTCACTTCCGGCATCTGTCAGATGGCGAAGTGTCTCTACCACATCCACCACAGGAATCACTGCTTTCTGCACTTTTGCCAAGTCATAACAACGGCGAATCACCTCTACCGACACAAACGGACGTACGCCATCATGCACCCCTACCAGTCCCGGCTCCTGCACCAGTGCCAGACCGTTCTTTACAGAGTAAAAACGTGTTTCGCCTCCATCGGCAAGGGTATGTTCCACCGCAAAGCTGTGTTTTTGGCAAAGTTGCTTCCAAAAGTCCTGCTGTTCCCGTGGAAGCACTACTATGATTTGAAGTGTTTCGTCATATCTCCTGAATACTTCCAGGGTATGCATCAACACAGGTTTATCACCCATGGGAAGGAATTGTTTCGGGAGGTCACTTCCCATTCGCAAGCCCTTTCCACCGGCGACAATGATTACATATTTCTTCATGGACGGTTTAGCGTTTAACACACATCGCTTCTACCAGTTCGTCTACTTTTTCTTTACCTACCAACAGGTCAACGATTGTCAAAGCAAATTCCATGGCAGCACCCGGTCCCATACCGGTAATGATGTTTCCATCACGTACGACAGGTTCATTTACACATTCTGCACCATCCAGATATTGTTCAAAACTCGGATAACAGGTAGCCTTCTTTCCTTTCAGCAGCCCCAGCTTACCCAACACCATCGGAGCAGCACAAATGGCCGCAATAGGTTTACCTTTTGCGGCAAAATCAAGAATCAATTTACGCAACCCTTCGTGCTTGTCAAGTGTGGCAGCTCCCGGCATTCCTCCCGGTAACAACAACAGTTCAGCATCGAAGAAATCGCAATTCTCGAAGTTGATATCGCAAAGGACGGATACGTCATGTGCTCCCACTACAATTTCATCCGGTGTAACGGATACGATTTCTACATTAAGTCCGGCACGTCTCAACGTGTCAATAGCAGTAAAGGCTTCAATTTCTTCAAAACCATCTGCAAAAAAAGCGTATACAGTTCCCATAATCCTTTATATATTTGGTTAATGATACTATCTCAAGTTAAAATAATAGGTGATTGTCCCTGTCTGGTTATTCACCCCATCTATCGTATTAAAACGGGCTTTCTTCGCTGCGTCCTCCGCTGCCTTACGCAAAGCGGAATTTACCGTATTCGTTTGAGGGCTAATACTGGTCGATATCACTTGCCCTGCAGGATTCACGGTGATATTCACCACTACACGTCCTTCTTCCTGCACATTATATACAGGCTTCGGCAAACTGCCCGTACCTAAAGAACGTCCGCCAAGGTCAAATGTTCCGTAACCTCCGGTTCCGGTCTTCGCTCCGGTAGAAGAATTTCCCTCCTTGCTACCTTCGGTTCCCGTACCACTAGCCGCTGTTCCTTTATTTCCTGTCATTTGCGCTCCCTTTCCAAACGCACCGGACACCCTCTTTCTGGCAGCTTCTTCGGCAGCCTTACGTTCACGTTCCGCTTTTTCTTCTGCCAGTCGTTTCGCTTCCGCAGCTTTTTCGGCTTCCGTTTTCTCCGGCTTCTTCACCGGTTCTTTCGGCTTGACCACCTCTTTAGGTTTCACCGTTTCTTTTTTCGGTTCTTCCGTCTTAGGTTTCAGGGTTACTGTTTCCTCTTCAGTCTGCGTCAATAAATCCTGTTCCGAAGGAAGTTCCGGTGCTGTTTCCGCGGGTGCTGCCGCATCTTCATCCATGATATCCACGTCTACCAGAGAGGAATCATCGAAGCCACTTGCTGCGTCTACATTTCCCATCATTACAGGCACTCCGCCTGCATCTTCATCCGGTTGAGGGACAGTAAAGCTCACCAGAATCAAAAGAGCAATCACTGCCACATGCACCAACAGTGCACCCAGCGCTCCTATGTATTCACCCTTTTTTCTTCTGTCCATTGTTTCTTATTTATTTTCAGGCGGGCGTGTAGCCAACACCATCTTAAAATGATTCTCGTTTGCAATGTTCAATACCCTTACGATCTCACGGTAAGGTACCGATTCATCCGCATACAATGCCACGTACATTTCCGGCTCCTTCTCCGCGCAACTCTGCAAGAATGAAGTCAGATCGTTCAGCGCCACCGGCTGCTCTTTTTCATTGCCGAAAGCGGCATAGAAATTCAAGTCTTTATCGATAACCACTCTTGTCAGCGGTTTGGCCGAAGTCTGCTGCTTGCCTTGCGGCAACAAGACTTTGATAGCATTGGGCGACACCACCGTAGAGGTTATCATAAAGAATATCAGCAACAGGAAGATGACGTCCGTCATGGAAGCCATGCTGAAATTGGGCGATACTCTATTTCTTCTTTTTAATCCCATCAGCCTATTATTTTGCCGGCTCGTTCAACAAGTCCATGAACTCCATTGTACGAGACTCCATTTTATTTACCACACGGTCTACCAGCATCACCAGATAATTGTAGGCAAACATAGCAATGATACCGACAATCAGACCACCGACCGTAGTAATCATAGCTTCATAGATACCACCAGAAAGCAAAGTGATATCAATGTTTCCGCTTCCGGCATTCGCCATTTCATAGAATGCACGTACCATACCGGTCACCGTACCGAGGAATCCGAGCATCGGAGCACCTCCGGAAATAGTTGCCATTACAGTCAATCCTTTTTCCAGCTTTGCCACTTCAATATTACCTACATTCTCAATAGCTACCTGTACATCGTTAATAGGACGTCCTAAACGGCTGATCCCTTTTTCTATCATACGTGCCGAAGGGGTGTTTATCGTACGGCAATAGTTAATAGCCGCTTTGATCTCACCGCTATGAATATAGTCTTTAATCCGCTCCATAAACATCGGGTCCTCTTTTCCTGCCTTGCGAATCATGTAGTTACGTTCAAACAGGATATAGAAACAGACAACCGACAATACACCCAGCACAATCATAATCCATCCACCCTTGATAGCCATATCAAGCATGTTCATTTCAGGAGCGTTCACCTCCGTCAATACGGGGTTGGCAGTAGCCAGCGAGTCGGCCATATTCATAGCCCCTTGGGCTAACAAGATCATTGCATTCATGAGCGTAGACAGTTTTTATATTCCTGAATGGTACGTTCGAGTCCCAGATACAATGCATCGCTAATCAACGCATGTCCGATGGAGACTTCATCCACCCAAGGAATGTTTTTATAGAAATAATTTAAATTAACCAGACTCAAGTCGTGTCCGGCGTTCAATCCGATACCCAGTTTACGGGCAGTCTTCGCGGCTTCGATAAAAGGAGCGATGGCAGCTTCCGGATTCTTCGGATAGTTCGTTGCGTATGGTTCGGTATACAGTTCGACACGATCCGCTCCCGCTTTTGCTGCATATTCCACCATTTCAGGATCGGCTGCCACAAAAACAGAAGTACGAATACCGGCGCTGTTAAACTGATCGAGCACTTCAGTCAGGAATTCCAGATTTGCTTTGGTGTCCCAACCGGAATTAGAAGTAATCTGTGAAGGATCGTCGGGAACCAGAGTTACCTGATGCGGTTTGACTTTCAACACCAGGTCAATAAATTCCGGAGCGGGATAACCTTCGATATTAAATTCCGTGCGCAACAAAGGGCGCAAATCATATACATCTGAACGACGAATGTGGCGTTCATCGGGACGAGGATGAACAGTGATACCGTCTGCACCAAAAGATTCACAATCAAGCGCTACCTTTACTACATCGGGGACATTTCCTCCGCGAGCATTCCTTAGTGTGGCAATCTTGTTTATGTTTACACTTAATTTAGTCATAGTTCTACGTTATATTTGCCGCAAAAATACAAATATTATTATTAGTTGCCTAATAATACGAAACGCATTATGGGTTCTTTTTTGGTTATTTAAAGTAGAAATCCAAGAAAAAATGCCAATTTTGCAACCGAAACTAATGAAACAGCTTATGAAATTTGCCATTTTCGGAAATACGTATCAGCCTAAAAAGTCTTTGCATGCACTCAGACTGTTCGAGCTTCTCAAGAAGCAGGGAGCGGAAATCTGTATGTGCCGGGAGTTTTACCAGTTCCTGACGGCAGATTTAAAAATGGAAGTGCCTGTCGATGCCCTGCTCGAAGGCAACGACTTCACAGCCGATATGGTTATCAGCATCGGAGGTGACGGCACATTTCTGAAAGCTGCCCGCCGGGTGGGTAGAAAACAAATCCCCATTCTCGGCATCAACACAGGGCGACTGGGATTTCTTGCCGATGTTTCACCCGAAGAGATGGAGGTGACTTTCGAAGAGATTCAGGCAGGCAGATACAGTGTGGAGGAACGAAGTGTATTGCAGCTTATCTGCAATGACAGAAATCTCCAGGAATCGCCTTATGCCCTCAACGAAATTGCGGTGCTCAAGCGGGACAGTTCTTCTATGATCAGCATCCGCACTGCGATCAACGGTGCTTATCTGAATACTTATCAGGCAGACGGACTGGTGATTGCCACTCCTACCGGCTCTACTGCATATTCATTAAGCGTAGGCGGCCCGATCATCGTTCCTCATTCCAATACGATCGCCATTACCCCGGTAGCTCCGCACAGCCTCAACGTCCGTCCTATCGTCATTCGTGACGACTGGGAAATCACGCTGGACGTGGAAAGCCGCAGCCATAACTTCCTCGTTGCCATCGACGGCAGCAGCGAAACGTGCAAGGAGACAACTCAGCTGACCATTCGCCGGGCAGACTACAGTATAAAAGTAGTGAAACGGTTCAATCATATTTTCTTCGATACCCTCCGCAGCAAGATGATGTGGGGAGCGGACGGAAGGCGTTGATCTTCCGACCGGACCTTCGCGACTATCAGATTCCGGACCTTCGGACGCAAAAAAGTACATCCTTCCTCACCAGGACAGAATGTACTTAAACAAAAACAAACAATTATATAAAACGGACATCCAAGAGACTCCGTTTATATAAGCAATAAGCATGTTGTGGGAAACATACACATGCTATAAAGGGTTTATCCCCGTTCGGGTACTTCACAGTAACCTTTTTAGAAAAACATCTCACCCCATATTTTATAATTATTCCTATTCTGTCCGACACATAATGAACACTCTAGTATAATAAGTTTCCATACGCTGGAACCAATGTTTTCAAGCGTCCGAAACTTTGGTTTCAAGG
>OOCN01001091.1_pt1 | contig 19377 bp, 23 predicted proteins | sample 1671361 | NCBI WGS metagenome assembly OOCN01 (sample SAMN06348149, study PRJEB24527) | human gut metagenome | biome: human gut; feature: ankylosing spondylitis patient; material: feces | host: Homo sapiens | place: China | collected 2015-10
TTTGACCAATGACAAACTTCTGGTTCTAGATAGGATTTTGCCTGCGGAGTTCGGGTCGCTTAGTCCTTGCGCTTGTTGTTGGCGAAGAAGTTGGCGGCCTGGATGTCCGTCGTGCGGATCGTGAAGACCTGGTTCGTCAGGTCGTCCGTGAGCGCCTCGGCGTCGTTCATGACCTTGAGGTTGAACTCGTTGAGGAGCTTGCTGGCGGCCTTCGGGTCCTTCTTCACGACTTCCATGTACTTCTTTTCCATGTCGGCCTGGGCCTTGGCGGTGTCGGCTTCAAACGTCTTGTAGGCAGCCTTCACGACCGGGGCGAGCTTCTGGTAGTCCGTCATGACGAGCGTCTGGAGCTTGCGGTACTTCCAGTAGATCGACTTGCTGTCGGCCTTGTCCGTGCCCATGCCGTAGTGGGCCGGGTAGGATTCGAGGCCGTGGTAGTACGGAACGTAGCAGGAGAGGTCGGCCATGCCGATGCCCACGTAGGCGACTTCGCCGATTTCCTTCGGCAGCCACGGACGGACGTGCATGACGTGGGATTCATACGTGCGGAACACGCTGATCGGACGCCACGGTTCGTTGCCGTTGAGGACGGGGCTGTACGGATCGTGGTCCGTGCCCTCGTAGTGGTTGCGAAGCATCGTCTTCATGTCGTCAACGGTGAGCTTCTTTTCGGGCTTGAGGTAGACCGGGTACGTACGGCCTTCGTCGGGCTTCTGTTCGAGGCTCGGGTTGAAGAGCTTCTGAATCTGCCAGACGCGCGGGTCGTTGTAGACGCGGTCGCGGGCGTCGTCACGGCAGTAGGCCTTCGAGAAGTTGAACTCGCCGTCCTTCTTCGGATCGTAGAAACCGTTCTTTTCAGCCCAGCTCACGAGGGTCTTGGAGGCCATGAAGTCGGCGCTCTTGGCGTCGTACTGCTGCAGGCGGCCCTGGTTGCCGGAGGCGAAGTACGTGTCCTTCGGGGTGCGGTGAGCCATCCACTGGTGGCCCGTGCCGGTTTCGAAGTACCAGACTTCCTTCTGGTCGACGAACACCACGCCGAAGCCTTCGCCGGCGCCGATCGTCTCGACGATGGAGCCGAGGATCTCGATGCCTTCGCGGGCGGTCTTGGCACGCGGCAGGACGACGTCATGGATGTCGTCTTCGGTGATGCCGGTCTCTTCGTTGTACGGGTCAAGCTTCAGGGCGTCGTCGCGGGCGAAGATCGATTCCGTGCCGGAGATGCCGACGCCGGCTTCATTGAAGCCCACGGCGCCGTGCAGCTGGGTCTTCCAGTTGGGCACCGTCGTGTAGCGCATGCTCTCCTTGGGGAGCGGATATTCGAAGTTCGTCGCACCGTCATGGTCCTTGGTGCGGTACATGCCGGACTGGTTCTTCTTGGCCGGATGAATGACGAAGTGCTGAGCCTTGAGGGCGCTGCTGTCGGCCGCACGCGCGACGAGGAAGGAACCGTCGGCGGTGGCGCCTTCACCCACCACGACCGTGGTACAGGCGAGGGCGGAGGCGGAAAGCGCGGTCGTGACGGCGAGCGTCAGGGCAAGCTTGCGAAAGAACATGGCTGGTCTCCTCATGTTTCACGTAGTCCCGCCCGAGTGGTCAAAAGGGATGGGCGGGGCTGTGGGTGAACCGTCTGCATCGGGCGCCCGCTCCTTCGTGTTCAAGCCCCGTGCGACGTCCGGCGGTTCGGAATATGCATGGGGCCGCGCGCCCTGTCCTCTGACGGGGCGCGCTGCATCAGCCTCTATATATATGTGGCGGCGGACGCCTGCGAAGGTGCGACGGCGACGGGACGCGGACCGTTCGTCGAACCGTCGGTCTGTCTGTCGTCTAGGCAGATCATCTTAGTTGACTTGATCTCGCTACCGCAATCGTTCTCAGGGTAAACGGCATCTTCACCTAGCGAAAACCCGCTCCGGCTCACGCAGGATGGAAATGCATCATCGTCCCGCGAAGCCGCCGCTTCGGGAAAACCGCGCCGCAGTCGGGAACGCGACGGGCTACAATGAGGAAGCCCGTTCCGAGTCCGCTCCCCCGGCGGCCGCGGAACGCCCCATTCAGACCACCCAGTTTAGGAGAGCGTATGTCCAAGCACATGCGGCAGGAGGTTCGCGTCGCCATCGACGAGAATAATCCCGCCATTGTCCGCGACGAGGATCTCTGCGTTGAATGCCGCCTCTGCGCCGGCATCTGCAACGAGTATGTCGGCGTCAACAACGCCTACGATCTTGCCAAGACGGGCGGACGATCCGTCTGCATCCACTGCGGACAGTGCATTCCCGTCTGCCCGACCAACTCCCTTCAGATCAAGTCCTCCTGCGACGCCGTCAGGAAGGCCGTCGCGGATCCCGACAAGATCGTGATCTTCTCGACGAGCCCGTCGGTGCGCGTGGCGCTCGGCGACGCCTTCGGCATGGCCGACGGCGCCTTCGTCGAGGGACAGATGGTCGAGCTCCTGCGCCGCCTCGGCGGCGACTACGTCCTCGACACGAACTTCGCCGCCGACCTTACGATCTGCGAGGAGGCTGCCGAGCTCATCGAGCGCATCACCAAAGCCAAGGGTCCGCTGCCCCAGTTCACGAGCTGCTGCCCCGCCTGGGTCCGCTACTGCGAGACCTTCCATCCCGAGATGATTCCGCACATCTCCTCCGCGAAGAGCCCCATCGGCATGCAGGGTCCGACCGTCAAGACCTACTTCGCGAAGAAGATGAACCTCGACCCGAAGCGCATCGTGCACGTGGCGGTGACGCCCTGCACGGCCAAGAAGGCCGAGATCCTGCGCGAGGAGATGAACGCCGCGGGCCGCCTGCTCGGCGATCCCGCCATGCGCGACACCGACTACGTCATCACGACCGTCGAGCTCGCCGACTGGGCCAAGGCCGCCCGCATCAATTTTGCCGAGCTCCCCAAGGGCGCCTTTGACCGCCTGATGGGCGAAGGCTCCGGCGCGGGCGTCATCTTCGGCAACACGGGCGGAGTCATGGAGGCTGCGCTTCGCACCGCCTACCGCCACCTGACGGGCGAGACCGCCCCCGCCGAGCTCTATCACCTGACCCCCGTCCGCGGCCTTCAGGACGTCAAGGAGGCCACCGTCACGATCGCCGGCAACGACATCAACGTCGCCGTCATCTACGGCACCGCCTCCGCAGGCGAGTTCATCCGCCGCCTCAACGCGAGCGAGACGGACAAGCCCTATCACTTCGTCGAGGTGATGTCCTGCCCCGGCGGCTGCATCTCCGGCGGCGGCCAGCCCTCCGCCTTCGGCAACAAGGCCGACGTGCTTCGCGAGGCCCGCATTGCGAGCCTCTACAAGCGCGATGAGGAGATGGACTGCCGCACGAGCGACGAAAACGAGGAAATCAAGGCCCTTTACCGTGACTTCTACGGCGAACCGCTCAGCGAGCTCGCCGAGGAATTGCTTCACACCAGCTACACCGACCGCCGGTCGGATTTAGGAGAAAAGAAAATGTCTTACCGTTGCAAAGTCTGCGGCTACATCTACGAAGGCGACGAACTGCCCGCCGACTACATCTGCCCGCTCTGCCACAAGGGCGTCGAGGTCTTCGAAAAGGTTGAGGAAAAGCCCGCCGCCACCGGCGAAAAGACCCTCGCCGGCACCAAGACCGAAAAGAACCTCCAGGCCGCCTTCGCAGGCGAAAGCCAGGCCCGCAACAAGTACACGTACTTCGCCGAAGTCGCCAAGCGTGAAGGCTACGAGCAGCTCGCCGAAATCTTCCTGACGACAGCCCGCAACGAACAGGAACACGCCCGCCTGTGGTTCTCCGCCCTCGGCGGCATCCAGTCCACGGCCGCCAACCTCAAGGCCGCCGCTGAAGGCGAAAACTACGAATGGACCGACATGTACGTCCAGTTCGCCAAGGACGCCGAAGAGGAAGGCTTTCCCGAACTCGCCGCCAAGTTCCGCGCCGTCGGCGCCATCGAACGCGCCCACGAGGAACGCTACCTCAAGCTCCTCAAGAACGTTGAGATGCAGCAGGTCTTCGAAAAGGCCGGCGAATGCATGTGGGAATGCCGCATCTGCGGCCACCTCGTCGTCGGCACGAAGGCCCCTGAAGTCTGCCCCGTCTGCGGTTACAGCCAGGCCTATTTCGAAGTGCGCGCTGAAAACTACTGATGACTGGCTAACTAACAGCTAAATACTTGAAGACCCCGTAAGATCGACTGTGCCACAGTCATCTTGCGGGGTTTTACTTTCTGCGCACCGCTCATTTGCTTGCAAACTACGGATTTGACTGAGGGACAAAATAGAAGGGCTTCATATTCTCTCCCTCACTTCGCAAAATGCAAGTCACCTCAAAAAACATCGGCCTGCTGCCGGACGGCAGGTACACGATCGAAACGAATCTCCAAGTCCGAGTTACGAAAAGCAAGGCGTCCTTCATCTTTCGCTACCAGTTTGCGGGCCGCCGGCGAGATCTGTCGCTCGGCAGTCACCCCACCGTCACCGTCACGGCCGCCAAGCAAGAAGCTGCCAAGTGTCGCGCCCTGCTCGCGCGCGGCATCGACCCTTTAGATGTCAGAGCAGAGCATCGCGCCGAGCACGCCAGGCGAGCGCTCGACTTTGCAAGTTACGCGGAGCACGCGCTCGAAACGATCTTCGAGCTCAAGCACCTGTCCGAAGCGACCTAGGTGTCTTGGCGAGGACCGATGAAGAATCACATCCTGCCAGTGCTCAGGCACAAACTAGTCGCAGACATCACGGTGCAGGACATCTGCGAAGTGCTAGACCCACTGTGGGAAAAGAAGACGACAATCGCATCGAGGATCCGTGGACAGCTGGAAGCGATCTTCACGCTCGCGAAGCGTGAAGGCGTCTACATTGGCGAGAATCCCGCCACTTGGAAAGGGAATCTGGAGGCGTACTTCCCGCCGCCGGCGAGGGTCCATAGGCGCGAACATCAGAAGGCCTACACCATCGAGGCGCTCGCCGATCAGCTGAAGGCGAGTCTTCGTGTCGACAGGCCCGTGCACAATGCTTTCGTCTTCGGCGTCCTCACCGCCACGCGACAAGCTGAGTTCAATGACGCAAAATGGTCCGAGATCGACTTTGAGCATAAGGTCTGGACTGTTCCGCCCGAACGAAGGAAAGACCGCAAGCCCGAGCCATTCCGCGTCCCACTGTCTGACCAGGCGATCGCGTTGCCCAAGCGCATTACGCCAGAGAGCGAGTACATCTTTTCGGGCAGCTACTACAACAATCGCTCAGTGGCTCGCTACTATGTCTCGACAATGGTGCAGTACGCCTCTGGCGGCACGGCAACAATGCATGGCTGCAGGTCTACATTTCGCGACTGGTGCGCGCGCGAAGGCGTCGACACCGCCGTGGCGGAAAAGTGCTTGATGCACTCGCTCAAGTCCGTGCAGGCCGCATACCAACGAGACGATCTTCTTGAACGACGGCGTCCCGTTATGCAGGCATGGGCTGACACGATCATGCCAAAGAAGTGACATTTTCCGCGAGCACAAAAAAAGCGCCCCACCTACCGTTGCTGGTAAGTGGGGCATTTTCATGGACAGGATTTCTCGGCACTCCTCATGATCGAGCGCAGGTACTATCGTAGCCCGTATGGTGTTGTTACTCTACGTAGAGCTCCATTTGGTCAATTGTATATGTTTTGGAATCACCCTTCTCTGCGCAAGACATAGTTACTTTCAGAGGAGTCTCATCCCTCTGATAGTCCAAAAGCTCTTTTGCTCTCTCCGCACTCAAGAACAACGTGCTCGGGGTGACGGAAGAGAGAATCTTTTCTGACGACACAGTGTCCTTTAGCAAAACTTTCCATAACTCGGGATTTTCCGTATTCACTTGAACAATCTTGAAAATCCCCTCCCTCGGGTAACGCTTCACAGGAACCGACTCGGGAGATTGTATCCGCTTGATCTCGTCCTGCTCGACCACGGTCTTGCCATAGGTAACGCGAACAGCACCCCTCGCGTCTCGGATCAAGGCATCAACCCCAACCCGACCATGAGCACCAGCTGCCACGAGGGTATCCAGATCCTTCTCAGAAGCTTGTTTGCTCAAAAGTATCATGGCGGTGCGAATTGTATCCTGCTCGGCTAGCCTGTTCGCCGTATCGGCCTCGATTTTTTGCCGCTCAGTTTCCTGTTTCTCCACCTCAATGCTCTCGGCAGAATAGGTCTTGTAGATATCTGCCCCAATGTACCCGGCAAAAACAGCGAACACCCCTAGGCCCAAGATCGTCTTTTGTGTTGCGGACATATCTTTTATCATCGCAGTTCCTATGCCCACGCCGAGAACAGCCAGACAAAACACCAGATCCAAAGAACCTTGGCGACTCTGGACAGAACACCAAAGCTTGCTTTTATCCAAACCTCGGAGATCGTCCTTCCCGTATACCGCCATAGCATAGGCTCGGAACGCCTGTGTCTGGAACTCCGAAAGGCTTTGGAGAAGAAAACCAGGGATCTCTCCGCAGTATCCGTCCCCTTCTATCTTGATAGTACATGCAAACGCGCCCGGACTTGTCACAGCAACAAGGTTTTCGACCCCCTTGCCGTCAGAGTCAATGATTCTCTGGCACAGCTCGGCAAATGTATTGATTTCATAATCGGGCATTGATTGCTCCTTGATCAAGACTCTCCCATTTTATCTTACAAGTTGAACAACCGAGTCCTTGTCTATCGCAGTCCGCTCAGAAAGCTCGACGCCTCGTTTAACCAGCTCTGCGCCTCTGACGACAAGGCCTGAGCATCTGCCAAGGCGCTCTCTTTCAAGCTTGCAGGTATCTGAGGTGGTTCCGGACAGTCGACGGCGGGCTGCGTCGGCCTCGAGGCGCACCCTGTCAAGGTCGCCAGACAAGTCACTAGCGCGAGCCAGTGCGGCATCGCGCACCTCCCACGCTTCAACCAGGCTCTGTGCATAGGTTCTCTCCTTCTCACGATACTTGCCTGCAAGTCGTCAAAAGATCACTCAAAGCCCAGAAACGAAGTAGACACTTCTCTTAAAAGCCCTGTTTAATCGGGGCTTTTTTCTTGCACCGCGATGGGTGTATATGATATAATCATATACACCCATCAAAGGAGATCAAATGGCAGCTCGGAAGGAGTTCCCGGTCAAAGTTCGCCGTGTGGCAGTAACGAACAAAAAGACCGGCGTCAAATACATTGAGGAACGTCGCTATCAATACGATCCGGCAAAGGGCTACAACGTCCTTCTGTCGAGCCGTCGGACGGGTGAAAAAATCCTGGAAGGCGAAACGGTGACAACCCGTTGCCGCCCCAAGAAGAAGCCAGCCGAAGCGGCTCAGACTGCCGAGCTCTCTGCCAAACGAACCCGTGTAGGGGCTCTGGACTTGATTCGTCATGCCGGGGCAGTGGCCGGACTCGAAAGTTCGGTCCGCAGGGCGTATCCCAACGGTGGAACCTCCGAGAAGCTGCTCTCCGTCTCTCAGTACTTGGTCGCTACGGGTGAAACTATTCACAACGTGGAGGCCTGGCAATGCGAACATGATCTCCCCTACGAAGCCGGCCTGTCCGAGGACATTTGCTACGACCTCTTCCACGAGCTCGGTCTGGATGAATCCGGTTCGCAGTCTCTCTTCCGGGAACTGGCCCGCACAGCAGGCAACGACGAACAGCCGGCCATCGCATTCGATTCAACCTCGCATTCCGTCTACGGCAACGGCCTGAAACCGTACGCGCGGCAAGGCTTCAACAAAGACGGCGACGGCTTGGACATCTACAAGATCATCACCTTCTGCTCGCTTGATTCCGGTCTGCCCGTTTCTTTCGAGCTTCAGCCCGGCAACATCCCCGACGTGATTTCTCTCGTCAATGCTGTGCCTCGGGCCAAGGCATACGGCTTGAAGAATCCGGAGTTCTGCCTCGACAACGGGTTCTTCAGCAAGGAGAACGTGCTGCGCTTCCTGCGCAAGAATTTCAAGTTCACGATCCTCGCCACGCTCAAGCACGCCTGGATCTACAAGCATTTGGACAGCGCCGCCGATGATGGGACCAAACTGAGAGACCACTTCTCGCGGTACGCTTCTCAGTGCCCGTTCGACGAGAAGATCAGTGCCGTATCGGTGTCTGAAATGACGCCGTTTGAATGGAAGCGGCAGCGCACGCGCAATGGCGTAGCCGCCGGGGATACGGAGTCGAAATCCTTCCGACTGTACTTTCACTATTTCCGCAACAATGCCCGAGCTGTCATGGAAGCTTCAGCCTTCCACACGAAGCTCAAAAGCTACGAAATGAGTCTTGCAGCCGGCAAGGAAAATGAAATGGACGATGCCGAGCTTGAGTTCGCGCACCGGTACTTCTCGTGGAAGCGTGTTCGAGGCGGAGGCATCAAGGTCATCCCCAACGAAGAGGCCATTCTGGCCGCACAGAAGGACTTTGGGATTTTCGTCATCCTTTCAAATCTTCATGCGAGCCCGTGGGACGCGCTTCGTCGCTACCGTCGCCGCAACGACATTGAAACCTCGTATCGCGTCGTCAAGTCCGACCTTGACGGGCGAAAGCCCCGAGTCTGGACGATGACCAGCGTACGCGGGAAAGAAATCTGCCGACACGTCGCACTCGGCTACCGTTTCGTGCTGCAGAGCATGATGGAGCGCACGGCTCAGGAAGCCGAGCGGCGAGCCAACGATGAGTCGCTCGGGAAGACTGTGCGGAAGCAGTACGAAAAACTGACCGCCTGGATTCGATCGATGACGCTCAAGCAGTTGCTCGATTGGTTCGACTGCGTGGAAAGAGTCGAGGTGAGGAACAGGGTGGCTCAGTACCGTTGGTCTACGGAGACGACGGCCAGAGACCAGATGTTCCTCGAGCTCTTCTTCGACGAATCTGACTGAGTGTAGATTCCACGGTTTTCAGGATGAAAAGTACACGGATGTCGGTAAAGCGTCGGGATGGGATCCACCTGCAAGCGACACATCGCTACACCCAAGCAGATCGATCAGGATCAGTCTTCGGACAGAGGGCATGTTAGCCCCGAGCGGCCAGAGCGCTGAACGAGCGCAGCCGTGACCTGATCGAAAGCCGATTCAAGCCCTTTCAACCGAGAGGGCTTAGATGGGTTTTCGAAAGGAGATAACAATGGATGTTGAAATAATCGACAAGCGCCTGGTGGTAACGCCAACCACGCACGACGACGTGCGTTTGATTTACGCAATCGCCGCAGCGTGGACGGCGTTCGACGCGGTTATTTGTCCCGTTAGCGGGGAACCACTTCGTTGCAACGAGGACGGTACCGCTGAATCAGAGTTGCCTCAACGCGGTCAAGATCACGAGAAGTGACGGAACGACAAATGGCCAAATATTCAAAGCCATGTCGAATAGCCTCATCCCACTTGTGATGGTTGGCAAGGCGCTCAGACAAATCAATAGTCTGGCCAATGTAGAGGACGCGGTAATTGCCATTTACTTTCGACAAAAAGGAATAAACGGCAGGACCTTTGTTAACACGAATTCCTCTGGGGTACACATCAAACTTGTACTTCGAGCCATCCACTCCAGTAAATATTAGCTTTGTTATTGGCTGCATCTTCCCTCCTTTGGGAGTTGGTTAAACGACGTCGAAACTGCTAGATCCCGACGTCTTTAGCTTACGCCCAAAAGGAGGGAGCCGATTCAAGCGCCCTTGCCGTTTTCCTATCGAGTTTGTCTCTGCTCCTTGGCGAGGGTGCTTTGACCAGCTTTCTACGCTCAGAGAAGATCATTATTTCGATGGGATAGGCGCATCTTTCCTGCGCCACGTGGTACACTTGTTCCACCAGTAAGCCAATTTTTGAAGGAACTAATCATGGAGCAAATTATCTCTCGCCAATTCGCCATCTCGGAAGGAAACGCTGAACCTCTTCCATTGCCCGACTACGACACATATGCCATTTGCAATCTTCGCGGAGGCATCGGAAAGTCCTCGTTGTGTTTCAACCTTTCTTATTTGACTGACAACGTGTTGATGGTCGACACCTGCCCGCAAGGGAATCTTTCGTATTTCTATGACAACCAGTATTTTTCTAGAAATACCTCTACGGTCTACGACCTGATCCTACCTCACATCATGCCAGGACTCGGAACAGCGGCTCGGGTGGCGCAAAGCATCTCCGCAACCAATGAGCACTTCAAGGACAAGAATTCATTCTTTATCCCGTCCAGTGAAATGATGTATTTACTGCCCAATCAGGTTGCGGTGGCTTTGTCCCAGGCACAGTCTATCCCGCAAGCCGATGTGCGGACCAAGATGCAAGATGCAATTCTGTACTCGTTGAAGTCAGAAATTCTTCGTGAAAAAGCCGAAACGGACTGCTCTCGCTGCTTGATTGATACCTCGCCATTTTTCTCTGGCGGCACTCATCTTGTGTGGCATTCAACCGATGCTCTGATCGTTCCCGTCCGCACAGACCAGCAATCCATTAACTCCTTGAATCTTTTGTTGAAACTCTTTTCCAGTCCCGCAAGTGAGTTCCGCCGTTGCATGCCATCCGACGGACACATGCCAAAGATTCAGATGGTCGTACTTACACATTGCGGCTGGTCTACCCGTGCGGGCGCAAGAAACGAACCGAACCAACAAACACGAATGTACATACAACAGGTTTTGGACATTGTTTCACGTAACATCCAGAGCTTTACGACGAATGATCCGACCAACCACATCGTTTTGTTGGACGACTTCCTAGGAAGCGGTCGAATTTCGTCAGCGCGCTCGGAACCCATCGAACTACTGCACGCTGGCGAAACAATGACCATCCATCGAACCAAGGTGGAAGTCAACAAGTCTGTTGAGAAGGTCAAGAATCAACTACGATTTATCAGCAGCTGTCTCTGGTAATTGAACTTCGGCCCCGCCCTAACCGTCGGGGCTTTTTCGCAATGCGCACATCGTAAAATAGAAAAACCCCCGTGCTGTGCAGTGCTCCGGGGGCTTGATTAACCTTTACGAAGAGGTATGTATGGATAATACCCAAAATCAGAACGAACAGGCAAGTGACGGCAACGAACAGACGCACACAGTCGTTATTTATGGAGAACTGGGAGACGGCCCCCAAACGCAAGTTGTCATTCTCGACGAAACGATGTGGCTAACGCAACGGCAAATGTCGACACTGTTCAATGTGTCAGTCCCGACGATCAACGCCCATCTCAAAAACGTCTTTGAGTCAAGGGAACTTGACGAGACTTCAGTTATTAGAAATTTTCTAATAACTGCCGCCGACGGGAAGAAGTACAACACAAAGCACTACAGCCTTGACGCCATCATATCTGTCGGCTACCGCGTCAACAGCGCAGAAGCAACCCGTTTTCGAATCTGGGCAACCAAGATTCTCAAGGAATATATCGTCAAAGGATTCGCTCTCGATGACAAGCGACTAAAGCAAGGCAAACAGACATTCGGCCAAGACTACTTCCGTGAACTCCTCCAGCGCGTTCGCTCGATTCGAGCTAGCGAAGCACAGATTTGGCGTCAAGTTACGGACATCTTCATAACCTGCAGCATTGACTACGACAAGGGATCACCGACAACACGGAATTTTTTTGCCAGAGTTCAGAACCTGTTTCATTACGCCATCACTGGGCAAACCGCAGCCGAAATAGTCTGGGCACGCGCTGATCATTCCAAACCACACATGGGGCTCACCACTTGGGAGTCAGCTCCGGACGGGAGAATCTACAAGTCCGACGTAAAGGTAGCCAAGAACTACCTAACGGAAGATCAAATCAAGGCCCTTGAACGCTCTGTTGGCTCTTTCTTCGACTACATCGAAAATCAGATCGAGCGCCACAAAACGTTCACCATGGAATCCCTTGCCACGGCTGTCATACGCTTCCTTGAGTTCAACGACTACGAAATACTCAAGGACAATGGAAAAGTCAGTATGAAACAAGCCGTGCGAAAGGCCAGTGACGAGTACAAAATTTTCAATCCGACACAGAAGTACATAACAGACTTCGACAAGCAAATCCGCGAACAAACGCAAAAGAAACAGTCTTAACCTCTGCTAGAACCAAACAGTAGCCCTCGGCACGCGCCGGGGGCTTTTTTTTTACTTCAAGACATGCAAAAGATCAAAGACTTCGAGACCTTCGCCGCCGGGTACTTAATCGGCCTCGGCATCAAGAAACCTGCGGCAGAGGACATCTGCCGGCTCAGCGTTGAGTGCAGAGCGTTCGCCGCTGCGCTCAGCTTCTACATGTTCACAGACCCCTACGTGCTGTCGAAACTGCGAACGCCTGAGAAATACGAAGCGGTCGCGAAGAACATCGAGCGCTTCATAGAGGCGCTTCCGTAACGACTTCGAGGGCAAACGGCGTGACGCAGATATGCGCTGGTCTGGGCGGCTAGCCCAGATCCCAAAGCCGGGGCATCTGCAGGCGAGAGGCTTTTGCGTTCCCCCCGGCTCCCTCACCCCACTTTCATCAGAAGGCATTCACGTGCCGCCGGCCACTTCCATGTGGCGCTCTCCTTCGGCGGCATCTGAATGCCTTTTTTCATTTTCAAAACGGAGAGGACGCTATGTCTCTTCTCAATTTCTTCACTGGCCAAAGTGCCGACGAGCTCGTCCAGTACGAGCCGACGTCCGAAGACACCATCGCGTTCGGCCTTCGCCTTTTTACGATCGGTAGCGTCGTCGTCATCGGTCTCACGATCATCGCATTGAGGTACTTCGCATGAGTACCGGCTTCTACTTCGGCATGGGCGGCGTTCCGTCCGTGTATGACGAGTATCCAGACGAACAACCGATCCTCATCGGCGGCGATCCGCTCGACCTCGACACGTTAACGGCGGGCGGCGAACTCGTCACAATCGAAGAGTTCACCGAGGCAGCCATCGACGCAGGGCTCGACAAAGACATTATCGCGGACTGCCTCGAGGAACTTCGCGTGCTCTGGAAGGAACGCGAAGAGGAGGAGGCCGCATGAGCTTTTCCGATCCCGTCAAGATCATCGATCACATTCCACAGGACTTCGACATGAAGATCAAACAGAGACATCGCGGACAGATCAAGCCCGCACCCAAGATCAAGGCTCAGCCGGCGAAAGCCCCTGAGCCTTCTTCTTTTCAGCCACCCTGCGAGCAGCAGTCAGCAATCTGGAAGGCAGTCGCCTTCATCGGTGCGCTCGCCATCGTTTTCTCAGCATTGATTACCGGAGCTTGGGAATGACCACCATCAAAGAAATCGCAAAGATGCTTCACGCACTTGGCCGAAAGGCAAGCATGGACGGCGCTCGAGAGTACGTGCTTTCGCACTACGACTCCGCGATGCCGGCTTATTGGCAGGACCCCCGCGCCTCGCTCAATGTGCTTGACGCACTCATGGAAACACGAATCGCTGACAGCTACGAAAGCTCGCTGAAGGCCACGCTCAGGATCTCAACTGAGCTCGACGCCGCAATCGAGCACGCGTCCTGGCTTATCAACAACGAAGTGCTTGAGCTCGAGTACGACGAGCACCCTAAGCCCGCACACGAAGACAACATCGCACCGGAAGAAATTCCCTACTAAGGAGAGAAACAATGACCGCAATTAGCACTGCTGCCATGAGCCGCGACGAATGGCTCAAGGAGCGCACGAAAGGCATCGGCGGCTCTGACGTCGCCACCATCCTCGGGCTCAACCCGTACAAAACTCCCCTGCAACTCTGGGAGGAAAAAACCGGCAGGTCCTCTGGATCCGCGGCCGTTGAATCCGCGTACTGGGGAACGGTCCTCGAGGGCGTCGTCGCAAAGGAGTTCAGCCAGCGCACCGGCATGAAGGTCCAGAAGGTCAACTACATGCTCTCCACCGGCGAGAACGGTTGGATGCGCGGCAACATCGACCGAGCGGTTGTCAATCCCGCAATCGCTGGCCGCGTCTCCGTTCTCAAGCAGGAGAAGGTTGAAGAGTGCGGCCGCCTGCTCTCCACCGACATCGGGCTCGAATGCAAGACCGCAAGCGTCTACATGTCTGAACACTGGGGCGACTCTCAGGAAGCCGAGATTCTCAACGGCAAAGTGGTGACGGAACACAAGATCCCGCTCTACTACGAAACGCAGATCCAGTGGTACATGGCCGTCACCGGCATCAAGACCTTCTACGTTGCAGTGCTCATCGGAGGCCAGGACTTCCGTCTGTACGAAGTCAAGCGTGATCAGGAGGTCATCGACGCCATCGTCTCCAAGTGCAAAGACTTCTGGGAAAACAACGTGCTCAAGGACGTGACGCCGGCACCCATCAACGTCGACGACATCAAGAAGATGTACTCGCGCGACAACGGTGAGATGACCGAGGCCACGAACGAGCAGGCCATTGACATTGGCGAACTCCGAAACCTGAAGGAGCAGATCAAGGCGCTCAAAGAGCAGGAAGAAGCCGTTGCTTCTCGCTTGATCATGGCCATCGGTGAAAAGACCGGCCTGATGCTCGGCGGCAAGAAAGCCGTTACCTACAAGGCTATGAGCACCACGCGCTTCAGCTCTACCGACTTCAAGAAGTCCCACCCCGACCTGTATCAGACCTTTGCGAAAACCACCAGCACCCGCGTCCTTCGACTCGCTTAATAAGGAACAAACACTATGTCTACTACCGACGCTCTCAAGTCCGCCATTGCACCGGCGGCACCAGCCGCGGCTACCGCCGTTAAAAAAACCGAAGTCCCGACGACCAACAGGGGTTGGCTCTGCTTCGACAAATTCAAGAAGCAAGTGGCACTTGCTCTCCCGAAGTCCATGACGGCGGAACGAATGCTCCGAGTCATCCTTTCTGAGTGCAACAAGGCACCGGCCTTGTTCGACTGCTCACGCGAATCCTTCCTCGGTGCCATCCTTCAATGTTCGGCCCTTGGCCTTGAACCGGGCTCCGCCCTTGGTCATTGCTACCTCATTCCGTACGGCAAGACGTGCCAGCTGATCATCGGCTACCGCGGCATGATCGACCTCGCCCGTCGAAGCGGTCAGATCGTCTCGCTTCAGGCATGGGCCGTTCACGAAAACGACACCTTCAACTTCCAGCTTGGCTTAAACCCCGACATTCAGCACATTCCGGCTGCTAGTGCAGACCGCGGCAACATCACTTTCGTTTATGCCGTCGCGCGCCTGAAAGGTGGCGGAGTGCAGTTTGAAGTGATGAGCCGGGCCGAAATTGAGAAAGTGCGCAAAGCTTCGAAGGCCGGTAACTCCGGCCCGTGGTCCAACCATTGGGAAGAGATGGCCAAAAAGACCGTCATCCGTCGCCTCTTCAAGTACCTGCCGGTCAGTATCGAGGCCGTCCGTGCCGTCGAGATCGACGAGAAAACGGACCGTGGCGAAGCTACGACAGAACAGGACTTCTTGGACGCTGAGTTCATCGAAAAGGGTGACATCAACGACGCGCCGCAGATCGAAGCAGCCCCCGAAGAACCCGCCGAATAACCACTAAAAATTCCCTGGCAGAGAGGCCGGAAACATCTATCACCGGCGCTTCACCCTCTCTGTCGGGGAACTCTTTTTCCTATGACAGCCCCAATGATTCTAGGTCCCAAAACCGAAAAGGTAATCAAGATCATCATCGACGAAGGTCCGCAACACATATCTAAAATCAAAAAACGACTCGGATCAGGCAGTAAGCAGTCCATAGACTACTTGAAGAAAGTCGGCGTTCTAAAGCGTGACGAGCAGACAGACGTGTACTCCCTAAGCTCGACGATTTACACAGATCTCGAAGAAGTCATGCTACGCATCGTCGCATGGAGAGCAGAAATGGGAGAAGCCGGAGAGAGCCCGATCCCGCCCACAATGCTCGATTCAATCACTGCCGGCATGGCCAGCCTTGGAGTTAACAGTCCAGGAGAGGCCTACGAATGACGGCGACGAGATTTCTCGTGACTGACCTCGCGCGCGAACTACGCTGGCAATACCGGCGGCAGTCGGTCAAGGCATTCACTGACATCATCGCCGAGCTCGAGAAGCGCGAAGGCACAAAGGACGTCGTCGAATACTCGACCGAATATCTGTTCGCACTCCACGTCGCGAAGGCACACCCGGACGATCACCGCGCACTCGAACAAGTCCAGGCCCGCTCCTATGCACTCTCCGACGCAATCAAACGATGGAAGTACGCCAATGAATAACACCTACTTAGCCGGCATTGCGATCATCGCCGCCAACTATGGTGAAGATCACCAGCTCAATAAGCTTCTGGAAGAGTTGGGCGAGGCAGTGACAGCAGTGTCACGCTTTACCAGTGAGCGAACGTCAGAACGACTTGGCGAGCTTTCAGCAGAACTGGCCGACGTGCTTGTCCTAGTTGACCAGCTTGCGTCGTTCTACCCTGATCTACCCCGCGGAATCGACGCCTACCGCAAGGCGAAGGTGCAGCGCCAACTCAAACGAATTGAGGAAGAAAATGCCCAAGAGCAAAAAGCCGCGTAAGAAAGGCAACTACGGACGCGAACAGGCCGCACGACGCAAGTGGGAGGCCGGCAACTTCAAGAGCGTCGAAGATGCGCGCGCCACCTTCCGTATCGTCGATGAGGCCCGCCGGCGGCGCCGCGGAGGCTGCGCACAAATCGGCTTCATGCTCAACCTAGCCAACAAGGAAAGATTGATCGAAGACTTTACGAGCGCTTTCTTCGCGCTTGACCGCTGGCCCACGACAAGGAGCTTCGACGACTTCAACTGCGTCAGCTCGAACTTGATGCTCGGACTTCTCTGTCATAAGTGCCTCGGCGTTGAGGAGAAGTCCTACGTCAAAGAGATCCAGCACGCCGCATTCATTGCCGTCGTGTGCGTCAGGCTCAGGAACCGCAGAGAACCTATCCCGCAGGCCAATTTGGACATCGTCCGGCACGGCCTGGTGCTTGCGCAGGAGCTTCTCGAGTACACGTATGAGCATCACCGCGCGGAGCTGATCCACGTGCTCAGGCACAACGACGCCGTGAACGTCTACCACACAAAGGGCCTCACGGAAGCGCACGAGCGTTTCATCTTAGGCGATCGCTACAACACCGTGAAGCAGTGGGAACTGGTCGACGACAACCTGCAAAGAGTTGGAGCCCCGGATCCTGATCAAAAGCTCCCGCCACCATATGAACAAACAGAGGATTAAAAAAATGCTTGATTCACACGGATACACCATTCCGAAAGGCATCGCCTTCTACGACCTGAACGCTTACAAGAAGATCGCAAACCGGCAGAACTCTTCAGAGTACCTCGACGACATAACGGCACTCTGCGGCAGCCTGCGCGGCCTCGCAGACGAGATCGAGAAGTCTGCACGCGACGCAGACAGGAACCGCCGCGCCGGCAAAGCCCCGGAAGCTACGGCCATCCGCGGAAGCATCAATAAGCTTGCCGGCACCTGCAAGAGGTCGGAGGCCGCCTGTGAAGCCCCTCTCCTCATGCACCTATGCAGAGCTGAAGGAGCGTGCGCAGAAGAGAATCTCTGAGCTCGACGATACAGACGGCTATACGCCTGGACCAATCATCTACGCGCATGCCGCCGGTTACGCACTGGCTGCCGCCGACTTGCCTACAGCACTCTGTCAGCTCGAGATACTCGCGGACAAGATTCACGACACGCAGAGAAAGATCAAGCTTGCACTCGCGGCAACAAGGCGAGCGGCACGAAAGAAGGAGATCATACAATGAAGGGCAGAAAGATAGATCTTGCAACCGCGAACGACGCACTAATACTTGACACGTTCGACCTCATGGCTACATACGGGTGCGCACGAGATACGATACGTGTGCGCATGCGGAAAGGCATTATTCCACCTCCGCTCGACCGGGTTGGCGGACGCTTCAGGTGGACGGCCGGCTACTTGCGCGAGTGGGACCTTCTGCGAGCAAAACGAGCCATTGAAGCCTTGTCTAAAATGAAACCGTCAGCTAAACTGAACTCTACGGCTAGTAGGTCAGAGTTTGACTGAAAAGCGGAAGCAAATAAGAGATGCCCTGGAGATTTTCTCTGGGGCATCTTTTTTTGTATGTGGGGCACAGTGTGGGGCAAATTCTCAATAATCGCCTAGTTGACTGTGCCACAAGGCTTTATTAATTTGCGCTGAAAACTACTGACAATCGTCCGTTCATCACGAACTGACGTGACTGCTCCCCGTCCGATTTGTAACAAATCGGGCGAGGCTTCCTGCTTCTTCAACACAGCCCGGACGATCGTTCGGGTCTTACATGTCTCCACAGGCTTTGGCTCGTGACGTTACGAGCGCAAGACGGTCAGCCCAGCCGCCTTCAACATTCTTATGCCTTCCTGCTTGATGTTCAGGGAGGCGTTTAAGTCGCGGTCATGTTGTGCGCCGCAATGCGGACACGTCCACCTGCGGGTTGCAAGGCTCAATTCCTTGAGCTTGTGACCGCAGGCGGAACATGTCTTCGAAGACGGAAAGAAGGTGCCGATCTTTGCAAAGATTCTGCCTTCATGCTTCGCCTTGTATTCGCACTGGCGCATGAATTCAGCCCATCCCGCATCGGCAATCGCCTTTGCCAGATGGTGATTCTTCATCATGCCTTGAATTTTCAAAGTCTCGAAAATCAGCGCTTGGTTATCGTTCACCAATCGTCGAGATGTCTTGTGAAGGAAGTCGCTGCGGCGGCGCTTCACCTTGCGGTGCAGTCGCGCCAGACGCTTGCGGGCCTTTTCACGATTCTTGCTACCTTTCTGCTTTCTTGAGAAGGCGCGTTGCGCCTTCTTAAGCTTCTTTTCGGCGCTCTTGAGAGCCTTGGGAGACTTGATCTTTTCACCGTCGGAACATGTGCCGAAGGTCTCAATGCCGACGTCGACGCCTACCGTCTTGGTCTGGCGAACGCATGTCGCAGGTACGGCTTCGGGGAGGCCGTCCTCGTAGAGAACGGAAGCCCAGTAGTCGCCGCAGGCATCCATCGAGAGCGTGATGCTCTTGACCTTGCCTTCGATCTTCCGATGCATGACGGCCTTGATCTTCTTCATCTTCGGCACCTTGACGAAGTCGTCGCCTGCCGAAACGCCGGTGCAATGGTAGCTGGACTGTTCGCCGCGTCGGGACTTGAAGCGCGGATATCCGGCTTCCTTCTTGAAGAAGCGGCTATAGGCTTTGTTCAGATTGCGAACAGATTCCTGTAACGCCATGCAGTCGTATTCCGCCAGCCAGGCGTACTTCTTCGACTTCTTCGCAATGGCGATGAGCTTCTTGAGGTCGTGAATCGGGGGAAGATTGACGCCCTTCACCTTGTAGAAATGCGTCTTGAGATACAGCGCCTTGTTGAAGCAGAATCGTACGGCACCGAAAAGACCGGCCAGATATTTTTTCTGGTCGGGCGTCGGATAGAGTCGAATTCGGATGGCGCGGATCATTCGGACAAAGGCAGGAAAGGTATTGCTATTTGATTATGGAAGCTCTTCAAAAACCCCCGTTGCCAAGCCGGATGGAACAAAAATGTTCTGTT
>OOCN01001098.1_pt1 | contig 19293 bp, 9 predicted proteins | sample 1671361 | NCBI WGS metagenome assembly OOCN01 (sample SAMN06348149, study PRJEB24527) | human gut metagenome | biome: human gut; feature: ankylosing spondylitis patient; material: feces | host: Homo sapiens | place: China | collected 2015-10
TCATTAAAATGTCTGCTGCGTTTTATTTTAAACTATAAATGAGCAAGTTCGTGATTTTGCATAAAAGAAAGACACCTCGATTCCATGTGTTGTATAATGAAAGTGCCAAAACAAACATTTGCAACATTTACGAAAGAAGGTGTCTCTCGCAAATACTATACATCATTCCTCATTCATATACAACCAGTTTAAAAAATTAAACTTATGCAAATTTTATTCGAACCGAGTAATAAACCATCTTATGAGTATCCTAATCAGTATTTTCATTTCAGGATATCATGGAAAAACCACGGACTTTGCTAAAAACAGTTCCTGCCACAGAACTACGATTGCCCATTTTCTCAATTCCGGAAAATGGGATGATTCATTACTTTCAGATACGTTAAAATGCTCTGTCATTGAGATTATTTATTCAGAAGCAGCACGCACCGGAAAGCCTGTTTTCTGCATTGTGGACGATACGATTGCTTCAAAGACAAAGCCTTCGTCACGGGCTTTACATCCGATTGAAGATGCGTATTTTCACCAATCCCATTTAAAGGGAAAACAGGACTACGGGCATCAGGCAGTTGCTGTTATGCTTTCCTGCAATGGCATTGTTCTGAACTATGCTTTTGTAATGTACAATAAGTCAATTTCCAAGATTGACATTGTACAAAGCATTGCAAAGGAGCTGCCTGTTCCACCGGTAATGTCCTATTTTCTTTGCGACTGCTGGTATGTTTCTGAAAAGATAATCAATACCTTTGCACAGAGAGGGTTCCATACCATCGGTGCTTTGAAAACAAACCGTTTGCTGTATCCATCGGGAATGAAAAAGAAACTTCGTGAACTGGCCGCCGAATTGTCTGTTACACATCGTGAATTTGACCTTGTGACAGTCAAAAAACGAAACTATTATGTGTACCGGTACGAGGGAAACCTCAACGGCATAGAAAATGCGGTAGTTCTTTTGAGTTATCCGGAAAAAGCATTTGGTAATCCCAAAGCATTGCGTGCTTTCATCAGTACAAACGCAGCCCTATCTACACAGGAGATTCTTTCCTGGTATGTGTGTCGATGGCCGATTGAAGTATTTTTCCGCCAGTGTAAGGATAAACTGGCACTGGACAGCTATCAGATACGCTCTGCACAGGGAATCAAAAGGTACTGGCTGCTTATGTCACTGGCACATTTCATGTGTGCAGTGGGTACTGGTAGGTTCTGTTCGTTTGAAACTGGATATCACGAAATCTGTGATACCATTCAGCTGGAAAAGTATCGTTATCTTTTTCAATGCGCAAAGGAAAGCAATGATTTTGATTCATTTATGAAATTCGCAGTGTAGTTTTGTGCAATTTTTCAAATTTGCTCATTTATAGGATCCAACTAAAAATATTTTGTTTCTATTGTCTTCCATGATTGATAATCCGGTAGCGTTATATTATAGTAACTTAACTTGCTGTGCGTCCACAACGCAGGATCTGTCTGATTTTGTATTTGAGAAAAATGTTGAGAAATATAAACCGGATATTGTTACCAGATTTGAATACAAAAAACAGAGAAAAGAGCATACGCAATATATTACAAAAATACATGTGTTAGGCCGAACAGAAATTTATTTGGTAGTCACGGAAGTGAATATGCCATTAACAATACTGGACTATATGGCATTGGAAAATGCTGTTATTACTTTACAGTATAGTTTTATGGAAACATATGCTAAAAATGAGATAGAAAAAAAATATCAACGAGATATTGAATATAGCTTGCTTAATGGTTTATTAACGGGCGATGAATTGAGTAAAGCTGCAAGAATGCTAAAATTGGAAGATACAGCTCAATATTGTGTGGTAAGTTTTCATACGATTTCAAGCAATAGCGAAGATTATTATACAAAAGAAGAATTAGAAGAAATCGGAGTGATAGAAGGCGAGATTCAGAGATTACTTCCAGATGAACATATTTACCGGAATTTGAATCAGATTGTGTGTATTCATGAAATTAAGCCTGGGGAAACACAAGCAGGGTTCCGGGAAGAAATGGAAAAATTATATCAGACAGTACAGAAGCAGATTTTTCACAGAAATAAGACAACGGATTTTCAGATTGGCATTGGAGGTATTGTTAATGGATATGGAGATTTGAAAAAATCTTTTAATGATTCAAAGAAAATCATAGACTATATGGATATGCTCAGATATCTCTATGGTGATAAGAATATATCGGTAGCCGATTTTTCTAAGCTCGGTTTTTTCCAGATTTTTGAAAAAATCAAAAATCGTGATGAATTGATGGAATATGTGCCAGAGTCACTTGTGAAATTATATTGGTATGATAAAGAACATGATGGAGAACTGATTGAAACGCTGCAGGCGTATCTGGACTGTGATAAGAGTGCGAATAAAGCAGCTGAAAAACTCTATGTAAATTATCGTACTCTTTCAGGGCGATTGAAAATAATAAGAGATATTTCTGGCATTGATTTCAAGAATTCTGCTGAGATGCTGGCTGTTAGAAATGGAATCGTTTTATTCAAAATGGCAGAAACACTGTAATTCAAAGAGAAACTATATCTCTATGGTATGGTTTCTTTTTTTTGCGAAAAACCGATAACTACAAATTTTTTGTAGCAAAACGTGAAAATATCTTCCTATTCTCTGTATTATTTTTGCAAAAAACAAGTGCTATACTTTAATCAGTACATAAAAGGATACCTTGATTATCTAAGTTGATATGAAGCAGGAATGAAACATGAAAAAGAAACAGGTTGAGAAAGAACAGAATAATGAGAAACAGCTTCCCAGACAGGAAACGACACTGGGAGAAGATATCTTTCAACTGTTATTGAAGATTGTTCTTATCATTTTGGCGGTCATCCTTGTTTTTACATTTATGTACGGGATGGCGAGAATCAATGACGTATCTATGAAACCAGCAATAAAAGATGGTGATCTGGTCATGTATTATCGACTGGACAAGCGTTTTGTGTCCGGTGATATTGCAGTATTTAAGAAAGATGGCAGAACAACCACAGGCAGGGTCGTAGCAGTCGCAGGTGATACCGTAGATATAACAAAAGACGGTTTGATGATTAACGGTGCTACGCAGATTTCACAGGATATTTATTTTGACACCACACAGTTTCAAAATGGAGTTGACTTTCCAATCACTGTTGGCGAAGGTCAGATATTTGTACTGGGTGATAACAGACCGGAAGCGTCAGACAGCAGAATCTATGGCTGTATTAATATTAAAGACGTCAAAGGAAAAGCGATTGCGGTTATTCGGACCAGAGGACTCTAATCCCCTCCTCCGTTAATCAAATAAAAACAAACAATATTATTTACAAGGGAGGAATCATTATGAGCATGAACAAAATGTTCAAAAAAGTGCTCGCAGTTGTTGCTGCTGGTGCCATGACGATGGGAATGGCAATGCCAACATTTGCGGCAGATGAGGGCAAGACAACGGAGGCATGGATTACTAAGACCTACAATACAGAGGTCGGAAAGGCTGAGAAGTTTAGCTTTACAGCAGAGCAGGTCAAGACAGGAACTGGTATAATTACAACAGATGCAGCGGTTACTATGCCGGAGATATCATTTAACGATACTGAAACAGGAACAACTTCTAAAAGAGTTCAGATTACATTTCCGACATATCCAGAAGCAGGAAAGTATGAGTATACTGTAACAGAGACACAGACAGCAGATCCAGCAGTAGCCAACGATGAGCATAAAAAAATGATCATGTCACTGGCTGAGTATACAATGGATGTATATGTTACAGATGGTGCAACTGGTACAGAAATTTCTAATATCATTGTAAATAAGGCAAAAGATGATGAAGGTCAGACAACAAATGGTAAAGTAGATATTGGAAATACCGATACTAATAGTTTCAACTTTACTAACACTTATGTACAGGAAGCTGGTAAAGATCCAAATCCTACAAATCCAGATCCGACTTATGATAAATTTGGCTCTTTGAATGTGTCTAAAAAGGTTGTTAATGCAAATGGTACAACAACAACTCCTGACGATGAGTTCGCTTTCACAGCAACATTTGCATTCCCGAAAGGAACAGATGCAAAAACACTTGGCGGAATCAAAGATGCTAATGGAGAGGATGTTACACTTGCTGAGGGAGGAACATACACATTCCATTTGAAAGCAAATAAAAACATGAAATTCACTGGTGTTCCAGTAGGAACAACAATTACTGTAAAAGAGTCTGCAGCTAAAAACTATAAAGGTAGTGCTGAAATCACTATCAATGGTACTAAGCTGACTCCTGTTGCTGAAACATCATACAACACAGAACTTAGAGCAGTAAATAGTCAGAAATTAGGTCAGAAACAGAATACCGTTGATGTAACCAATACATACAACGATGTACCTGTAACTGGTATCATCATGAACACTCTTCCATACGTTCTGATGATTGCACTTTGCGGTGTAGCACTGATCGCTTTTGTAGGATTCAAACGCAGAAGATTACAGAAATAATAAAATATAGCAACCAGGAAAGGGGATGTGTGCGGCGTTGCTCCGCCGCATCCCTTTTTGCTAATTTTGCGAGCAAATTGGTCAGATGAACCAGTTTTGATAAATATAAAAGAAACAGAAATGGTGAAAGGAACTTGTACATATGCTTCGGATGAAGAAAGTGCTGAAAGGAATTATCAGAGGATTAGACCATATTGTAAATTTTATAGCATTATCACTGATTCTTGCAGCTATGTTTCTCTCCGGTTATATGCTGTGGGATTCCCATCAGGTATATCAGACTGCAGATGCAAAAAATTATGAAGCATATATTCCTACTGAAAAGAGTACGAAATCTTTTGAAGAATTACAGAAAATCAATCCGGATGTGATTGGATGGATACGAGTGAATGACACAAATATCAATTATCCATTGGTGCAGACGGACAATGATGATACTTATATGAATACAGATGCGGAAGGAAACTATTCCTTAAGCGGAGCAATCTTTTTACATTGTGCAAATAAGCCGGATTTTTCGGATTTTGACAATATTATATATGGTCACCATATGGAAAAGCACATGATGTTTGGAGATATCGGTGAATTTACAAAAGAGCAGTATTTCAACGAACATCCATATGGAAATCTGTTCTTTGATGGAAAAGATCATGGAATTGAATTCTACGCATTGTTACAGGTAGATGCCTATAATGAAACGATTTTCAATGTGTGTCAGGAAACACCAGAAGCGAAACAGGAGTATCTGCAGGAAATCGAGAACAATGTTTTATATAAAAGAGATATGAATATAACGGAAGCTGATCATCTGGTTTTGCTGACCACCTGTACATCGGATATGACAAATGGAAGAAATATCCTGGTGGGACGCTTAACAGATCAGATATATCCGGAAAAAGAAAAAGCCAAAAACGTAGGTACAGGAATTGATGAACTGAAAAAAGCAGTAGGAAAAGTGCCAGTTATTGTATGGTTTATCCTGATTGTCCTTGTACTGATTCTGATAGCAAGACAGATAGAAAAGAAAAGAAACAAGAAGAAAGAAGGAGAGGGAGAAGCATGAGAACAGCACGTTTAACAAAAATAGCCATGGTTATATTCCTGTCCATGATATTCTTTCTGGGTGTTCAAAAACCAGTACTGGCAGCTGGCAAAAACACAACAGTGAAAATACCAGTGGAACAGATATTTGAAGTAAACAATTCTGCAGATGCTGACAAAACAGGCTCTTATGTTTTAATAGCAGATCAGATACAAAATCCAATGCCGGAGGGAAGCAATAGAAGAACATTTACCTGGAATATGAGTGGTAATTCTTCTACAGAGCTGATTATGAATGTCGGACAGGTAGGAGAATATCATTACAAGCTGTACCAGGCAACAGAGAATAAAGAAAATTATACATATGATTCAAAAACCTATGATGTAACGATTGAAGGATTCTTTGATTCCAATAATGAACTGATGGCGGTAACAATGGTCAAAAATGAAAATGGAGATAAAGTATCGAAGGTTTCATTCAAAAACTCGTATACCGGTCAAACTGGTAAAAATCAAAACCCGGTTCCATCTTCCCAAAGATCAAAGGATATTATTCATAATGGTTCGCCGGTAAAGACAGGTGATGATAGTCCGGTTGCAGGCTATTTGTTCTTATTCTTTGGCTCAGTTATCTGCCTTTGCGGATTACTCATGGAGAAGCAGAAGAACAGGAAGGAAGATGCGAAAAATGAGGCATAAGAATTGGAAAACATATTTGAAAATAGCATGTTCCTGGCTTCTAATCTTTTCTATTTGTTTTATGAATCTGGAAACCGTAAGTGCATCAGAAGATGAAACATCAGTGGTTACAGAGCAGGAAGAAACACAAGATACAGAAGCATTTACAAGTGAGACAGATGCACAACAGACAGAAACCGAGCAAACTTCGGAGCAATTTACATCAGAAACAGAAACTGAGACATCGGCAGAAACTGAGGAACAGATTCCGGATAGCATAGAAGTGGAGAAGCTGGAGAAAGAAATACAGGAAGCAACTTCAAATGGTCAGGTACCGACCACAAAATTGGTGGAATATGTAGATGAATCCGGCAATGCGATTGAAGGAGCACCAGAGACCATTGAGCTTGGAAAAATATCAGATCATTCAGAGTTAAATATTTCTGACAAAGATTATGAATTTAAGAGTGCAAAAGTAAATGATGCAGACTGTTCCTTTATAGGAGTATATAAAGATACGGTTTATTGGAGTTCCGATAATATCAATGCCAATAAGTTTGCAGATGGACAAAAACTGACTATGACTTATGCATTGAAAGAAAAGGAAAAAGAGTCAGAAATATCGAAGACAGAAGACCTGGAGCAAGAAAAAGATACTACAGAAACTAAAGAATCTGAAACAGAAATATCAGAGAAGTCTTCAGAGCAGATTATTGACAATGAAAAATCTACAGAACAGGCAAGTGATGAGCAGCTTCCAGATACGATATCTGTACAGAGTTTGAATATCGCAATGCAGAGAAGTGTTACGAATGGTAATGAACAGACGACTAATCGTGTGGAATATGTTGATGCGAACGGAAAAGCAATTGACGGTGCTCCGACTACGATTGAGCTTGGAAATATCGAAGACCACAAAGAACTTACGATTAGTGGTTCCGGGAAAAACTATGAATTCAAGAGTGCAAGAGTAAATGGGAAAGATTGTGTCTATATCGGAAAATATAATGACACTGTATATTACAGCACTGATGGCGTGATTGCCATCAAATTGGATGATGGTCAGAAACTTACAATGACTTATCAGGAATATTACAATATTAAAGTCAATGAAGAAATCCCAGAAGGTGGAGTTGCTGGTACGATTACGACAAAAGCAGGAACGGTAAAGGTAAATACTGCTGACACGATACGTGTAAATGCTGGAGAAACGTGGAAGTTCACCGTGAAACCAGGAACAGCTAATAAAGTCAGATATAAAATTGGAAGCGTTACAGCAGCAGATGCGTCTACAAGTATTAAACAAGTATCCGGAGATGAATATGAAGCCAATTATGAAGCAAATTTTCAGAAAGACGATACAGTAACGATTTCATATGATAAAAATGGTGTATATCGTGTAATGATTAACACCGAAGACAATAATGGATTTGAATATATCAATATTGAGCATAGTAAAGAGAATGGATGGGACTATTTACCAGAACAACATAAACTTGTATGGACATATACGGAAGATAAAGTGAAGTATGATGGATCTATTGATCTTCCAAAATTCCATATAAAAAGAGGATATAGATTGGTTCATATGGTATTAAATGGAGAAACGGTAGCAGCTGCAGATAGTAACAAAGAAGTTCCGGATGGTGTGGGAGCGAATCAAGGTGTAAAAGGACATGCAGGTAAACTTATTGTAAATGCCCAAATAACTAATGAATATACTAAAAATAAAGGTGACGAAACAGATTGTAGCTTTGAATACAGTTTCAATGTGCAATGTACAGACGGAGGAGGGAGAGATTTTAATTTTAATTTAGCTCCGTATCGAACAGGGAAGCAGGTTTTAACCGTACGTTTAAAAACAGACAACCGTCGAAGTGGTGAAGGTATCGATGTTGTCATGTGGGATCCTGATCAGAATAAGCTGGTTCCAATGAGAGATAATGATACGGTAAATATGGATCCTGTGGGAGATGCATTAGCAGTATCTTTAAACAAAAGACAAGTGAGAATCTTTTTTGCAAAGCCAAAACCAGGATATCGATTTGCAGGAGTGGGTGTAGACAGTGCACAGCCGTCAGGTGGAGTTAATACTGATGGCGGAAAATCTAGAGCTGCTGTAGGTGATCTAAATAATATGAATGCTACTTCTCTTGGAAAAAAAGGAGAATTTAAAGTTTATGATGAAATTTGGGAAGCAGCTAAAAATGCAGCAAGCAGTGCAGGGTATGAAAAATTTTTGGCATATGCAGGAGAGAAGACAACACATGATACCGATTGGGAATTGTATGCAGGCTATTTCATGTCTACGAAAGAAAGCGTCTATGTACATTACAATTCTGGTGCCGGCGAAGGTGTGCTTCCGGCAGATGCAGTTGTGAAAAATATTCCGTATAATGAGGAACTTGATACTATAAAAAACAAACCAATGCAGTCTTATGGAGAAAATCCAAACACCCATGAGGGGATAAGAGGTATGGGAAGCACCTTTCGAATAGGGGAGGAATGTCCAGAACCAACCTGTGAGGGATATGAATTCCTTGGCTGGAAGCTACGTCTGACTCCATGGTTTGGAAATCCAACATATAGTGAAAAGTTATATCAGCATAATGAAGTCTTTAACATTTCTGAGGAAAATTATGAATTTGCCGCAAACCGTGACCTTCCAGTGTCTGTATGGACTGGTGAGGTGGGATATCAATTTGTTGCACAGTGGAAAAAAATCGATACGAAAAAGGTAGAAGTGAATCATTGGCTTAAGGTACCGAATAGTACAAAAAAATTGGGAAAGACAACAGAAGGTACGATTTCATTTGCGGAAGATAATGAAACGGTTACTGCATTTGCAAAGCCGGAACCGGCAGGAACATTTCCGGGATACATTTTTGATAAGGAGGATAGTACATTAGAAAAGACCGTTACCAACGATGCGTCTACAGGCACGATTGAATTAAATCTGTATTATAAGCCGACGGTATTAACAGTCAGCAAAATTGTATCCGGATATAATCTGGAACTGGATAAGGCATTCTCGTTTACGATTCAGGCAAATGCACCGGATGGAACGGATACAAATGCTGCAACTCTTAGCAGTGACCAGGTTTACATCAAAAAAGAAAATGGAACAGCAGAAAAACTGACTTTCACAAACAATCAGGCAACTTTTACATTAAAGAAAGATGAATATGTGGATATCAGCTGTTTGCCGACAGGATGGACATATACCGTTACAGAGACAGAGCCGGGAACAAATTTCAAGGCTTCGTACAGCATAAATGGGGGCACGGTGACAGATGGAGCGGAAGCATTATTTACGATGGCAACTACAGGAAGTGAAGCGATTCAGTTTACCAATACATCGACCATTGCACCGCCAGTAACTGGAAGAGATATTCAGAATAGCAGTTGGATTATGATGCTAATTGTGGCTTTGCTTATTGGCATGAGCGGCGTGGTATTTTTCAGAAAAGTAAAAAGAAAATATCGTTAGGGCAAAGGGAAGGATTGTGCTTGTGAAGTGAAGAACCTGAAAGTATGATTCTTCCTTTTTCAATCAATGAGTTTATGTACGGAACAAAGAAAAGAGAGAGAGGTGAGCACCTATGCAGCTTACTAATACAACGGATTATGCAATCAGGATTGTCTGTTATTTGGCAATAAAAAAGCGCAGGGTTACAACGGCAAAATTAGCTTCTGAATTAAAGATTCCGGAGAGCTATATTCCAAAAATCACAAAGCAGTTAAAAAAAGAGAAGATTATTTCAGCTTCTGAAGGTATCAGTGGAGGATATGCCCTTGCCAAAAATCCAGAAAAAATTTCTTTATTTGATGTCATATCATGTATGGAATCAACAATGGCAATCAGTCGCTGTCTTGAAAAGGATGGATTTTGCTCTAGAAACTATACGGATTGCTGTAAAGTACATCAAGTCTTATTGGACTTACAGAACACTTACAATAACCGATTAGAAAATGTGAAAATCTCTGATATTATCAGACCTGGGAAAGATGAATATTTTGGGCGATTTTATATCATTCTGAAAGTTAATTTAGCGGAAAACAGTTATGAATGTATCTATTCTCATAACAGGGGGATTTATGATGATGTAAAAAATGCAGGAACATATGATGATTTTCTGAAAGTATATTGTGAAAAATATGTATGTGAAAAAGATTGTGAAAAACTTCAGGAATTTTTGAAAAGCGATTCGTTGACAGAGCATTTGAAAAAGGGCTGTTCAGAAGAAGATATCGTTTATCAAAGAAGAAGCGAGAAAAACTCAGAGACTTATGTTTGGATGGAAGTAAAAAGATTTGTGGATGAAAATGAGAAAACTGCTGTTATTACATTCCATAATGCAAAAGTTATTCCTAACACAATTGTAAATATGGAACGGGAATTAAGACAAAAAGCACAGGATGAGACAAAACAGTATTGGAAAATGGTTTCGCTTCTGGCTGCAGTGTTGAATCACAATAATCTTATAGAAACAGAACATCAGGATGATATCTGTTTTTATACAAAACAAGTGTATCTTCAACTACAGAAAAACTATCCGGAGTATGGGATTACAGAGGAAGAAATAGAAAATGTCTCTCATCTGTCTCCAATTCATGATATTGGAAAAATCCGTGTGCCGATAGAGATATTGAACAAAAACGGTAAATTAACAGCTGATGAGATGGGAATTGTAAAGCAGCATCCTCTTACAGGGGCAGAGATGACATTGCGGTTTCCACGAGGAGCTACGACAGAAAAACTTAATAAGTATAGCTATGAAATATGCAGATATCACCATGAAAGATATGATGGTTCTGGTTACCCGGATGGACTAAAAGGTGATGAAATACCACTTTGTGCTCAGGTAGTAGGCCTTGTGGATGCTTATGATGCATTGGTCAGTGTACGCCCCTATAAAAGAAAATTAAAGCATGAAGAAGCCATAAGAATGATTGCCAACGGTGAATGTGGTGTATTTTCAAAAAAACTATTGCAGTGCTTTATAGCAGCGGCAATGCAGAAGGAATGGATAAAAAAGGCAGATAGCTAAGAAAATGAAAATATGTTTTTAGGAGGAATTTGTGTGAAGAGGAAAAAGAGATGGCTAAGATGGATAGCCTGGACACTTTTATTGGTTTTGTGCATGAATAGCGCAGGAACGACAGTTTTGGCAGTTTCAGTGGAAGAAGAGAATATTCCAAATATAAATAGTACTCAAGAGGGTGAAATGCGCACAGAAGATTTTATTCCGGAGGAAAGTACATCATTGTCGGAAGAGACGTCGAAAGAAGAAAATACTTCGCCATCAGAAGAGACTCCTGGAGAGAAAATCACCCCGCCATTAGAAGAGATTCCGGAGGAAGAAATTACTCCATCCCAGGGAGAGCTTTCAGAAGAAGAAAAAGCCTTCGAGGAGCAGATTGCACAAGAGGAATCACCGAAACTTCAGGAGATTTCCGAAGGATTTGATATTGATTTCTATGTCATTATTGATGGAAACAAGGTAAAGCTTCAGCATAATGACATTACCGGCATTGCAACATGGAAAGACGGAAGAACTACCTATCATGGTGTTTCCATTGAGGACCTGCTCCGGATATATGAAGAATTTGGATTTGTGAAAAACAGCGAGAGTCAGAATCCGGATGCGATAAAAAAGTTTGTATCTGCATACCGGGGAAAAAGCAGGATAGAATACGGAGAAGTTTATACAGACACAGAATCCGGAAAGACCTATGTTTCTTACAATTATGGCCAGAATAAACAAGGGGAAGCGGTAGATGTTTACTACCTTCCAAATGGAAAAGGCGTTGCATTAAATTTAAAAGATTCTGTAAAAAAGGACAATTCGTTTTATTCCGTAGAGGTAAAGGGCGAAGGGCAGGATCGGATCCGTTATGCATTAACAGGAACTGTAGTGGAAGAAGCTGTGGCTGACTTTAATCCCAAATTGCCAGACCAGACAGACCAGATCGAATGGACCTGTATGGGAACAGACGATAAGGTGATAGATGGTATACGGGAATCGGGGAACCAGACGAGATTCGCAATTGGAAAAATCACACAGTCTTATGTGATCCAGAGAGCGGATCAGACAGCCTTTGACATTCAGTTTTATATATATGCAGACAATGAGGTTCGAAAGCTGCCGGCTGATTCTCTGAAAAAGGTGTATAAATGGAACCGTCAGGGCAGATGCTATTTATCTGTCAGTGATCTTGCTGAGATTTATAGAGAGTTCGGCTTGAATGCAGAGGAAACACAGTCCGGAAATTATTTTCCATATACAGTCCGTGGTGAGAAGACATTAGCACAGGCGACAGTGGTAACTTATAAAGGACAGCAATATGTATCTTATAACCTGGACAAGCAGGAAGCAACTGTACCAACAGACGTTTATTATATGCCAAAAGGAGCATCTGATGGCGAAAAAATTCCGGATAATAATTCAGACCAGATTAAGCAGAATAAGAACAGTTTCTATTCGGTTACAGTGATCAATCCGGATGGAAATCGAACTGTGAGTTACTATAAGAAAGATTCTGCGGTCACAATTTCCGTTGATCCTGGAGATACGAAGGAAAGCGACTGGCTTTGTGCCAGTGAGGATGAAAATAAAACAATTTCTCCGGTGAAACAGGGCGATAAACTAACCTTTTCTATTGGAAAGATAGAGCAACCATATACGGTTGCATGCAACACTTTTGCACCAGCAACCTTGAACATTAAATTCTATACTTTTGTAAATAATGAGAGATATAATGTTCTAAACGAAGAAATTCCTGTTATAAAAGATACTACAACAAAGCCGGGAACAGTTTATTATTATATTTCTAATGATGAGTTAAAAAAGCATTTTGAAAAATTTCATTACGATGGTTCTATTCAAAATGAAGCAAAAGAGCGTTTTTATTATTCCAAGAGAGATTACGATACAATCCATAATGCAGGGAAATACACGATAGAAGGTCATGAATGTATTTATATAGGAAAGTCCGGAGAGCCGATGGATGTGTATTACCTGCCAAATGGAGAAAAAATTGATACCATGAGTGCAAAGACCTTATTCGAACACGACGATAATAGATATAACGGTTTTTACAGTGTGACAGTACAGGATGAAGATGGACAGGTTTACAGCGAAACAGCTTTGCGTGATCTTCCGGCAATTGATTTTGTTGCAAGAAAGTCAACACTTACAAGAACAGTTAGTACAAAGCCGCGTGTAGAAGAACAAACGCAGGATATAAACTGGGAATGCAGAAAGGAAGATGGTACTCTTTCAGAAGTTACATGGAGTAAAAATGAAGCAAAGCATACCATGAGCTTTACTATTAAGCCAGATGATGCAGTACGTCCATATGTGATTGTTCCTGATAATACAGAAAAACCGGCAGCAACAAAAGAAGCAAATATTAGTTTTTATGTATTTATCGATGGACATTATAAGCTGATAAAAAATATTAATGCTGAGCAGCATTACATAATCAAAGCAAACAGTGGCCGAGCCAGTCGTTATTATTTGCGAGCTACACCAGATGATACGATTTCTAAAATTTACAGTGAGTTTGGTTTCACTCCGAGCAAGCTGGAGCCCGGCGCAGATCAGAAAGAGAAGATTCTGTTTGGTTATGCGACAGACAGCCGTGTGTTTGTACAGCACCCTTATAAGGACAACGATGGTACATGGTATATTCCTGTCCTGAAAAACGGGAAAGATGTATCTGTCTATTATTTCTCACAGCCAAACCCACTGAATCCAGACAGAATCGAAAATTATTTTGATCGTTTGACAGGACTTTCTTCTCAGGTTGGGCTGGCAGGAAGACATTTCAGTGTAGAGGGAAGTTTTCATCTGATTGAAGTGTTGGATCCACTGAACCTGACCAAAAGAGAGGCGATTAAGAGACAGTATGTAGGCCATGGGGAAGCATATACTGTGGAAGTACCAAAGAGGGCAAGTTTAGAAGGTGAGTATTATGGCAAGGAGATTGTCTGGAGTTGTACATCTAATGACAGGGACGAAAATGAGGTTCTTCCGGAACCGTCCGGAGATGATAAGGTAAAATTTGAAATTCCGAATGTTAACTCATCTTATGAGGTGATCGCAGACAAACCGCTGGAGTCTGGGGCAGTCAGGGTTATCTATAATACAACTCGTTATATGAAGAAACTTCCTAAGGAAGCTAAGTTGACCCCTCAGGTTGGAAATAAGACAAGACATACAGATGATTATGAGAATGAAATAGAAGCTGGAAAACATAACGTTAAGTCACCATATCCTCTGGTTTATGATCATGAAGATAATGACAGCAAAGAGTTGGAACAGTATGAATTCGATCATTGGGATTACAGAAACAAAGACGGAAAGTGGCAGGAATGCGGTGCAGGGGATTCTATTTCTGATCTTATAAATAATAATGCAAGACAGCCAATCACCCTCTATGCAGCGTGGCGTAAGGTGAGTAACCAAAATCGAAAACAGGTACAGTTTTATATCTGTAAGTCAGCGATGCCGGAAGATGGTTCGGTAGCATTACCAACCACGAATGTAGACGATTATACAAGTGCGGTTGCCGTGGCAAACTGTAATGTGAAGGCAAGTATATTGCATGATGTTCCAGTTCTTGGAAATAAGAATCCATCTACGTGGGAACAGTATGCGGATGGAAATAAGAGAGTGCAAGAACTTTTGCAGGGAACTAAACCAGATGAGGGATATATTGGAAATGGAGACTATATCTACAAGATAGATAGAATTCCTTCCGATGAAGAGGTATTCCAGACAATTCGTGAAAGCGGACGTATGATTCGTATCGGAGACAGGGAGATTCCGCCATCGAAATTAGATACCGAATTCTTCACCATTTATTGGTATTCTTTCAAAAGTGAAATGTCCGATGGGTGGCATATTGACGGACGTATTGTAGCAAAAAATGGTTACCTGACAGTAAAGAAAGATTTTGTCGGAATGCCGGAAGCAATAGAGGAAGTCAAGAAAGATTATTATATCCAGGTAGATATGGATGAAAAGCTTTTAGATGGAAAACCGCAGCCACCTGCATTTCATGAGCATATGAAACTTGTGCTTCCTTCAGAAGATAGCCAGAAACCGGATGCAGAAGCTCCGCAAGCGGAGGATGCTCCAATAGAAGTTGTAGGTACATGGACAGATGAAACACATACAAGCTGTACGTGGATCGTTAAGGCGGACTCATTCTGGAAATACACATTAAAAGAGTACAACTATAAGCCAAAAGATTCGAATGTGAAATTTTCAGGTTGGTACAATGTTCGCAATTCTCATGAAGAAGGAGATAATGTAAATTCATGGGAAGCATATCCAGAAAGTGGAATTAAATTCACAGGACGTGGAATTGGACGCGGTGGTGAAACTCTTACTATTGAATTGGAGAACCGTTATCAGAAAGAGGGAATACTCACACTGAACAAATTTGATGAGTCTACCGGACAGGGAATGGAGAAGATCAATTTTGCTGTCAGTAAGAACGGTGTTGAGGAGGAAACGGTAACAACTGATAAATACGGAATCGCACAACTTCACATTCCGTTACAAGATGAAAACAAACAGAACAGAACAGCAACTGAGACGTATTTGTTGCGAGAGACAAACTTACCGACGGGATATGTAGACACAGGAGATATACAGATCACAGTTGAGATTGCCAATGGAGCATTCAAAATCACTGATGCAAAACTGGTGGATAGGGAGGCTAACGAAAATCAGGAGGCTGTTAAGGCACCAGTTGATGGTAAGATAGACGGAAAATCTGTTCTGCTTCAGCGAGGAGATACCAGCCTTAATATCCGAAATTTTGCTAAAACAGGCACTCTGCATATCAAAAAGACATGGGAAAATCCAAATGATGCACTGACGGAAAAACAGGTGAAAATCAGATTGTATCAGAATGGAATTTCTACAGGACAGGAATTCCTGCTGAATGAAGAGAACGGATGGGAACACACAGTCGACAATGTTCCACTATTCCAGGACAGAAATCCGGTGGAATATAAGGTGGAAGAAATTGAGATAGGAAAGACACATTATTCTTTGGAATACGGGGATGGTTTCCTATATTATGAAGTTATTTATCCAGAGATTCAGTATTTCGATTCAAATGGACAACAAATATTCCCGAAGGATGAGAATGAGTTCAAGGATGTTTCCAAGATGGAACTGGAAGTGCAGAATCTGCATTTCAATCTTGCTGAACGAAGTTTCTTAAAGACGGATGATCTTCCAAGAAACCGACTTGCTGGTGCAGGTTTTCTGTTCTACAAAGTACCGTATGATGATGTTACGAAAAAATATGCGGATGATACAGGATATACAGTAGATTATGACAATACACAGAGTAAGGACGATATCGTTCTGAAAAAGGATGGAAAAACGTGTACGACGTATCGTTCCTTAGAAACAGATGAAAATGGAATGCTTCAATTACCGGAGGACTTTGAGAACGGACGATACTGGATGGTAGAATCTGTTACTCCAAACAAAAAGGACAAAGCAGATAAAACCAAAACACAGTATCAGGATAACTTTAATATATATATGGTCGATGTAGAATCCGATATTTTATTCCTATATGAGAAATCACCGATGACAAATACCTGGAGAGCTGTTTCGGACAGACATATCGTCAATCATCCGCAAAAAGGCGGGGTGACGGTTGAGATTACAAAGGAAGTCACTGGTCCACTTGGAAACCGCAAGAAGCCATTTGATATGGAAATTCTCTATTGGGAAGATGGTCAAAAGCTGCGTAGCAAGACAATTAGAACTTCTTTGAAACATGGAGATAAAGTTACATTAAAAAATGTAGATATATCTTCGGATATCATAATAACAGAAACTGTTGATACATCAAAATACGCTGTTTCGATTTCTAAAAAAGAAGAGAATGATAAGTATTCAAATCCAGTGCAGGCAACATCGAATGGAAATACAGCTGTCATGAAACAGCGGATTGAGGCTGCACGAGGAGACGTGATTGAGTTAAAAATCACAAACGAAAACACACAATTAATACCGGAAACAGGGGTTCGTCTGAGAACAAGCAGGCATGTATGGTTACTATTTGCCATAAGTATTATCATGATTCTGTTTTTCAGAAGAAGACGGAAAATAAGATAAACACTGCTATGGAACAAAACTTGCAAAAATACATCAGACATTTTACATGTTTGTTGCATTGGAATAAAAAAAATAAACCACTATAATAATGGTATGCTCCCCGTCAAGAGGACAATAAAAAATAATAAATTTTTGTATCGTCAGCCATGCTATGGCTGGCGATATTTTATGCTGCTTTTGTATATTGCTCATGATATTTCATTGGTGTCATTACATGCAGTTTCCTTTGAAGTCGTTGGTTGTTGTAGTAATCTATGTAATTAGCTATCGCAGTAATCAAAGAGCTTCTGTCATTAAAACGCTGTTTATAATACATTTCTCGTTTTAGAATTCCCCAAAACCCTTCCATTGGTCCATTGTCAATACAGTGGGCAACTCTAGACATACTCTGCTTCATATGATGTTTTTTTAATCTAGTATAAAACTGTGCGCTTGTATATTGAAAGCCTCGATCAGAATGAACTAATGGGTGTGCATCTGGCTCCTGACGAACAGCCTCATCAAACGTGTCCATAACTAATGGATTATCATTATGATCGCTGATTTTAAAGGAAACAATCCTTCTATCATATAAATCTAAAATAGCACTCAGATAAACTTTATGAACTTCTATTCCGTTGTAGTATTTAAATTCAGAAACATCTGTAAGCCACTTTTCATTCGGTTTTTCGGCGTGAAATTCACGGTGTAAATAGTTTTTTGCTATGTGATCAGGATTTCTGTCTCCTCTGGTACAACTCTTAGGTTTCCATTTAATATTTGATTTTATATCGTATTTCCTACAAATACGAAGTACTCGTTTATCATTCACATGAATTCCTTTATGTCCATCTAATTCATCACGAATCCTTCGGTATCCCATATCTGGATGCTGGTGATGAATCCTTTGGATTTCAGTGGATAGTCTTTCGTTTCGAAGTTCATTATTACTTTTCGGATATTTTCCCCAGCGGTAATACGCAGAACGTGTAACATTAAGATATTTACAAAGTCTATCTATGGGATAATGCTTAGTAGACGATAGTTTTTGGATGGCTTCATATTCGGCTAACCGATGGATTAAAGATAGCGACCCCTCCTTTCCAGTTCTCTGACTTTTTTTAACAGATCATTCTCCATTTGTAGGTCTAGATTTCTTCTTTCCAGTTCAGCTATCTTGTCACGTAGCTCTTCTTCAGGTGTTCTGCTTGGAAGAGAAGCTATACGACGTCCACGTCTGTCTTCCAGACCCGCTTGACCCATCTTTTCGTATCGTATTACCCAATTGCGAACTTGTTGATAGGAACAATCATATTTGAGTGCCATTGCACCATAATTCTTATCATTTGCAAGACAATCTGTTACTATTTTTAATCTCTCATCAAGTGTAGTGTTCTTTGCCTTTTTCATGTAAGCACCTCCAGTGGATGTTTTTAATATTCCACCAGAATTATACACCTTAATCCAATCGGAAAGCTGTCTGTGTGAACGAATTCCGTATTTTGTGCAAATATCCTGAAGAGATCCTTCTCCGTTAAGATAATCATTTATAGCAGATATTTTTAAATCTTTTGAATAAGATTTGTTTTTCGGTTGATTGAGTAATCCAGTTGGTCCATCATACTGATAAATAGAAATCCAATTTCGAATACTATGATGATCAACTCCCAATTCTTTTCCTGCTTGCTGTATGCCAATTTCTCCTGCAAGGTAGCGTTCGACTATTTTTACTTTTTCTACTGGTTCTATCTTACTCTTTCTGAACATGAAAATACCCCCATATAGGACTTTTATATTTCATTGTCCTATATGAGGGTAGCATATCACTGATCCATATGTGGTTTTTAAATTTTTTTCAGCTTCCCAGCAATCAATGCGAAGCATATATCCAGCACTTGTGTAAACATCAATACTATCGTGATTTATGTTGTATTCTGCATAAATTG